>JAEEGL012214939.1_pt1 | contig 10086 bp, 10 predicted proteins | sample 9134231 | NCBI WGS metagenome assembly JAEEGL01 (sample SAMN16246548, study PRJNA631951) | gut metagenome | biome: gut microbiome; feature: rumen; material: fiber-attached | host: Bos | place: Iran: Karaj | collected 2018-10 | reverse complement strand
GAAGTCTTGCTATATCTCCCATCAGGTAGTAGAAACCATTACCTGCAACTCTTCTTGCTGCATCAAGGTCAATACCACAGAAGCTCTCCATGATATCTGTATGATATGGGATCTCAAAATCAGGAACTACTGGATCACCGTACTTCTGGATCTCAACATTCTCTGAATCATCTTTACCGATTGGAACTGACTCATCAATGATCTGAGGAATGATCATCATCTTGTTTGTTACTTCCTCATCCAGTTCCTTCTGCTTTGCTTCAAGCTCTTCAAGACGCTTTGCCTCTTTAGCAACTTCGTCCTTAAGTGCCATTCCCTCTTCCTTCTTGCCCTGCGCCATAAGAGCACCGATCTCTTTTGAGATCTTGTTTCTATGAGCACGGATCTCATCAGCTTCCTGCTGATTGGTTCTTCTCTTCTCATCGAGAGCAATTACCTCATCAACCAGTGGAAGCTTCTCATCCTGAAACTTCTTCTTGATATTTTCCCTTACTACGTCTGGGTTTTCCCTTAAAAACTTAATGTCGATCATTTTGATCTCCTCCACTAAATATTATTTATCTTGTTGTGCTTGAAAGTGCCTTGTCCAGTGCTTTCCTTTCATCTTTTGAAAGCTCCACATCTGCAACTCCGGCATTTATTGCCTTTGAATAAGAATAATTCATTCCATCTGAATTGTGAACTGAGTTAAGAAGGAATCCATTATCATTTTCATCAAGCATGCAAAGAGCAAAACTTAATTTTCCACCATTCATACTGAAGGCATCATATTTTTCAAGGCCAATCTTTTGAAAGGAGTGGGTAAGCCTCTTGTTGATATCGATAATGTCCTTCCTATTCTTTTCGTTCTCGCTTCTTATCATTCTGTTGTCATGGAAAAGACCTATTATCTCATCTTCCAGTGACTCAGCTTCCTTACCCTTCATGAACTTATTATACTTTTTCTCCAGTTTCTTGAATTTGTTTCCCTGGATTAAAAGAAGCACAAAGAGTACAATAACAAGTGCTATTAAAACAAAAAACAGGATTGCCGGATCAAGATTTCCTAATCCGATTGCACTAAATATTCCGCTATTCATATTGCCCTCAACTATCTATATTATTCTCTGCAAAGTCTTCCGATGATCTTCTCAAGGTCATCGTTGCTGTAGAATTCAATCTGAATAACTCCAACTCCATCATCTTTAGATATTACTTCTACCTTTGTACCCAATGCCTGCTTGCACTTTTCTGATACTTCGGCATAAACTGCATCAATACTTGGATTAGTTTTTGGTGTAGTCTTTTTTCTAGGAGCTGTTTTTCCTAAGTTTTTGACTAATTTTTCTGTTTCTCTTACATTTAACTTTTCATCGAATACTTTCTGTGCTAATACATACTGCTCTTCTAAATCCTCTACTGGAATTAGTGCTCTTGCATGTCCGGTGGTAATAAGTCCATCAATTACCATCTGTCTTACTCTATCACCAAGCTTTAGTAATCTAAGTGAGTTAGTAATTGTAACCCTACTTTTTGAAACCTTCTCAGCAACAACATCCTGAGTATATCCAAAATCTTCAATCAGCTTTTTATATGCCAGAGCCTCTTCAATAGGATTTATGTCTTCTCTTTGAATATTGTCAATAAGAGCTATTTCTGCTATTTCGTTTTCGTTTAAATCCTTGATTATTACAGGAACTTCTTCAAGTCCTGCTTTTCTGGCAGCGCGCCATCTACGCTCTCCACCAACTATCTCATAATGATCCTTCTTATCTGTTACTATGATTGGATTTATAATACCAAACTGTTTTATTGAATCTGCTAATTCCAAGAGTGCATCCTCATCGAATGTTTTTCTTGGCTGATTTCTGTTTGGTTCTATCTTTGTGATGTTTAACTGAACTATTTGTCCCTCGATGTGTTGTTCTGTCGGTATTTCTTTCTTACTATTTGAAACCTTGGCAGGGATCATTGCATCAAGTCCCTTACCAAGTCCTCTTTTTGTATTCTTTGGTGCCATTTTTTCCTCCAGCAATTAGTCAAATTTTCTCTTTATTACTTCCTTTGCCAATAGTCTGTATGCCTCTGCTCCTGCTGACTTTGGTTCATAAACATTTATTGGCTGACCATAACTTGGAGCCTCTGCCAATCTTATATTTCTTGGTATTATTGTCTTGTAAACATTCTCTTCTATATTCTCTTTTACATTCTCTACTACCTGAAGAGAAAGATTTGTTCTGGAGTCAAACATAGTAAATACTACTCCTTCCATCTCCAATTCAGGATTCAATCTATCTTTTACTAGATTAACTGTATGAACTAACTGACTAAGTCCTTCCAAAGCATAATACTCGCATTGTATTGGAACCAATACAGTATTAGCTGTTGTCATTGCATTTACTGTCAACATACTGAGAGATGGTGGGCAGTCAATGATTATGAAATCATATTTATCTTTAACGTTGCTGATTGCATTTCTTAAGATGAATTCCTTGTCTTCAGCATCAATAAGTTCTATCTCAACTGCTGCAAGGTTTACATTAGAAGGTATGATATCTACATTCTTAGTAACTTCCTTTGTAATTGCTTGATCAGTAGATATTTCATCTATGAACAATTCGTAAATAGTGTTTTCAAGTTCATTCTTATCTAGACCAAGTCCACTAGTTGTGTTACCCTGAGGATCTGTATCTATAACAAGTACTTTTTTGCCTTGCTCTCCGAGAGCAGCAGACAAATTGATTGAAGTTGTTGTTTTTCCCACACCACCCTTTTGGTTAGCGATAGCGATAACTCTTCCCATTTTTCCTCCTACCAAATAAAAAATCTATTACAAGTATAGCATTAAATTATCATAGTGTTTATTTCTTTTTATTATTTTTTATTTACCTACACGGTTAAAACAACATATTGTGTATTAAATTGTGTTTAAAGTGCAATCAACTCATTGAATCATTAATGTTTCACATGAAACATTTCTATATCTTGTATTATATTTATATCTTATAACAAAAAATTGAGTTTAAATTGTTTCAAAATATAATGTTTCATGTGAAACATAAAAAGAATGAAAAACTATAACTTGTGGTTAACTACAAAGGCTGTTTAGAAGGAACCCCTGCTTTACGTGGATACTTCTTAGAAGTTTTTTCCTTCTTGTCAACTATACAGATGGTTCTACTAACATCAGAATCCGGTAAAAGAAATTCCTCAGCAGATGAAAGTGTTCCTCCAAGAAGATGAAGTGCACCCTTAGCAGACTTAAGTTCATCCTGAGCTTTCTCACTCTTATATGCTATAAACTTTCCACCAACTTTAACATAAGGAAGACAATACTCTGATAGAGTAGACATATTAGCAACAGCTCTGGAAACAGCAATATCAAAACTCTCTCTCAAAGAATTTCCGGAAGGCTTACAATGATCTTCTGCTCTTCCATGTAAAGTCACAATAAAACCTTCATCATTAAGTCCAAGAGAATCTATAACCTCATTAAGGAAGTTCAGTCTCTTGTTAAGAGAATCCAATAAAGTAATTTTCAGATTAGGAAAAACAATCTTAAGAGGAATACCTGGAAAACCAGCACCTGTTCCAATATCTATAAGAGAATAATCCGATGCACTAAAATCAAAAAAATTATAACTGGATATGCTGTCAACAAAGTGAAGCTTACATACATCATCAAACTCAGTGATAGCAGTAAGATTCATAACTTCATTCCACTTAATAAGTAACTGATAATATGTATCAAATTGTTCAAGCTGCTTATCAGATAGTTCTATCCCCAGTGAAGAAAAATCATTAAGCATCTTAGCATACTTAGTTCTCATTAGTATTTCCTCTCAAAACAGAATCAAGATAAATAATAAGTACAGAAATATCGGCAGGATTAACTCCACCAATTCTGGAAGCCTGTCCTATATTAACTGGTCTGAACTTTTCAAGTTTCTGTCTGGCTTCAAGTCTTAAACTTGAGACATCATTATAATCAATATCAGCAGGTATTAATTTCTTTTCAAGCTTTTTGAACTGTTCAACCTGTCTCTCCTGCCTACTTATATATCCCTCATACCTAATAATAATCTCAACCTGTTCAACTACATCAGCAGGAAGTGGTTTTCTATCAGGATCAATTTCAGCGATGTTCTCATAGGTAAGTTCAGGTCTACATATAAGTTCAGCAAGAGTAGTTGCAGTTTTAAGTGGAGTACTTCCATTCCTCTCCATGAAATCCTGGATCCTTGAATTAGCTCCAACAGAAGTTGCTTTTAATCTATCAACCTCTTCTTTAATAAGTCTTTCCTTCTCAAGAAGCTTTTCATATTTCTCATCACTGATGAGTCCAACCTCATGACCTTTACCACGTAGTCTAATATCTGCATTATCCTGTCTGAGAAGCAATCTATACTCAGCCCTTGAAGTCATCATTCTATATGGCTCAAGGTTTTCCTTTGTAACAAGGTCATCAACAAGAACACCAATGTATCCTTCAGACCTGTCGATATTCAGATACTCTTTTCCAAAAATCTGCATAGCAGAATTAATTCCAGCATAGAGTCCCTGAGCAGCAGCTTCTTCATAACCACTGCTACCATTAAACTGACCGGCACTAAATAATCCTCTTACATTTTTAATCTCTAATGTAGGGTGAAGCTGACCGGGACAAAGACAATCATACTCAATAGCATATGCATTCTTTACAATCTTACAGTTTTCCAAACCAGGTACTGTTCTGTACATAGCAAGCTGAACATCTTCAGGCATGGAAGAACTCATACCATCAATGTACATTTCATTAGTATAAGTACCTTCAGGCTCAACAAATACCTGATGTCTTTCATGGTCTGGGAACTTAACTACTTTATCCTCAATAGATGGACAATACCTTGGACCAATACCTTCAATGATACCGGCATATATCGGTGATCTATCTATGTTATTTCGTATAATTTCATGTGTTTTTTCATTGGTATATGTGAGCCAGCATGAAACCTGGGGTTTCTGAACATCTGCTGGATCAGTATCAAATGAAAATGGAATAACAGGTGTATCTCCAAACTGCTCTGCCATTTTAGAATAGTCAATTGAATTACCATCCATCCTGGCAGGTGTTCCTGTCTTGAATCTTCTAAGTTCAATACCCGCTTTAATGAGAGAATCAGATAACAGGTTAGAAGGTAAAAGACCATTAGGACCACTATAGGTTATTGCTTCACCTGTAAGACATCTACTCTTTAAATAAGTTCCGGTACAAAGAATAACAGCCTTAGCCTCATAGATCATTCCGGAAAAAATCTTAACTCCGGTAATTTTTCTAAGATAACCTTCCTTTTTAAGTTCAGGATCAGTGACCTCTTCAAAAAGTATCTCAGAAACTTCAGCCTGCTTAATGGTAATCCTTTCCTGAGATTCTAATACTTTTCTCATGGTCTTTGAATATTCCATCTTATCAGCCTGACATCTTAATGAGTGAACAGCCGGACCCTTTGAAGTATTGAGCATCTTGGATTGAAGAAAAGTCTTATCAATGACTTTAGCCATCTCTCCACCCAAAGCATCAATTTCTCTTACGAGATGTCCCTTTGAAGAACCACCAATATGAGGGTTACAGGGCATGAAGGCAATATTATCTGCACTCATAGTAAAGATAATTGTCTCAAGTCCCAATCTGGCACATGCAAGTGCTGCTTCACAACCAGCATGACCGGCACCAACAACTATTACATCTGTTTTTTCACGAACTTCCATCATTTATTATTTACCCATACAAAATTTAGAGAATATCTCTTCTACAAGATCATCTCCTACTTCGACTCCAATGATCTCACCTAAATAGGTGTATGCATTTGTAAGATCAACAGTATAAAAATCTTCCGATAGCTCTTTATCTATACTATCAATAACTAGTTTCAAACTATCAAGGGTCTTCATCAAAAGATCCTTATGTCGCAGATTAGTAATATATATTTCCTGCTTAGGAGCAATCTCTCCATTAAAGAAAAGTTCAGTAATGGCGCGCTTTAGAGAATCAACACCCTCTCCATTCAAAAGAGAAGTTGATATAACCGGTAATGTGTCCACATCAATATCTGAAAACAGCATAGGAAGGATATCTTTAGTTATTTTAATATCACCGGAAAGATCATTTTTATTTAATATGACTATGGTCTTTTTATCAGCGCAAAGTCTAGCTATTTCCTTATCTTCTTCATCTATCATGGATGTAGAATCCAAGATATAGAGACAAAGATCAGCTTCAGCCACCTTTTCTTTTGCCTTATCAACGCCTATCTTCTCTATAAGATCTTCAGTGCTTCTGATACCGGCTGTGTCAATAAGATTAAGAATAATGTCGTCAAGTCTTACTGTCTCTTCGATAGTATCTCTTGTTGTTCCTGCAATATCAGTAACAATAGCTCTTTCATTTCCTGAAAGTGAATTTAAAAGAGATGACTTTCCGGCATTAGGTTTACCAATAATAACAGTTTTGATTCCATCCTTACGGATCTTACCTTCATCAGCAGATTTAAGAAGTTGTTCAATACTGCTGATCATAGGCAGGATTATACTACGGAGCTTATCCGGAAAACCGGTAAGGTCATAGTTCTCAGGATCATCAAGAGCAGATTCTATAAAAGCCATCTGATAAAGGATATCTTTTCTAAGATCCTTAACCTTATCAGAGACATTTCCCTGGAGCTGATTTCTGGAACTTTCAAGTGCAAAATTATTTTGTGCACTGATAATATCCATGACAGCTTCAGCTTTGGCAAGATCAATCCTTCCACTTAAGAAAGCTCTTTTTGTAAACTCACCTGGTTCAGCAAGTCTGCAACCATTCTTAAGAAGAAGTGAAAGGATCTCATTCATCACCAGCATTCCACCATGAGAATTAATCTCAATTACATCTTCCCTTGTATAACTGTGGGGACCTTTCATATATGAGATCATAACTTCATCTATGATCTTCTCACTATCACTTCCATCACAGATATATCCGAATTTAATGGAATTAGGTTCATGAGAAAGAAGGTCATGCTTCTTTTTAGGTGAAAGATAGATCTTATCACAGATAGAAAGAGCCTTACTCCCACTGACTCTGATTATTCCTATTCCTGCATCGGACATGGCTGTGGCAATTGCACAGATGGTGTCATCATTAAATGAATTTAGTACATTACTCATAGTTTTTTTACCTAAACAAAACCCCTCAAGAGGAACTCTTAAGGGGTGTGTCATCTTCAAAAGATTATTTCTTTAAAGTAACAACTACTCTTCTGAAAGGTTCGTCACCCTCACTGTGAGTAGTAACATATCTGTCGTTCTGCAGAGCTGAATGAATGATCCTTCTCTCGTAAGGATTCATAGGCTCAAGAGCAACTGACTGTCTTGTCTTTCTAACCTTATAAGAAATATTCTTTGCAAGGTTCTCAAGAGTAGCCTTTCTTCTTTCACGATAATTCTCTGTATCTACTTTAACATGAATATAATCCTGTGTATCTCTATTTACAACTAAAGAAATAAGATACTGAAGTGAGTCAAGAGTCTGTCCTCTCTTACCGATAAGAACTCCCATCTCATCTCCGGAAAGTTCAACACTTAAGATGTTATCTTCAGGATTGAACTTTGTATTGAGGTTTACCTCCATCTTCATTGCTCCAAATACATCAGCAAGGAATGCATTTGCCTTAGCAACGAGTTCATCTCCGTTAACATTAGATGCTGCCTTAGGTTCTGACTTTACTTCTTCTTTAACCTCAACCTTTGTCTCAGCCTTAACCTCTTTTTTAACTTCCTTCTTTTCTTCTTTCTTCTCTTCTACCTTAACTTCTTCAGCCTGTGCATTCTCATCTTTGATTCTTGCTTTGATAACTGCAGGCTTTGAAGCTATTCCAAGAAATCCGGAAGAACCGTTTGAAACTACTTCATAGTCAAGTCTGTCGCTTGTTACCATTAAAGCTTCACAAGCTTCTGTTATAGCATCATCCACATTCTTTGCGGAAAACTCTCTATATTCCATTGTAACAAAACCCTCCCATAAGATTACTTATTATTCTTTTCGTTAAAATCCTTTACCATATTAGCCTTAGCTAAAAGAGAATCCTTACGAATATTCTTATTTGAATAAATGTCCTGAGCATTCTTCAAGTTCTTTTCCTTCTCAGCTTCGCTGATATTTGAAGAAGAACCACTTGAAAGATCATTGCTCTTAGTAGAAAGATTAGCATAAAGACTCATCTGACGTGTTGTCTTCTGCTTCTCAAGCTTTGCCTTATACTTCTCTGTGTTCTTAGCGATCTCAGCATCAATATCAATCTTATCAATGTGTCTGTTGATAACAATCTGCTGGATAGATCTGATAACAGCACCGGCAATCCAGTAAATACCCATACCTGCTGGAAGACTTAAACAGAAAAATGCTGACATGATAGGCATCATGATATTCATAGTCTTCATGGACTGCTGCATCTGAGCTGTAGGATCATTAGGGTCAACCTTGCCATCATTTGCTGGCTGAGGCATAAGCTTTGTGTTGATCCACTGAGTAAGTGCAGCTAATGCAGGAACAAGAATTCCTCCGATAAGAAGAAGGAAATGCTTGTTAGCAAATGCAGTCTGGATCATATACATAGGAGTATCACCTATGTTAAGTCCAAGGAAATTATTGTACTTATTGAGAAGTGCATGTGTATTCTCGATTGAAGAAGTAAGACTTGGGAACTGATTAATAAGCTCTTCCCAGTCAGCTGAAGATGCCTTATTAAGAACATCAATGAAAGTGTTCTTTATATAAGAAGTATCTCCTGCAACAAATGCATCATCGGTAAACTGCTTTGAGTACATCTTAGCAGCAGAAAGTGTCTGTAAAAATTCTGCAGCTCCTGTAGTTGCCATAAGATCTTCAACTAAAGGTGAAAATGCATCTCTTACAATAGTAACGTATGCAGGCATTGAGTAGATAACTCTGTAAAGAGCAAAGAGGATAGGCATCTGGATGAGTAGCTGTAAGCAGCTTCCTGTCTGAGATACACCATACTTTGCATAGAGCTCTTTTGTCTCCTGCTGCATTGCCATCATGGAATCATTGTCTTTTTTGCCCTTGTACTTATCCTGAATGGCCTTAAGCTCAGGACTCATCTTACTTTGAAGCTTAGAGAACTTCTGCTGCTTGTAAGTAAGTGGAAGAAGACAAAGATAAATAACAATAGTAAAGATAATGATAGAAAGACCAATGTTAGGAATACCGATTGCATTCAAAACATTGAATATACCATTCATAAGATGACCAAGTACCCATGCTACTGGTCCAACAATTTTACCCTGGTACTGGGTAAGTAAAACTCCCGTCAATTTGAACCTCCTCTAAAACTTATGGAACCGGATCATATCCACCACTGGAAAAAGGATTACAACGTAGTATTCTCCAGATTGCTAAAAGTCCCCCTTTTAAGGCTCCATACTTTTCTATTGCTTCTAGTCCATACTGTGAACATGTCGGAATATACGGACATTTTGTTCTCTTTAATGGAGAAATGTACTTTCTGTACAATTTGATCAAAAAGATTAAAATTTCTTTCATCTCAATCACCGCCATTTTGCATTATGCGGGCCTTCCCTGCCAGGCTTAAAAGAGAATCCTCAATATCGTGATAACCTGCATCTCTCGCACAGGCTCTGGCAACGACTACTATATCCAAACCACTATTGAATACATTTTCGTGTAGTCGGTAAGCTTCTCGAACAAGTCTTGCAAATCTGTGCCTTACAACACTGTTCCCTATTTTTTTGCTACATGATATCCCAACTTTATTAGAAGAACTGCCATTTTTCCACACATAAACAACAATAAATCTGTTAGCAAAACTCTTGCCGTTCTCATAAACGTTGTGAAAATCACTTGTTTTTTTCATTGAATCTGAAAAAAGCATCTTTCCATCCTTTTTAAACTTATCAATAAGATGAAAAAAGGCCACAATAAATGTGACCTTAAATAATTATCCTCTTAAATGATCAAGCAGATAATCTCTTTCTTCCCTTTGCTCTTCTAGCAGCCAGAACTTTTCTGCCACCCTTTGAAGCCATTCTTGCTCTGAAGCCGTGAACTCT
>JAEEGL011659954.1_pt1 | contig 10086 bp, 3 predicted proteins | sample 9134231 | NCBI WGS metagenome assembly JAEEGL01 (sample SAMN16246548, study PRJNA631951) | gut metagenome | biome: gut microbiome; feature: rumen; material: fiber-attached | host: Bos | place: Iran: Karaj | collected 2018-10 | reverse complement strand
TTTTTAAATGAAATAAAAATTTAAAATTAAAAAAAATTTCTATAAATAAAATTAATAAATAATTTTTCACATATTAAAAATTTTTTAACTTTATAATTTAATTTTTACCTTTTTAATATAATAATAAATATAATTTTTAATTATTTTATAAAAAAAATTCAGCCATCATACATCTTGCTGACCCTCCCCCATTAACTTCAATACATTCAATTTTAGGATGTAAAATTGAACATTCTTTTTCCAAATAATTTTTTTGATCATTAGTTAAACAATCATAAGCAGTTTGAGACATTACTAAAAATCTTTTTCCTTCCTTATTTTTAATTTCAAGCATATTTCCAGCATAATGTTCCATTTGATCAAAACTAATTTCAATAATTTTTTTTCCACTTTTTTCAAGAGAATTTTTAACTTTATTACATTCATCTTTATCTTTTATAGAATCTGTACAAACTACAGCGAAATTACTTCCAATACACATTAAAACATTTGTATGATATATCATTTTATCATTTCTATCAACAGCATTAAAAAGAATAGGTGTGAAACCTAATTTTTTACAAAAATCATTTAAAACATCTTCATGAGTTCTGGGAGATTTACATGCATATGCTATTTTGGCAACTCTATCTAAAACCATACTTCCAGTCCCTTCTAAAAATTTTTTTTCTTTTTCCCAATTAGTCAAATCAATAATATTTTTATAATTAAAATTCTTTTTAATTGAATCTAAAAATACTTGTTTTCTTTCAGCTCTTCTATTTTCAGCAAACATTGGATATAATACTAATATACCATCTTGATGTGTTGAAAACCAATTGTTTGGAAATATTGAATCTGGTGTTTTTGGTTCTAATGTATCTTCAGCTACAACAACATTAATTTCATTATTTTTTAAAAGATTAACAAATTCATTAAATTCAGCTAATGCTTTTTCTTGAGCTCCTTTTCCAAAACCTTCTTTTTGAAAAGCATTATTTCCTGCAGTTTGTTCATTAAATCCGAAGCAAACTGGTTTTACCATGAAAACAGTTGAGGTAGTTTGAGATGTCATTTTTATTTATATATATTATATTAAGTTATCTATATATAATATTATTAAATTTATAATAATTTATCTTAAAAATTAAGATTTGATTAAATCTAATTAATTTTTTTATATTTAATTTTATTTTATAAATTATTAAAAATTGAAAACAATTAATTTATTATTCTATTGAATAAATTAAAAATTTTGTTTATTTAATAGTAATTTAAATCTTTTATTTTATATTCATTTTAAAAAAAATAATAATATTTTATATTCATATTAAATAATTTTAAATTAAAATTTAATAAATCAAAATAAATAGTAATATGATTGAAGAATATAATAATAATGAAATAAATAATAATTATATTTATGATGAAAATCAAAATGTTTCAAAAAAAAATAAAATAACTGAAACATTTGAATTAATGTTAAATTCTAATTTAATATTATCTAAAAATTCAAATATGATTATCAGAAGACCATTTAATATATTTCAATTAATTACTCAATTAAAAATTTCTGGTAATTCAAAAATAAAAATAGAAATAATACAAAAATTAAGTTGGATAATTTCAAGACTTCAAATTAATGGAAAAATAATAAACGAAAAAACAAATTTAAAAGATAATAAAACTGGAATAAAAATAAATTTTTTAAATGAAATTATAAATATTCTAATAAATAATAATCGAGATGAAAATTTAGTTGAAATCTTTTTAAATTTTATTGGAATATTAATTCAAACAGGAGGTGTTCAATTAGATAATTTTTTTAATATTTTTAGGCAATTGTCAAAAATGTTTAATAATAAAAAATTATATGATTCAAATAAATTTTTAATATATCTTAAAATATTAATTAAATTATTTATAAAACCTAATTTTGATGATATTATTTTTCCAACAAAATTTTTCTTTTTTAATAATTATTTATCAGAAATAAAAATAAATAGTGAAGTTTTACAAAATAAAAATATATCTTTATTAAAAGGTTATACAATATGTTTATGGTTTTATATAGAACAAATTAATTTAGATTCAAGTAATAAAAAAATAACAGATAATTCGATTTTATTTTATTTACATATGAACAATTTTGTTGTTTTTGAATTATATTTAAAAAAGAATAAATTATATTATAGATGGTATAATTTATTTGAAATGAATAAAAAAAAAATTGAAAATGAAAATAATAATAATAATAATTTAAATTCAAATTTAAATGTAAATGAAGAAATTATAAATAACAATTCAATAGAAAATAATAATCCTTTTATAAATCTTAATAAATCTCAAGATGAAATATTTTTATGTGATATTGATTATAATAAATGGACATTTTTATGTTTTAGTCATAAATCAATGACATTTTTACAAAAACCTCAAATAATTTTATTTAAAAATTCTTTAAATTCTTCAATAGTAAAAAATTATGAATATCCTAATTTAAATAATCAAAAAATAACTTCAATTGGATTTTTTCAAAATTTTACTGGTTATTGTACATCAGTTTTAATGTCAAATGATTCATTTATTCAACCAAATATAATAAATTACTTTATAAATTTTAAATATGGATTTTATAATGAAAAAAATATTGAAGAATTAATAGAATATTTAAATCAAGATGAAATAGATGAAAATGGAAATAAAAATAAAGATTTAATAAATATTAAAAATTTTTTTAAAAATTCTTTATTTTTTTATACTCCCTGTAGATATAATAATAATATTTGTTTTGATATATTTGATAATATAAATGCTGAATTAATTCAATTTAATGATAAAGATTTATTAGGAGGAGTTTGTATTGAAAATAATTATTCAAATAAAATTTATTTATTAGGAGGAGTTACTATGTTTTTACCAATTTTTGAATTTATTTTTAATACTAAATATGGAACTAGTTTAATATTTGAACAAGCTTTAAATTTATTAATTGTCATTTTCTCTGATAAAAATTATTATGAATATAAACAAAAAGAAAAAGATAAAAAAATATTTTTTTATTTAACAAATTTAATTCAAAACTATTTACCCGAATTAAGTAATAATGTAAATTTATTTAATAAAGATATTATGTTTAAATTATTAAAATTAGGAAAAATTTTAATTAATTCTGAAAAAAATGAAACATATCTTTTATCAAGACAATATTTTAAATATATATTATTTAATCCAAAAATTATTTTTTTTTATGATCAAAGTATTCAAAATGAATTTTGGAATAATATATATGAATTATATAAAGAAAAAATAAATATATTATCTAATATTTTTGATATATATAATATTTTAAATTTAATTATAAAATTATATGATTATGATATTAATTTATATTGTTGTGAAAATCATTATAAAATGTTATGTGAAAATTATGACGAAAAAGGAGAAAAATTATTTAATATTTCAAACCCTGAATATCTTGTTAAAATAAATGGCTTAATAAATGTTATTAATTTAATATTAGAAAATGAAGTTATTATAATAACAACTCAATTAAAAAAAATAATTCCATTATTATCTTTAGAAATATGTCCTTGTATGCAATTAATTATATTATATATTTTTGAAAAAATTTTTGGAATTTATGAAGATCCAAATAATAATAAAAACAATATTATTAAAAAAACTATAAATAATAATATAAATAATAATGAAATAAAAGAATTTTCAAATGAAAGTGAATATATTAATTCTTTTATTGAAAATAAAGGAATTGAACATTTATTATATTTAATTAATATATCAACATTGGATATTAGATTTGAAATTCTTAAAATTTTAAATTTTATAATTATAAATGAATATTATAGTAATTTAATATCATATAACTTAAAAAAAGAATTAATACCATTTATTTGTACAACATTTTTTCCTATAAAAACTCCTTTATCAAATATTAAACCAATAGAAGAAAAAAAATTATATTTTCAAACAAAAAAATCTCAATATATTATTGAAAAAGATAGTTTGGATAGTTTAGAAGAAGATTATTGGAAAATAATTTCTTCAACATCTTTAATAAAAAATTTGAGTATACCTATTTTATATGTTCATGAATATTCAAATCCTTTAAATGATTTATATGTTGAAAAAATATATACATTTTTATTACAATGGTTAGTAAATAAAAATAATATAAAAACTGAGAATTTTCAATTAGATGATAATGATAATATTGTTCATGAATACATTTTAAATCTATTATTACAATTAATTATGTATTCAAATATATTATTAAAACAAAAATTTTTAACAGATTTATATACATTAACACAATTTAATAAAAGAAATTGTGAAATTATTTTAAATAATAAGTATTTTTATCAATGGTTATTAGATTTATTATTAACTTATCAAATATTAAAAGATACTAATTTTTTAAAAAATATTGAAGATAAAAGTGGATTAGGAGATATTATTTTAAATTTAGGAATTAAATTACATACAATTATTATTATAAATACAATAATATATGAACATGAAGAAGAAAAAACTAATCAAATAATTATGAGTTTTTATGGTTTTAATAAGAAAGAGAAAAAAAATTTAATTTTTCTAAAAATTTTTGATGAATTATTAATTTGGATGTATAAAGTAAGAAAAATTGGTATTTGTGAAACAAATTGTTCGACAATTTTATTGCAAAATTTATTTAATAATTTAATTGGCCAATTCATTACATTATTAAAAAAAGTAAATATCAATGGAAAAAATATTATTTGGGATATTTTTAATTCTTTAGTTTTAATAATTTATGAATTTTGTATAATGAGTAATTTTGATAAAAAAATAATTAATAAAGAAATAAATTTTGAATTAATTGAAAAAAATGAAATTATAAGTGAAATAATACAAAATTTAAATTATGACTATTCAAAAAAAAACAATGAAAATAATAATAATATCATCAATAATAATGATTCTTTTGAAATCGAAAATGAAATTACAACAAAAAATAATTTTTCCATTAAAACACAAAATAGCTTTCATACAAATATAATAGAATTATGGAAAGATAAAATTTTATTAAATAATATATATGATATTTATAAAGATTTTTGGAATGATTCAATTTATAATGAAAAAATAAGTAATTCATTAAACTTAGATGATTTAAAAATAATAATAAGTTTAGTTAACAAAAAGTTATTTGATTTCAATGAAAATGAATATGCTAATGAAATGAATATTTTGTTATATAATAAAACATATTTAAATACAAATTTTAACAAAATTTTTTCAAATGAACCAATTACAATATTAAGATGTTTATTAAATATAATAATGATAAATATTAGATTATCAGATAATAAAGATGATGTTACTTATTGGGTAATTGAATTAGAAAAATTTATATTATTTATAATAATGGCAAATCAAAGTTTAGTTCCAACTAATAATTTTTATTTTAAAATAAATGATAAATTTTTAATAAAAAGCCAAAATGATGTATTAAATGCAATAATCTTAACAAATAATTTTTTATTAGAAGAAATTAATTCACCAAGAAGAAAAACTATTAATAATGATATAACAAATGAATTCAAATCATGTTTAAAAAATTTGTTCATAACTTTTACTTTAATTTCTGAAAAAATTTTAAATGATATGAAAGAAAAAGAAAATCAAAAAGGAATATATGATACATTATTTAATTTTTATAGTAAAATAAAAAATATATTTTTTAATTCAGTTCAAAAATCATATGAATATAGTCCTATTCTTAAAATATATAATGAATATTATTTAACTAAAAATCAAAACAAATTATTTAATTTAGATGATATAAGTGAATTTAGAATTAATGAATATTTAGATTTCCCTCAAAAATTCACTGAACCAGATTATATTTTTGCGCTACAAGAAAATACAAAAGTTAATAATATTATAAAAAATCATTTTTATTTTGAATATTTTGAAGAAATTATTAAAATTAGATTTAAAGAAGGTGATAAAATAAAAATAAATAATGAAATTTGTAATAAAGAAAAAAATCTAATTTATAATATATTTAATAATGTTATTTTTATAATAAAAAATTCATTGGAAAAATTTGAAAATAAAAATATTAAAAAATGTTATAAACTAATTTTGAAAAAAAAAGAATTTGAAAAAGATTGGATTAATTTCAAAAAAGAACAATTTACTTGGAATGGAAAATGGAGTGATTTATATGATTATTTTGAAAAAATTAATAATCATCAAATAAAATATAAAATTGCAAATCATTATGCTCAAAATTTATCTTGCCCTATTTTATATAATATTTATGATATTAATAATTATTTACCAGAATTTTCTAAATATGATAAAAATAATTTATTTTTAAATAAAATTGAAAACAATCAAATTGAATTTAATAAAAATGAAAATGAAATTGATAATAAAATTGAATTTATTAAAAATGTTAAAGAAGAAAAAGATAATATAAATTCAAATAAAATATATTTAAATGATTTTAAAAAGTTGATGGTAAAGCAATACACAAATAAATCCTTAATATATATTAAAAATGGAATATTTTTTGAATTTACTGATATATATTCAAATTTACAAAAATTAAAAAATTACTTTAATTTATATTTCACATCTAATTATAATGAATGTATTATAAATATAAAAGAATATTATTTAAAAATATTAAACAAAATATATGAAAAAAATATAAAACAGTTTTATAATATTTGTATATTAAAGTTAAATGGACATATAAAAGGAACGTTTGTATACACAAAAGCATATATATACTTTTTAATTAATTATCCTAATAATAAAAACATTATAAAATGTCATGGTTCTTTATTTCTATATAATTCGAAAAAACATAAATTGATATATAAAATAAAAATTTCGGATATTATTCATATTTTTAAAAAAAGATATTATTATAAAAAAGTTGGTTTAGAGATATTTACAAATGAAAATAAATCTTATTATTTTATATTTGAAAATCAAGTTGATAGAGATGAAATATTCAAATTATTATCAAATAATTCAAATTTATCATATTATCCAGATAATTTATATAAAATTATAAAAGATTGGGAAAATTGGGAAATAGATAATTTTTCTTTACTTAATATTTTAAACCATTTTTCAGGAAGATCATATAAAGACATAACACAATATCCAGTTTTTCCATGGATTATTAAAGATTATATATCTAATGATTTAAAAGAATTTAATAATAAAACAATAAGAGATTTAAAAAAGCCAATTGGAGCAATTGGAAGTGAACAAAGAACTTTATTATATTTAGAAAAATTTAATGAAAGTATAGAAAATGATAATAATAAAAATTCTGAGAATTTAGATGGATATTATTTTTATAGTTCACATTATTCAAACGCCTTTTATGTTATTTATTATTTAAATAGATTATTTCCATATACAAATTGTGCAATTGAATTGCAAGGAAATGGATTTGATATGTTTTCTCGTCAGTTTTTTTCAATAAATATTTCTTTTGAAAATTGTATGTCTGAAAATACAGATATAAGAGAAGTTATTCCTGAATTTTATATTTTACCTGAAATATTTAAAAATATAAATAATTTAAATTTAACTAATGAATTTACTGGAGAGAATTTAGATTGCGAATTACCTCTTTGGTCAAAAAACAATAATTATTTATTTTGTTTAAAAAATAAAATTTATTTAGAAAGTGAATTTGTTTCTTATAATATAAATAATTGGATAGATCTAATTTTTGGCTATAAACAAAAAGGAAAAGAAGCTGAAAAATCAATGAATTTATTTTTTAGATTTACTTATGAAGATGGAATTGATATAGATAAAATAAAAAATGAAAATTATGATGAATATTTAAGTTATATATCAAAAGTTGAAATGGGTCAAACACCTAGTCAATTATTTTTAAAACCTTTTAATAAAAGATTATTAAAACAATTATCAAAAAATAATAAAATTATATTTGAAACTTTTTCTAAATTAAAATATTTTAATTCTACATCAGAATATATAAATAATACTACTTATAAATCTTGTAAAAAAGATTTAATAAATAAAATGATAATATATATGAAATGTCTTAAAAATAATAAGATTTTATGTATTTTTAATAACGGAATTTTTAAATTATTTAAAATTGATAATACTCCATATAGTGAAAGTGGATTGATATTTATTAATGAAAAAGTTGGTTATTTACCTTCTGATCATATGGAAAAACTAAATAAAAATAAAGAAATTATAATTAATATTATTCAAGAAGATAATGATATTATGAAAACTATTGAAAATAATCAACCAATTGTGTCGATATTTAATGGAAAAATAATAATTAAAGGAGGATATTATGCAGGAAAATTTTTAATATATTCTATAGATAATTATTTTACACCAAATTATTTTTATATGAATATTGATGATGATTGTAAAGTAACATTTATTTTAATTGATAATATATATGAAAATTATTTATATATTGGAACAAATATTGGTAGAATTTATTTATATAAAATAGATAAAGATAATAATAAAAATTTAAAAGATATTTTTTCATTTATAAATATTATTGAGTATCAAACTAATAATATAAATTATATGTATTTTAATTATAATTTAAATATATTTGCTTCAGTATCAAATGATAAAACATGTAATTTATATTCATATCCTTTAAATAAATTATATAAAGTAATAATGATTGATAATAAAACAAATTTAGATTATGTTTTCATTTCTGATAGTCCTTTACCTAGTGTTATATTATATTCAAAAAAAAATAATTATTTTTATATATATTCAATTAATGGAAATTTTATAAAAAAAACAAAAAATAATTTTAAAAATTTATTTTCTCCTAAAATTATAAAAGATAATTATCAAAGAGATTATTTATTTTTTGGAACTAATGAAGGAAATTTGGTTATAAGAAGATTACCTTTGTTAGAAAATACAAAAATTATTGAAATAAAAAAAAATATAAATGATAATTTATTTTTACCTATCAAATATTTCGATATAAGTGAAGATAAACAAACTTTATATTATTGGAAAATGGAAAATTTTAATGTAAGTGCAATTAAATGTATTAAAGAAAATGATTATCAAAATAAAGAAGTTAAATTATTTGATGATAAATTAAATATTTAAAAAATTTTATGAAGTATTTTAATAAAACAAATATATATATATATACACAAACTTAATTTTTAATATTAATAAATATTTATAAAATTAACAATAATATCAATAATATTATATTTAAAAATTTTATTAATTTTTTTAAATAATAATTAAAAATTTAATAAAATTAGTTAATAAAATTTATCTTAATATTTTTAGTTTATAATTGAATTGTTCAAATTAATTAATTAATTTTAAATTTTTTTTATTAATATTAATTCAATTAAAAAAACTTTTCATGTCTATTGTTTTATGAGTCTTTATTTTGTAAATTTTATTTCAATAGAATTAATTTTAATAAAAATAAGTAAAATATATAAAATTTATTCTTAATATAAATAAATAGAAATTTATAATAAAATGAAAAAATATTTGTAATTTTATTAATTTTTCTTTTTCAACTTTTATCTCTTTTGAAATTAATATTGAACTTAATGAAAATTTAACCTCAGAAAATATTAAAAAATTACAAACTTTAATTTCTGAAGTTTTACCTATTTTTAATGAAATGTTAAATGATTAAATGCCTTTTAATATTTTTATATAATAATAATGAACATGAATTTTTTAGTCGAGAATATGATGCAAAATTATTATGAAAAAAGCAAAACAAATTTATAATGATAAAATTAAAAATATTGAATCGCTAAAAGTATTAAATAATAAAAATTTTTATGAACATTATATTATTATTTTTATAGATACACTTGTTAATAATGATTTATTCCAAAACATGAATTTTGAAATAGAAAAGTAATATTATATTTAAATATTTAATAATAATAATAATATTTATTATTATTATTATTATTATTATTATTATTATTATTATTATTATTATTATTATTATTATTATTATTATTATTATTATTATTATTATTATTATTATTATTATTA
>JAEEGL010022448.1_pt1 | contig 10086 bp, 7 predicted proteins | sample 9134231 | NCBI WGS metagenome assembly JAEEGL01 (sample SAMN16246548, study PRJNA631951) | gut metagenome | biome: gut microbiome; feature: rumen; material: fiber-attached | host: Bos | place: Iran: Karaj | collected 2018-10 | reverse complement strand
CTGATAATCCCTGCCGGTAAGGTATCCGGAAACGGCAATGTTTCCTTTTCTCAGAACGGCGATTCCGGTCGGGCATACCGTCATGTTTTCATCGGTTATAAACGAGGTCCATATTCTTTCTCCGCTCTCATTCAAAGCGCAGACAAATCCGAAGGGCGATGAGTAGGGCGCTTCGGGCAGAAGGCCTTCAAAATCACCGTCCGATGAACTCGACTGACCGCAGGCAAAGACTGTTTTTCCGCTTGAATCAGCCGCGATAATGCGGTCATCCTGAGTGCCGCCGAAAGAAATGAGATACTCTCTCTCTTTAACCGGGTTTGATTCGGGAATAACCTGAGTTGTTGATTCGGACGCCGATGTTGTGTCATCCGACGCCGGCTCTCCCGATGATGATTCATCCTGAGATGTTCCTGTGGGATGAATAACAGGACCGTCATCCCCTGTTTCCGTTTCACTTGTCGTCTCAACCGGCTTCGTTGAATCGGCCGGCTTTTCCGTGGAGCCGCCCGGAGTTTCTGTCGTCGAATCGGGCTGCTGTGTGGTGTCATCCGGCTGCGATGTTGAATCATCGGGCCGCTGTGTGGTATCATCCGGTTTTACCGTAGGGTCAACCGGATTTGTAGGGTCAACCGGCTTTCCCGAAGTTGTGCCGGGCGCGGCAGTCGTGCCGGGAGCCGCTGTTTCGGGAGGAATGCCCGGATCCTGTCTGCAGACCTCACAGCGGAGATTCTTTATAAACCATATCAGATTGCTGAAAATTCTCCACCAGGATACTTTAACCGTGACGGTGCATCCCTCGGCAGTATGGGTTTCATTGTCAACCGCGATTATCGTGCAGACTCCCCGCCCCATTGATTTTACCGTTCCGTTTTTATCAACGCAGGCAACTCTTTTATCCGATGAATAAAAAGTAATGTTGTCGCTTGCTTTTGTCAGCGTCACGGTTTCGCCGTAAGTCAGCGTGATTTCTTTATCCTTTATCAGTTCCTCGGCAAAGCCGGGCAGAGCGGATGAAATAATTGCCGAAACCGTAAATACCGCTGCAATCAGTAAAAATAACTTTTTCCTCAATATACTCACTCCCTTTTCCGGGGTTTATTCGAATTCTCCCGTAACAGGATATTTTTATTTAATTTTATCATATTAATCTCAATTATTCAAGTATAAAACAGTTATTGTAACACTTGTAATATGCAATATATTGTGATAAAATTCATTAATAAAGCATAATGAAAGAAAGTGAAATCTTGATTGTCAGAAATGACCCGTATATATCCGCTGAAGAACTGCGTGAGGCGCTCGCCGCGTCAATAAAAGACAAAAACCCGAAAAAAGTTCTCCTGCTCCCTCCCGATTACACGAGAATGTACTCGGGCGCGGGTAAAATAACCGCGATTTACTACAATCTTCTCAAAGACAGCTGTACGGTTGATATTATGCCCGCTCTCGGGACTCATGACCCGATGACGCAAGAGGAATGCCTCGCGTTTTTCGGAGAAGAAGTGCCGTTTGACAGAATAATCGTTCATAACTGGCGTAAGGATGTCGTCAAAATCGGCGAGGTTCCCGCGGAATATGTCAGCGAGGTGTCCGACGGTCTTGTAAACGATAAAATCGACGTTGAGGTCAACAGGCTGATAATCGACAAATCCTATGACCTGATTATTTCAATCGGTCAGGTTGTGCCGCACGAGGTTGTCGGCATGGCTAACTACTCAAAGAATATTTTCGTCGGCTGCGGCGGCAGCAATATGATCAATTCATCCCACATGCTCGGCGCTTTCTACGGAATGGAAAGAATAATGGGCAAGGATTTTTCACCCGTACGCAAGGTGTTTGACTATGCCCAGGAGCATTTTCTTGCGGATGTTCCGCTGCTCTACGTGCTTACCGTCACCACAAACAAAGGCGACGAAACCTACATTCACGGTATGTTCATCGGAGAAAAACGCGATATGTTTGAGCAGGCGGTCGCTCTGAGCCGTCAGATAAATCTGACTCACGTCAAAAAGCCGTTTGAAAAAGTCGTTGTTTATCTCGACCCGAGGGAATTCAAAAGCACCTGGCTCGGAAACAAGGCGATTTACCGTACGAGAATGGCGATTGCCGACGGCGGCGACCTGATTATCCTCGCTCCCGGAGTAAAAAAATTCGGTGAGGACGACGAAGTTGACCGTCTTATCAGAAAATACGGTTACGCAGGCAGGGAAAATGTGCTGCGCCTTGTTGAGGAAAACAGCGACCTTAAAGAAAATCTTTCCGTTGCCGCTCATCTTATTCACGGCTCATCCGACGGCAGATTCAATATAACATACTGCACAAAGCTTGTGTCAGAAGATGAAATCAGGGGCGTTAAATTCAATTACATCCCCTATGATGAAATAGTGAAAAAATATGACCCGTCAAAGCTTACGGACGGATATCATACGGTTGACGGCGAAGAAATATTCTATATCAGCAATCCCGCTCTCGGGCTGTGGACAACGGAGTAAAAATGGAAAAATTCATTGATTTGCACACTCATTCAAATAAATCCGACGGCTCCCTGTCCCCCGCGGAGGTTGTGCGGGAAGCGAAAAAAGCCGGTCTCGCCGCTGTCGCGCTGAGCGACCACGATAATTTTGACGGCGTTGAGGAAGCGATAGCAGAGGGCGAAAAAGCAGGTATCGAAGTAATCCCCGCGATTGAATTCTCGGTCAAAAGCGAAACGCAGAATCATATCATTGCGCTGTATCCCGATATTCACAATAAAGAGCTGAACGATTTTGTTGATGAACTCAGGAGATACAGAAAAGAAAGAAACGAGGAAACCTGCCGCCGGCTCAACAATCTCGGCTTTGACATCACTCTTGACGATGTGAAATCCATAGCGGGAAGCGACATAATCGGCAGGGCGCATTTCGGCAGAATTCTTTATATGAAAGGATTTGTTTCAAGCATAAAAGAGTCGTTTGACCTCTGGCTCGGCTCGGGTAAGCCCGCCTATACCGGAGCGAATCATCCCGACGCGGGAAGAACTGTTGAGATAATCAGAAAATCCGGCGGACTTTCATTTGTCGCTCATCTCAATCAGACTAAGTTAAGTGACGGCGACCTTGTGAAAATGCTGACGGAGCTTAAATCCCGCGGTCTTAATGGAGTTGAGGGATATTATACCGAATACACTCCCGAAATGCAGGAAAAATATCAGGCGATGGCAAAAGATCTCGGTCTTCTGATATCGGGCGGATCCGATTTTCACGGAGCCGCGAAACCTCACATAAGTATCGGGACAGGTACGGGCAATCTTCGTATTCCGTACAGTGTTCTTGAAAATATAAAGAAAGCAAAGGAGCAGTTGTAAGATGAAAAAATCGGATATAGGTCTCATAGGTCTCGCCGTAATGGGTGAAAACCTCGTTATGAATATGGAAAGCAAGGGCTTTACCGTTTCCGTTTACAACAGAACGGCGCAGAAAGTAACGGACTTCGTAAACGGCAGGGCAAAGGGCAAAAACATTGTCGGCACCTATTCGCTCGAGGAACTCGTTGAGTCTCTCGAAAAGCCGCGCAAGGTTATGATGATGATAAAGGCGGGCAGCGCCGTTGACGATATGATTGACCGTCTTATCCCCCTGCTTGATAAAGGCGATATAATCATAGACGGCGGAAACAGTCATTTCCCCGACACCACCAGAAGAACCTCTTTTGTTGAGAGCAAAGGTCTGTTCTATATCGGAACAGGTGTTTCCGGCGGTGAAGAAGGCGCGCTTAAGGGTCCCAGTATGATGCCCGGCGGCTCACCCGAGGCCTGGGAAAGCATCAAGCCGATATTCCAGGCAATCTGCGCCAAGGTCGAGGACGGCACTCCGTGCTGCGACTGGGTCGGCGAAAACGGCGCGGGACATTTTGTCAAGATGGTACATAACGGCATTGAGTACGGCGATATGCAGCTCATCTGCGAAGCGTATCAGCTCATGCGCGACCTTCTCGGTATGAGCGCGCCTGAAATGCACGAAATATTTGCCGAGTGGAATAAAGGCGAGCTTGACAGCTATCTTATCGAAATCACAAGAGATATTCTCGCTTATAAAGATACAGACGGCAGTCCGATAGTCGATAAAATTCTCGACACCGCCGGTCAGAAAGGCACCGGAAAATGGACTGCGATAGCCGCCCTCGATGAAGGCGTTCCCCTCACTCTTATAGGCGAAGCAGTATTTTCAAGATGCCTGAGCGCCATCAAGGAGGAAAGAGTCGGCGCGTCTGAGATTCTCACGGGACCCGTTCCCTCTTTCAGCGGCGACAGGGCGCAATTCACGGAAGATATAAAGAATGCGCTGTTCGCGGCAAAAATAGTCTCCTACGCTCAGGGATATTCCCTTATGAGAACAGCCGCCAAAACATATAACTGGAATCTGAACTACGGCGGAATCGCTCTGATGTGGCGCGGCGGATGCATAATCAGAAGCGTTTTCCTCGGCAAAATCAAAGAAGCGTTTGATAAAAACCCCGGACTTACAAATCTGCTGCTTGACCCCTATTTCAAGGATATAATGGATAAAGCGCAGGCGGGCTGGAGAAGAGTATGCGCCGAAGCTGTCACAAACGGAATCCCCGTTCCCGCGATGACCGCGGCTCTCAACTATTATGACGGTTACCGCTGTTCCGACCTTCCTGCAAATCTCCTTCAGGCGCAGCGCGACTATTTCGGCGCCCACACATACGAAAGGAAGGATCATCCGAGAGGAGAATTCTTCCACACAAACTGGACAGGCGAAGGCGGAAACACCGCCGCGACACAGTATAACGCTTAAGAGAGGTACGGTTATGGAAATCAAAATAAGAGACAATTACACCTGGGCAATGGTTGTGCCCACAAGTATGGGAGTCAGAATCTGCCCCGCCGAGGGTCAGACCGTGGCTTCGTCAAACGTCTTCCGTATGCAGGCAACAAGCGCCGAAACCAATGTCGCTTCGGTTTCATCCTATCTCGGTCTGCCTGTCAAGGTTCTCACCACTTTCGTTAAAGACAGCCAGATAGCGGCTTTCATAAAACAGGATCTCAGGGCAAGAGGAATGGTATTTGAAGGCAAAGACGTTGAAAAAGGCGGCCCCTGGGGCTACCGCCATCAGTTCAATATCGCCGACAGCGGCAGCGGCTCAAGAGGACCGAGAGTTGAAAACGACAGAGCCGGCGAGGTCGGCAGAACGCTTAATATCAACGACTTTGACATTGAGCGCATCTTCGGCAAAGAAGGCGTTGCGGTCCTTCATCTTTCGGGACTTATTGCCGCACTTTCCCCGGAAACGGGAAAATTCTGCCTTGAGCTTGCGAGAAAGGCAAAGCAATACGGAACCGTCATTTCCTTTGACCTCAATTACAGAGCAACCTTCTGGAAAGGCAGAGAAAAAGAACTCAGCGAAATCTTCTCTGAAATCGCCGGCGCAGCGGATATTCTTGTCGGCAACGAAGAAGACTTCCAGCTCTGCCTCAATATTCAGGGTCCGGAAGCCGGCGGAAAAGATATAAAGGCAAAAACAGATTCATTCAAAGAAATGATAGGCAGGGTCAAAAAGGCCTATCCCGATACAAAAGTATTTGCGACCACTCTCAGACAGGTAATCAACGCCAACACTCATCTCTGGGGCGCGATTATGCTCGCTGGTGATGAATGGCAGGTCGTTGAGCCCCGTGAAATCAGGGTTCTCGACCGTATAGGCGGAGGAGACGGCTTCGTGGGCGGTCTGCTCTACGCGGTTATCAAGGGCTGGGAATGCGAAAAATGGATTCAGTTCGGCTGGGCGAGCGGAGCGCTTGCCACCACATTCCTGACCGATTACGCTCAGCCCTCCGATGAAGACATGGTATGGAGTGTCTGGTCCGGAAACGCGAGAGTGAAAAGATAATATGGAAAAATCAAATCCCGTTATAAAAAAACTTGATAAGCCCGTTCTTACAAGGCACGATATCCCCTACCGTACTGCGCTGACCTTCAACGCCGGCGTATGCAAATTCAGGGGACGCTATGTCATGGTCTTCCGCAATGACTACGGCGATTTTGACGCGAGAAAACTTGAAGGCACCGACAACGGTCTCGCCTTCAGCGACGACGGAATAAAATGGGATGTTTCTCCGAAACCGTTTTTTCATGTTAAAACCGATGAAATCAAAAGGGTTTATGACACAAGACTGACGGTTATAGAAGACACTCTCTATGTCTGCTTTGCCTGTGACACGAGGCACGGCCTTCGCGGCGGTGTCGGAAAAGTGAAAGAGGATTTCAGCGGCGTTGAGATTATTTCACTTTCTGCTCCCGATAACAGAAATATGGCGCTCTTCCCGGAAAAGATAAACGGAAAATTCGTTATGCTTGAAAGGCCTATGCCGGTCTATTCAAGAGGCGGTAAAGACACTTTCGATATCTGGGTCTGTGATTCTCCCGACCTTGTATATTGGGGAAATCACAAACTCGTCGCCGGAGTTGAGGACGTTCCGTTTGCCGATGATAAAATAGGCCCCGCCGCCCCTCCCGTAAAGACAAAAGAGGGCTGGCTCACCACATTTCACGCCGTTGAGCTGACGCCCGGCAGAGGCAAGCACGGCTGGGAAAACAAATGGGAAAAGACCTACCGCGCCGGCATTATGCTTCTCGACCTTGAGGACCCGTCAAAAGTCCGCGGCATCTGCAAAGAGCCTCTGATAGTCTGCGACAGGGATTATGAGCTTGAAGACGGCTTCAGACAGGACGCGATTTTCCCGGGCGGCATGATTTTAGAGGACAGCGGCGAAGTGAAAATATATTACGGCGCTTCCGATACCGTTGAATGTATGTGCACGGCGGATGTAGGCGATCTTATTTCACTGTGCCTGAAACCGTAATTTGACATATTTATTTAAATATGATATTATTCTTCCATTAAATCTGAAAGGAGTTATTCCTGTATGGACGACCCCGGTCCTGCGTATACCATTATTCTTAAACTGATACTTTTACTTGTTCTTATCATAGTCAACGCGTTTTTCGCAATGAGCGAAATCGCGATTATTTCGCTCAACGATATCAAGATAAAAAATCAGGCGGAAGAAGGCAACAAAAAGGCAAAGCAGATTCTGAAGCTGACGGAAAACTCAAGCAGTTTTCTCTCCACTATCCAGATAGGCGTTACCCTTGCCGGATTTCTTACTTCCGCATCGGCTTCAACCTCTTTCGCGGCAATGCTGACAAACGCGGTTGTTGCGAGATGGCCCGGAATCAGGGCAGGCATTGTGTCCGCCGTTTCGGTTGTCGTTATAACAATCCTGACTTCATATTTTTCACTGGTGCTCGGTGAACTTGCTCCTAAAAAAATCGCGATGCAGTCGCCCGAAAAAGTTTCGTTCCGTGTGGTCGGAATTCTCCTGGGCTTCGCAAAAATCACCCGGCCGTTTGTGAAATTCCTCTCCCTTTCAACCAACGGCGTGGTCCGTCTTTTCGGCTTTGACCCCAATGCCGATGAAGAAAACGTCACGGAAGAAGAAATCCGTATGATGGTTGACGCGGGCGAAGAAAAAGGCGTAATAGAAAACGCGCAGGCGGAAATGATTGACAATATTTTTGAGTTTGACGATCTTGACGCCGGCGACATTATGACTCACAGAACCGATATGGTCGCAATTGAAGTTACACGCTCTCTCGGCGAGGTTGCCGACCTGTGCGTTGAAAACGGTTATTCGAGAATCCCCGTTTTCAAAGAGGACCAGGACAATATTGTCGGTGTTCTTTACGCAAAGGACCTGCTTCAGTATGTCGGTCAGAAAATTCCTTCAAACCTGACAATTGAATCGGTAATGAGAAAACCGCTTTATGTCGCCGAAACCCAGGCGTGCTCCGATATCTTCAAGGCGATGAACGAGAGCCGCACACAGTTCGCGGTCGTTGTTGACGAATACGGCGGCACGGCGGGAATCGTCACGCTGGAAGACGTTATAGAATCAATAGTCGGAAACATCCGCGACGAATATGATGACGACGAAGAGGAAGAAATCGTCAGGATAGATGAAACCACATTCACCATTGACGGCACCACAAATCTCGACGAGGTTGACGAGCTTGTCGGCATAAATCTGCCCGAGGGCGATTATGATACGCTCGGCGGCTTCATAATAAACCTTCTCGGCTATCTTCCCGACGAAAACGCCGAGCTGCCGATAGTCACGGAATACGAAAACCTGAGATTTACGGTTAACTCAATTGAAGACAGACGCCTCGGAGAGATAAAAGTCGAGATTCTTCCCACAGGGGAAGATGAAGAAAAAGAAGATGAATAAGTAAGTTCCTTTTAAAATTCAATAATTGCAGTACCCGGCGTGATTCACATCCCGCCGGGTCTTTTGTTTCTGTCCGTAATAGCCTCTTTATTTATTTGGTCTGTGTTTGAATGAAGGGCCTTTTCCGCGGCTTGTACTTGACCGTACGAAAAACCATATATAGACATTCACCACTAAATATAGGTATCGAAAAATAAAAATTAACAAAATATGGACGGTTTTTGTATTTTTTTGTTGACATGATATTAAAAAAATGATATCATACTTGTGCATGCAAGATATTGCAAATTTTATGATTAAGAAGGTAAAAAAATGAAAAAGAAGTTGGCTATTTTCTTCGCAGTGCTCTTTGCTCTTTCCTGCTTCTCCGTAATCGGTTTTGCAGGCGACGACCAGACAGTCGATCAGGATGTTGTCGTATTATTCCCGGATTTCATCGAGCATCATGTTACCACTATCATTAAGTGCCCTTACTGCGGTAAGACCTGCGCGAACTCCGATGATTACGCAAAGCATCTCGAAACCTGCGACGGCTACAAACAGTATGTTGTTGCAGACTCAAAGAATGAATGCTACTGGTGCGGCAAGACATTCACAAGTGAAAGAGCTTACAACCAGCACATGGCGGACCTCGTTGAAGCGAAAGACCACATCAAACAGGGCCCCTATTCAGGTGAAGACTATGTTGACGGCGGCTGCCAGGCAACATTCACCAAAAAAGCGGAATATGATGCTCACGTAGCACAGTGCCCGCACGAAGGCGATTACACCACAATGGGTAAAATCAAGCACTATCTCAATGTTGCCAAAGATTTTATCATCAACGCTCTCAAGAACGCTGACTGGGGCGCAGTTCTCAGCTCAATCGGTTCACTCTTCAAAGCTCTCTTTGCAGGAGTAAAAATCGATCTGTAATCGGTACAATTCAGCAATTACAAAAACCGGTGTGATTAAATCACACCGGTTTTTCTTCACCATTTCAGGATTATTATATAATTATTATTTGCGCAGAATCATTTGCTGTTTGCGTGATTGAATTCACTGCGGCAGAGTTTTTCGAAGCGTAATCAATCCCTCATCCGGATTTCTTTTAACTGCCGTAAAAATGCTGTACCCAGCAAAGCCCCTTTGACGGGTCCGCTTCCGGAGCAACGCCTATTCCTATCTTCGTGTAAGCGGGATTCATTATGTTTTTATAATGTGTCGGCGATTCCTTCCACATCCGGCAGATTTCGGCGGGAGTTGTCTGATACCAGCCGATGTTTTCACCGGCTGTTCCGGTCGTATATCCGTTCTCAATGAACAGCGAAGAGTAGCTTCTCGTGTTGGGTCTTGTGTGACTGTGCAAACCCGACCACGCGATTTCCTCGGCGCGGACATTTGCCTGCTCGGTAAGTTTATCGTCAAGCGTCAGCGGAGCAACGCCGCCCTCGGCTCTCATTGCGTTGGTAATACGGAGAACCTCCGAAATATAATCTTTGTATGTGTTTGCGTTCACGCGCGCGGCAGGCAGCAGGTCACTGTAACCTGCCGAATAAGCGGAGCGGTCATAATTCTCTTTTATTACTTCCTCGCCTGTTACGGTTATCTTTCCGTTCATATCCATCTCATAATAAACCTTTATCGTACGGTTAAGGACAACCCCGTATTTAAGACGGGTTACGGAAGACAATAATTCGGTTCCCGTTTTTTTGCTTTCCTCCGGATTTTTCCCGTTATAGAAGTCTTCATACCCCCGCGTCATTCCGAACAGCGCTCTGAAAAAGGCAATCACTTTCGCAAAAAATCCGGTATTG
>JAEEGL016696332.1_pt1 | contig 10087 bp, 8 predicted proteins | sample 9134231 | NCBI WGS metagenome assembly JAEEGL01 (sample SAMN16246548, study PRJNA631951) | gut metagenome | biome: gut microbiome; feature: rumen; material: fiber-attached | host: Bos | place: Iran: Karaj | collected 2018-10 | reverse complement strand
GCGCGCGCCACCGGCGAGCCGCTCCGCATCGTCGAGCACATCGGCTGCCACTATGCGAAGATGTTTCCCCACAAGGGTGTGGGCGGTGCCGAGTACCCCTGCGTGCTCAGCGGCATGGCCGAAGCCTGGGGCGGGCAGGTCATCGACTACCCCGAACGGCGCCATTGCTGCGGCTATGGTTTCCGCCAGTACCATGTCAAGGCGAACCGCGGCTATTCCCTGTCCAACACCCACAAGAAGTTCGAGTCCATGGAGCCCTTCCATCCGGACATGATCATCACCAACTGCCCGGGCTGCCCCTACTTCCTGGACCGCTGGCAATATGTCATCGCCGAGATGAGCGGCAAGACCTACGGCCGGGACGGCCACGGTATCCCCGCCCTCACTTATGAGGAGCTGGCCGGGCTGGTGCTGGGCGTCGACCCCTGGGACCTCGGCCTGCAGGTCCATCAGGTGGCCATCGAGCCGCTGCTCGACAAGATCGGCATCGCCTACGACCCGGCGCGCAAGTACCTGGGCGTGGACGAAAAGAAAATCAAGACACCGGGACTCCCCACGTCCCTCAAATGCTGCTAGACTATGGTCAACCGACAACCCGTCATCGCCATCATCGGCGCCGGCATCGCCGGCCTGGAAGCCGCCCGGCAGCTCGCCGCCCTGGGCTACAAGCCCGTGCTGATCGAGAAGGCCCCCGTCGTGGGCGGCCACGTGGCCGAATGGAACCGCCTCTTCCCCGACATGAGTCCGGCCGCGGACCTCGTGCAGTCGCTCGAGGCCCAGACCCGCGGGATCAAGACCCTGGTGGGCACTGAGATCTCCAGCATGGGCCGCCTCAAGGACGGCTACAACCTCGTGCTCAGCGACGGCAGTTCCCTGCTCTGCCAGTCCGTGCTCTTCGCCACCGGCTTCCACCTCTTCGACGCCTCCAAAAAGGAAGAATACGGCTACGGCATCTATGACCGCGTGATCACCAACCGCGACCTCGAAGCGTGGTTCAACACCCGCCACGACCCGCGGGTGAGCAACCCCAGAGCCGTGGGCTTCGTGCACTGCGTGGGCTCGCGCGACGTCAAGGCCGGCAATGCCCAGTGCTCCAAGGTCTGCTGCATCACCGCCATCAAGGAGGCCATCGAGATCAAGGAGGAATTCCCCGATGCCGAGGTCTACTGCTTCTACATGGACCTGCGCCTCTTCGGCAAGAAATACGAAGACTTCTACATCAAGGCCCAGCGCGACTACGGCGTCCATTTCATCCGCGGCCGCGTGTCGGAGGTGGGTGAGGCCATCGACGGCCGCGTGGTCGTCAAGGCCGAGGACACCCTCAGCGGCAAGCCCGTCAAGGTCACCCTGGACCTGCTGGTGCTGATGGCCGGCATCGTGTGCAACCCCGACGCCCAGCACTATGCCCGCGAGCTGGGCGTGGCGGTCGACGATGACGGCTTCCTGAAGAGCCGCGACAACGTCTTCTCCGTCACGGAGTCCTCGCGGCCGGGCGTCTTCTTCGCCGGCTCCTGCACCAGCCCCAAGACGGTGCCCGAGCCCCTCGCCGAGGCGCGCAGCGCCGCCCTGGCCACTCACCAGTATCTCAGCAAACGCGACTAGGGATGGATTTCGGATACACACTGTCCCCCAGCTCGGCTGTCAATCTCGACACGGTGGACCATGCCCGCTATGACCGGCTCGTGAAGCTGGTGCCCGATGCCCTCACGTGTATGGGCTGCGGCAGCTGCAGCGCCACCTGCACGGCGGCGCCCTGGTCCGGGATGAGCGTCCGCAAGGTCATCCTGGGCCTGCAGCGCGGACGGGACGAGGAAGTGGACGCCATGTTGTCCAAATGTATGCTCTGCGGCAAATGCACGATGGTCTGTCCGCGCGGGATCAACACGCGGCAGCTCATCCTGACGCTCTGCCGTCTGGACCGCAAGGGGGAGGTCGTGCGATGAGAGAACGGTTCGCCAACGGCTTCGATCCTTTCGTAATCCCCTTCCTCGTGGGGATGGCCTTCGTACTGGGCTACTGCCTGATCGCCATGATCCGCATAATCCTGCAGCTGCCCAAGGAGGACCGGCGGCGGTTCCTGGTGTCGCTGATCACCCCGAAGCAGATCTGGATCAATGTCCGGGACATCTTCCTGAACTGCCTGATCCACGTCAAGTTGTGGAAGCGCAACAAGGTCCTGGGCTACATGCACTCCAGCATTGCCTTTGGCTGGTTCATGATTATCCTGCTGGGGCACCTCGAGGTAATCCTATTCGTGCCGGAGCGCATCCACCTCTTCTATTATCCGATCTTCTTCAACTATTTCGTCGCGGAGACGGAGGAGACCATCCAAGGCTCCCTGTTGATGTTCCTGATGGACTTCTTCCTGCTGATGATCCTCAGCGGCATCGTCCTTGCCATCATCAAGCGCTTCGCTTCGCGCATCGTGGGGATGCGGCGCACCACGCGCCTGAGCCTGATGGACCGGGTGGGGCTTTACTCCCTGTGGGCCATCTTCCCGCTGCGCCTGCTGGCGGAGAGTTTCACCGCCCACATCAGCGGCGGCAGTTTCCTGACTATTCCCACCAACTGGATCTTCCGGCAGTTCCTCGGCAACGACCTCAATGCCCTGCCGACCTGGTGGGCCTACTCCATCGCCCTGGGCATCTTCATGTGCGTGCTGCCTTTCACCCGCTACATGCATATTCCCGCGGAGATGCTGCTGATCCCGATGCGCAATGCCGGGATCCGCATCCGACATCCCCGCAAGGGTTTCGCCCTGCTCGAGGTCTACTCCTGTCCGGCCTGCGGCGTGTGCATCGACGCCTGTCCGATGGGCGTGCGCAAGTCCAACTGCAAGGATGCCACGGTCTACCTCAACCGCCAGCTGCGCCGCGGCAATGAGCGGCGCATCGCGGAAATCTCCAACAAGTGTCTGCTCTGCGGAAAGTGCACGGCCGTCTGCCAGGTGGGCGTGGAGGGGCCGGAGCTGCGCATCGCGCAGCGCGAGCGGCGCAAATACACCCTCACCCCCACCTACTCCGACATCAATGTCCGGCCGATGGCCGGTGCGGTCGTGCAGGGAGCCGGCGGAGCTTCCGGCGGCGTGTTGTACTTTGCCGGTTGCATGACCCAGCTCACGCCCTCCATCCGCCGGGCCACCACGTCCCTGCTCGACAAGGCCGGGGTGCGCTGGCAGATGATGGACGCCGACGGCGGGCTGTGCTGCGGCCGGCCGCTGATGATGGCCGGGCGCACGGAGCAGGCCCGCGAACTGATCGCCAAGAACCTCGAGATCATCCGGGCCAGCGGCTGCGACACCCTGCTGCTCTCCTGCCCGATTTGCTATAAGGTCTTCAAGGAGGAGTATCCGCTGGACGGTATCCGCGTGGTGCACCACAGCGTTTACTTCCAGGAGCTGATCGCGGCCGGCCGGCTGCAGGTCCGCCATGAGGACGGCCTGCGGCTCGTCTGGCACGACCCGTGTGAGCTGGGGCGCGGCTGTGGCATCTACGACGAACCGCGCGCGGCACTCGCCGCCGCCGGCGAACTCGTGGAGGCCGGCAAGCACCACGCCGAGAGCATCTGCTGCGGCGGGTCGCTCGGAAGCCTGTCACTCAGTTTCGAGCAGCGCCGGCCAATGGTCCAGAACGCTCTCGACAACCTGACGTCTGCGGATCCTGCCGAGATCGTGACCGGCTGTCCGCTCTGCCTTGCAACCTTCGTCCGTACTGCGGACCGGCCGGTCCGCGACATTGCCGAAGTCCTCGATACCCGGAGCTGAAACCCCCTCTCCCATGAACCGTATCCCGCTCTTTACCTTCCTGCTGGCAGTCCTCCTGTCAGTCGCCGGCCCGGCGGCCGCCCAGACCTCCTTCACCCTCCGTGTCTCCGCCGACGGAGAGGCGACGCTCACCGCCTTTCTCCCTGAGCACCCCGACGGCCGGGCCATCCTGGCCTTCCCCGGCGGGGGGTACCGCCAGACGAGCATCGGCAACAATGCCCAGTGGGCCCCACTCTTCAACAGTCTGGGTATCAGCTTCTTCATCCTGAAGTACCGCATGCCGGAGGGACACCCTGAGACCACGCTCTCCGATGCCGAAGCCGCGATGCGGCTGATCCAGGAGAATGCTGCCCGATGGCACGTCAATCCCACGCGCATCGGCGTGATGGGCACCTCGGCCGGCGGCCATCTCGCCACGACGATGGCCACCTCGGCGCCGGAGCCCCTGCGCCCGGCCTTCCAGATCCTGTTCTACCCCGTCATCACCTTCGGCGAAGGATGCCACAAGGGATCCCGGGACAATTTCCTGGGCGCCGGCGCTTCCGATCCGACCTTGACCGAGCGGTATTCTTCTGAGAAACAGGTCCGGCAGACGACCCCTCCCGCCATCATCTTCGCCAACAGCGACGACCGCGGCGTCCCGCCGGAATACAACGCAGCCGCCTACTACATCGCGATGACGCTCAATGGCTGCCCGGCCAGCCTGCACATCTATCCCGAAGGCGGCCACGGCTGGACCTTCGCCTCCGCCTACCGTTACCACGACCAGGCGGTCGCCGAACTGACCGCCTGGCTGGCCTCACTCGAACTGTGATTCCTTTTTTGGGGAAGGTCTCCTAAAACATTCGATACCTTCCCCACTTAATCTCGACTATTACACATTGTCGCCCAGGTTTTATGGGGAAGGTCAAGCCACTTTTAGGAGACCTTCCCCAAAACTATTTGTTTCCGACTATCTGGGCAACCTGCACTCTGGGTAAACCAAAGACTCGAGCCAATTGCGGCACCGTCGTACGGCTTGTCCGGAAGAAATAGAGAATCAGCCTGGTCTTCCGATCATAGGACAATGTCGAAAGATCCGTCTGAAACCATCTTTGGCATACTTCTGCGACATTCTTGTAAATCTCCCCGTCAGTCAGCCTCGTCCTGGGCGAATCAATCAGTTTGTTACGCATTTCGGCGGCGTTTTGTCCACCGATGGTCTTGAGGAAAAAAGCCGGATCCCCTTCGAAAGCCTGTTCGAGATAGCGGTATTCGCAAAAGCTGTCCGGAACCAGTTCTTCTTTTTCGTCAATCATCCATTTCACGCCGGCAGGCAGGACCCCGGTATGCATGATTCTTTCCCGCTCCCGTTTCGTCAACTCCGAGACACTCCGGAACCGCCCGGGCACGGTCCCTCTTCGGAACATGGCCCGGTATCCTGTCCAACGATAGTCAGTAACATTGCAGCCATTGTCCAAGGCATTCCGCGGAATGTAAGCCAATGCATTCCGGACATACCAGTCGCTGTCCAGCCAGATTGCCTTCACGTCAACATGCTCCAAGATGGATCTTTCTCCGTATTTCCGGCTGAACCACATGGAATAAATCCTCTTGATCTCCATACCATATGCCAGCGCTTCCCCTTGCGTTGCCGCAAGGACAGCAACGTGGCAATGATTGGACACGACGGCATAGATGATGACGATGACGTTTTTCCGGTAAGCGGCGACACACAGGATTTTGACCATAGCATCGTAATCGCCATCATCCCGGCACAGGACAACTTTTTCCAATCCTTCCATACTGATGTGGAATGGCTGGACATACCGGATGGATCCATCCGGCAATTCGTGGCTGACAACCCGGCGCACGGTCAGCTCTTGGGCTTGGCGGGGCCGGGAGCGGGCATGAAGGTGACAACCTTCCCGCCGCTCTTTTCATACTCGCGGCGGGCTTCGCGGAGCATCTTGGCGAAGAACTCGGAGTCTTTGTCCAGCATCCGGATCATCTCCTTGCGGTTCACGCTGACGGCGAGGTCGGCGATGGCCAGCGCGCGCAGGATGGCGATGATATCCTGCTCGTTGCCTCCCCACAGGGAGGTCATCATGCAAAAAGAGAACAGGGAGACCAGCTCCGGCAGTGAATCCGGGCGGGCCGTGGGTTTCAGGTCCGTCTTGAAACGGATGTCCGTGTCTCCGTACTGGAGGATTTCGAGAATCTTTTTCATATCAACAAGTTTCCCGAAAGGTATGGTGCGGAATTATCAAGAACGAAAAGAAAGGTATCTTTTACGTTTCTTAGCGGTTTTTCAGACGTTTTTTATGCACCAGGTGAAAGCGCGGGCCAGCCGGGCATCGTTGTCGGCGAAATGGCCGCCGGACTCCAGGCAGAACGTGCAGGCAGCCTCTCCCAACTGCTCCCTCAGCATCGCATATTGCCGGCGGACGCAGTCGCCGACCCGGGCGATGGCGGTATTGCGGACATGCTCCTCGCGGTCGCCGAGGCTCAGATAAACTGCGGAAGCGAGCACGGGATGGGTCTGCGCATAGGGCAGCCAGTCCCGGATCCAGAGGGAGGGCGAGGCTGCCGCAACGGCAGCGAAGCGGTCGGTGTGCGTCGACGCCCAGAGGGCGAAGAGCCCGCCGAGCGAGTAGCCGCCCAGGATGACCGGCACGGAGCCGAAACGCTCCGTCAGGGCCGGCACCAGGGTGTTGGTGACGAAATCCAGGGTGTGCTCCGCATGATGCCCTACCTCAGGGCTGCGGTCGATCTTGGGGTCGGGCCAGGGTGTGAGGTCGGTGGCCCAGTCGAAAACCTCGAAGAAGGCCATCACCCACAACCGTCCTCCCCCGGAGATCAGAGAGACCTCCCGCTCCAGGGATGGCCGTTCATGCCGGCCCATCGTCTGGACCAGCAGGCACTGGGCCTGGGCACGGCCGGCCAGCACCGCCTCTTCCGCCCACAGTTGGCAGGCTCTGCCATCAAGCACGCAATCTTGTCGGACCATGTCTCAAAGGTACGCATTATTTTCCGTATCTTTGTAGGATGCAAAAGACCCCGGACCATATCGAGGTGCGCGGCGCCCGCGCGCACAACCTCAAGAATATCGACGTCGACATCCCCCTGGGCCGGATCGTCGGTATCGCCGGCGTGTCCGGCTCCGGGAAGTCTTCGCTGGCCCTGGGCGTACTCTATGCCGAAGGATCCCGGCGCTATCTGGAGTCCCTGTCGACCTACACCCGCCGGCGGATGACCCAGGCCAGCCGGGCGCAGGTGGACGAAGTGCGCTACGTGCCGGCTGCGCTGGCGCTGCACCAGCGCCCGGGCGTGCCCGGCATCCGCAGCACCTTCGGCACCATGTCCGAGCTGCTCAACAGCCTGCGCCTGATGTTTTCCCGCCTGGCAAGCCACCGCTGCCCCAACGGCCACTACCTCGAGCCGAGCCTCGCCGTGGCCGCCGAGCAGGAACTGGTATGCCCGGTCTGCGGAGCGCATTTCTACGCCCCGGGAGCCGAGGAGCTTGCCTTCAACAGCCAGGGCGCCTGCAAGAAATGCGGCGGTACCGGCACCATCTGGACAGTGGATGAGTCCACGCTGGTGCCTGACGAGTCGCTGACCATCGACCAGGGCGCCGTGGCCCCCTGGGGATCGCTGATGTGGTCGCTGATGAAGGACATCGCCCGGGAGATGGGCGTGCGGACAGACGTCCCCTTCAGGGATCTGACCCCGGAGGAGAAAGAAATCGTCTATCACGGCCCGGCCGAGAAGCGGCACATCATCTACAAGAACGAGAAGACCAACGGCTTCGCCGAAATGGATTTCACCTACTACAGCGCCGTCTACTCCGTGGAGAACGCCCTTGCGAAAGTCACGGATGAGAAGGGCATGAAGCGTGTGGAGAAATACCTGCGCCAGACCCCGTGTCCCGACTGCGGCGGCACGCGCCTGTCGGAGGCCGCCCGCGCCCCGCGCCTGCGCGGCATCTCCCTGGCAGAGGCCTGCCAGATGACGCTCGCCGAACTGATTACCTGGGTGGACGGCGTGCCGGCCTCGCTACCGGAGCCGATGCGGCCGATGGCGGAGCGCATCTGCGAATCCTTCCAGGATACAGCCCGGCGCCTGGTCGATCTCGGACTCTCCTACCTCAGCCTCGACCGTTCCGCCTCGACCCTCTCCACCGGCGAGCGGCAGCGCGTCCAGCTGGCCCGGTCGGTGCGCAACCGCACCACGGGCGTGCTCTATGTCCTGGACGAGCCCTCCATCGGCCTGCACCCCTCCAACCTGGAAGGTCTGACGGGCGTGATGGACGACCTCGTGGCAGACGGCAATTCCGTCGTGCTCGTGGACCACGACACCCAGGTGCTCTCACATGCCGACTGGATCATCGAACTGGGACCGGATGCCGGCGCCAAGGGCGGGACCGTCCTCGCGCAAGGTACCGTCGCGGATATCCATAGCAACCCTGTCTCGAAGATCGGGCCGTTCCTGGAAATCTCCGGTCAAGCCGGGGCCGACAAGCCTGTCCCGGCATCTCCCGGGGCGGCAGACCTGTTTGCCGAAGGCACGATCCGCCTGCAGACCGGAGCCATCCACACGGTCCTTCCCCTGGAGGTCCGGTTCCCGAAGGGGCGCCTGTCCGTCGTGACCGGCGTGTCCGGCTCCGGCAAGACGACCCTGATCCTCGAAAGCCTGGTACCGGGCCTGCAGGCTGCCGTTGCAGGCAAGCCCCTGCCCGCCCACGTGCTGGCAGTGAGCGCTCCCGGCATCAACCAGGTCAAACTGATCGACGCCACCCCCATCGGCATCAATGTCCGTTCCACCGTGGCCACTTATGCCAATATCCACGACGAGCTCCGCAAGGTGTACGCCCGGAGCGAGGAATCCCGGCAGCTCGGCTACAAGGCCGGGGATTTCTCCTACAATACCGGCGCGCTCCGTTGTCCGACCTGTGACGGCACGGGCAGAATCAGCCTGGACGTGCAGTTCCTGCCCGACGTGGACATCCCCTGCCCCGACTGCCATGGCTCCCGCTACGCCCGCATCGCCCACAGGATCCGCCGGAAGAAGAAAGGGGCGATATCCTGTCCGCTGCCGGAACTGATGGCCATGAGCATCGACGAGGCACTGCTCGAATGTGATGACCTGCCGCTCGTGCGCAGCCGCCTGCAGGTCCTGCACGACCTCGGTCTGGGCTACCTCACCCTCGGTGAGGCCACGCCCAGCCTGTCCGGCGGCGAGGCCCAGCGCCTCAAGCTCGCCAGCGAGATGGGGCGCGGCCAGTCCGGCTCCGTCTTCGTCTTCGACGAGCCGACCATCGGCCTGCATCCGCTGGACGTGCAGACCCTGATGCGCGTGTTCCGCCATCTCATCGGGCAGGGCGCGACCGTCATCGTGATCGAGCACGACCTCGACGTCATCCGCAGCGCAGACTATCTCGTGGACATGGGTCCGGGCGGCGGCCTGCAGGGCGGGCGCATCGTCGCTGCCGGCACGCCCGCAGAAGTCGCACAGAACCCCGAAAGCATCACTGGTCATTATCTATGAATCATCTCCGTCAAATCATACTGGGCATAGCCCTGCTACTCTGCACGGTCTTCGCAGGGGCGCAGAGCCGCAGGAGCGTACTCTCGGGCTACGTGCTCGATGCCGCCAGCGGCGAGCCGCTCGTCCAGGCGGTCGTCTACCTGGACGACCGCAAGACGGCCGCCGTGGCGGACCAGACCGGTTTCTATTCGCTGAGCGTCCCGGCGGGCAGGCATACGGTCCACTGCTCCTATTTCGGCTACAAGGATGCTGTGGTGGAGCTGGACCTCTCCCGCTCCGCCAAGCAGGATTTCCATATGGAGACTGACCGCGAAGAACTGGAAGCGGCCACCGTCCAGTCCCGCTCCAAGCGCAGTGAGATCATTCTCCCCCAGATGGGTATGGAACGGGTGGATGCCACACTGATCCAGAAGATGCCGACCCTCATGGGTGAGGCCGACATCATCCGCGTGATCCAGATGATGCCCGGCGTGCAGACCCCCAGCGAAGGAGCGACCGGATTCAGCGTACGCGGCGGCGGGGTGGACCAGAACCTCATCCTGATGGATGGTGCCCCGATCTACAACAGCGGCCATTTCCTGGGCTTCCTGTCCATGTTCAACGGCGACGCCCTCCGGGGCGCGGACCTCTACAAGGGAGACTTCCCCGCCCAGTACGGCGGACGCGTCGCCTCGGTGCTGGACATCTCCACCAAAGACGGCAACAAGAACAGTTTCGGCGGCAACGCCTCCATCGGCCTGATCACCTCCAAAGTCTTCGTCGAAGGCCCCATCGTACCGGGCAAGCTCTCCTTCATGC
>JAEEGL016238845.1_pt1 | contig 10087 bp, 11 predicted proteins | sample 9134231 | NCBI WGS metagenome assembly JAEEGL01 (sample SAMN16246548, study PRJNA631951) | gut metagenome | biome: gut microbiome; feature: rumen; material: fiber-attached | host: Bos | place: Iran: Karaj | collected 2018-10 | reverse complement strand
GGCGGCTGTCTGCCGACAGAGTTGCTTGATACTCCTGTAGATTATGATAACTTGGTCGAAGCGGGTTCCATGATGGGCTCGGGCGGCATGATTATCATGGACGAAGATAACTGCATGGTAGATATCGCCCGTTTCTTCCTGGAGTTTACCGTGGATGAAAGCTGCGGCAAGTGCACTCCGTGCCGTGTGGGAACGCGCAGAATGCTGGAGATCCTTAACCGTATTGTTGAGGGTAAAGGCACCATGGAAGACCTGGACAAACTGGAAGAGCTGGCTGCAGGCATTAAGTCAACCGCCCTGTGCGGATTGGGCCAGAGTGCTCCTAACCCCGTGCTGTCAACACTTAAGTACTTCCGCAATGAGTATGTTGCCCATATTGTGGATCATGTCTGCCCCGCGCATCATTGCCGTGCTTTGCTACAGTATATTATCGAGACATCAAAGTGCCGTGGATGTACTGCCTGTATGAAGGTCTGCCCGGCTGGTGCTATTGAGGGTGAGGTACGCAAACCGCATTATATCGATCCTTCCAAGTGCATTAAGTGCGGCGCCTGTATGGAGACATGCGTTTTCAAAGCGATTCAGCGCAAATAAGAGGAGGACAGCTGTACCATGGAAAATATGATCAATCTAACGATCGACGGCGTGCAGGTGTCGGTTCCCGCTGGAAGCACCGTGCTTGATGCTGCGCGCAAGGCCAATGTGCATATTCCAACCTTGTGCTATCTCAAGGATGTAAATGAGATTGGTGCATGCCGGGTATGCGTAGTAGACGTCGGCGGTCGTGCATTACAAGCAGCTTGTGTGTATCCTGTAAGCGAGGGAATGGTAGTAAAGACTAATACTCCTGCTGTACGGCGTGCGCGCAAGGTAGTTGTTGAGCTGCTTCTGAGCATTCATGACCGTAAATGCCTTTCCTGCCCGCGAAACAACAATTGCGAACTGCAGGATCTGTGCCGTGATCTGGGCATTGAGGATGATAATCACTTTGCAGGTGAGGTTATAGAACATAAGATAGATGATGCTTCACCTTGCGTAGTCCGTGATAATAATAAGTGTGTGCTTTGCCGTCGCTGCGTCTCGGCATGCCATAAGCAGCAGAATGTAGGCGTAATTGGCGCGGTCAAGCGTGGCTTCGGGACCAGCATTGAGAGCCCATGGGGGTTGCAGCTGGCTCAGACTGGCTGCGTAGGCTGCGGCCAGTGTATCGTGGCCTGTCCCGTAGGCGCATTGCGCGAGAAGGATGGCATCAAGGCTGTTGATAAGTTGCTGGAAAGCGGAAAGCATGTGTTCGTGCAGCCTGCTCCTGCAGTGCGAGCCGCACTGGGTGAAGAATTCGGTTTACCTATGGGCACGCCGGTTACAGGGAAAATGGTAGCTGCATTGCGCCGCCTGGGCTTTGAAAAAGTATTCGACACTGATTTCGGCGCTGATTTGACCATCCTTGAAGAAGCGACAGAGCTTGTGCAGCGTATACAGAACAAAGGCGTATTGCCCATGATTACTTCTTGCTCTCCCGGTTGGGTCAAGTACTGTGAGACCTATAATTCTGATTTCATTCCAAATCTGTCCAGCTGCAAGAGCCCACACGAGATGCTGGGTGCTGTGATCAAGAGCTATTATGCTGAAAAGGCAGGGCTTGATCCCAAACAGATGGCTGTTGTTTCCGTTATGCCGTGTACGGCTAAAAAGTATGAGGCCCGCCGCCCCGAACTGAGCAATAATGGACTGCCTGATGTGGATGAAGTGATCACGACCCGCGAACTGGCGCGCATGATCCGTTCTGCCGGCATCGATTTTGCCAACCTGCCTGATGAGGACTTTGACCGTGTTCTTGGTGAAAGCACAGGTGGTGCCGTGATCTTCGGCGCAACTGGCGGCGTGATGGAAGCTGCTCTGCGTTATGCCTATGAGGCAATCACAGGTCAGGAACTTAAACAGGTGGAATTCCATGAAGTGCGCGGGTTACAGGGCGTTAAGGAAGCCATAATCGATTTGGGAAGCCTGAAACTGAATGTGGCTGTCGCGCATGGTACGGCAAATGCACAGAAGCTTCTGGACAGCGTGCGCAGTGGTGAAAAGCATTATGAATTCATTGAGATCATGTGCTGCCCAGGTGGCTGCGTGACCGGCGGTGGTCAGCCGATCGTCAAGAGTAGCAAACGCGCTGCAGTCAATGTATCGGCCGAACGCGCCAAAGCGCTGTATTCTGAGGATGAGGGCAAGCCGCGCCGCAAGAGCCAGGAAAATGAAGAGCTGAAGGTACTGTACAGCGAGTATCTGGGCGAGATTGGCGGTCATCGCGCGCATCATCTGCTGCACACGACATATACTGCACGCGATCCATACGAACAGATCAAATAACCGTTTTATTTCCTAAAAATTCCGTTGAAATAAAGCCCGTGGCGTAACAAGTGCGCCATGGGCTTTTTGGTTTTACAAAAAACCGGATTTTGTGGGAAAATGCTTGTCAGTGCTGATAAAATCCGCTATAATAAATCGGTTATACATACGGAAGGGGGACGCGGTATTATGGCAGCAAAAGAAGCTAAGCGTTGGGCGCGTAGGCTGATTTTCGCGCTGGCTCCATGTTTGCTGCTTTGCTTTATGTACTGTGTCTGGGGACCGATGGAAGTTTTCGTCGGCAATGCTGCGAATTTCCGCTTCCAATATCATGATGCTTTCTGGCCGTTGCTGCAGATTATGGGCATTGCGGCAGTAGCATTGACGTTGATCGTTTCTCTGTTCCGTCGCCGTGCATACAGAGTGATACTGGCTGTTGTCTTTATGCTGGCGCTTTGCAGTTACATACAGAACAACTTCCTTAATTTGGACTTAGGCTTGCTGGAAGGTGAGGGAGTTGATTGGAAACAGTATACCACGCATGGGTGGATCAATCTGGCAGTATGGATCGTCCTTCTTGCCGGCGGTATAGTACTTTTGCTGAAACTGCGTGCACGTACTGCCCGGCGCTTAATTGCATTGGCAAGTGTTGTATTGCTGCTTGTACAGGGAGTCACCTTTGGCGTAGTGACCTATCGGCATTTGACAAGTGACGCAAGCCGCTCACGGGAAGAGTCCAGTTATGTGCTCAACGGACGCGAACAATTCAATGTTTCCGCTGAAGGCAATGTGATCGTTTTCCTGCTTGATTATTTCAGCAATGATTATGTGGATGCAGCTGAAAAGGCTTATCCCGGTTTGCTGGCACCGTTCCATGATTTCACATATTATGACAATTGCGATTCAACTTATATCGGGACATTTCCTTCTGTGGTGCATTTGTTGACAGGCAATCCCTTTGATAATACGATCCCTATTGATACGTGGTTTGATCAGTCCTGGAATGGCGCAGATTCGGAGTATTTTTTCAATACCCTGAAGGAGAACGGATATAAATTCAACTTCTTCGATTCTTCCAACACTTATTTTGGACTGCAGTATGCTGGGGACAAAGTCAGCAATATACATGAAATACCCGGAGACAGTTATATTGTATATACACCGAACCTGGTGAAGCGTTTGCTGCGTCTGTCGCTGTATCGCTATTTCCCGCATGCACTTAAGCAGTATTTCTATCAGCCTAGCAATGTATTCAACGAAATGGTGAACATGTACCTTGGCGGTGCGGTAATCTGCCATAACAGCATTTCGTTCTACAACCTGCTCAATCAGAAACATCTCACACCTATAAGCGGTGATGGTAAATACTTCATTATTCAGTTCCTGCGCGGGACACATCCGCCTTATCAGGTGAATGATGTGCCTGAATGGGATGAAAATGCTACGCTGGAGCAGTGTGCAGCTGGAAATCTCAAGATGGTGGCTGCTTATTTGGATGAATTGAAAGCGCAGGGATTATACGACGGCAGCACAATTATCATTACTTCCGATCATGGTGACAAGGAAAACAGTATGCAGGTGTTGTACTTTATCAAGGAAGCTGGCGTCACCCGTGATAAAATGGCTGTATCTTCTGCGCCAATCACACATATCGAGTTCCAAGGGACGATCCTCAGGAACATCGGCGCAGATACGAATGGCCGTACAACGATATATGATTTTGCTGATGGCGATAAGCGTGTACGTACAGTAATGCGCAACTATATCGATACAAACTATCCATACGTTCGGAAATATCACAGCACCGCGCAGGGAACGCATACTGTGATGTATGTATATAGTTATCAGGGAGATCGCAAGGCACTGCGTAAGCAAGTGCGCCGCGGCCCTACTGAAATACTGCCGCTGACTGAATGCTTTAACTGATGGGGGAGAACAATCGATGAAAAAGCTGCTGTGCATCTTTCTGATGCTGACGTTGCTGACTTCCGCAGCACTCGCCGAAGGACATGTGATCACTGGAACCGTGACAAACAATGAAGGGGAAAGTGAACTGAATATCCAATGGGGCACGGATGGCTTTGCAATCGAACGGGAGAAAGGTGTGCTGGCAGGCCGCTGGCAGGCGAATGGTGCATTGCTGTTGACTTTGTCAGATGAAATCAGTGTTCTGCTGCCGGCTCTTCCGAAGATAGAAGGCTTTTCCGAGAAGCTGACAGCGTTGTTGCAGGATGCACCGGTATATGAAAGCGCACGACATTCATCTCTTTATATTTTTGCTCAACAGGTAGAACTGTCAGGAGATGCTGTCTGTGCATTTGGACTGTCGCTTCTGGACAGTATTCCCGAGGCCGCCGCTTTGGCTCCATTACGCCAACTGCTGGCACAGGGTGGTGGTAGTGAGCCTTGGGCAACTATTACCCGCTATCTCCCGGACCAGCGTCAGTATCCAAATGATCAGCTGCTAATGTTTAGCTTGTTTGCACCAGGGTTGCCATATATCTGGTTGGAAATACGCACGGATGAATACGGTGTGAATTTCCGTCTGGCTGCCACGCAGGAAACAGTAACTGACTGGGATGAAACCATCTTGGCACTGGAAGAAAACAATGGGGAAAGCGGTCTGCTGTTGAAGGGCTTTACGCTTGAGATGGCAGATGATGAAGAAAACAATATATACATAGAAGCAGAGCTGTTTGCAAAGGGTATGGATTTACATTTTGAGACGGATGTATATATTTCTTTGGATGGTGCGTATGATTGGTATGCTGACGCGGTACTAACGGATGCGCGCTCTAATGAGGAGCTGTATACGCTGAACTTGGAAAGCGAACTCGTGGACGAAATAATGCTACCGGAGATTATAGACACAGAGGTAATCGACCTGACCGATGGAATAGACGAGACAGAACAGGCTTTGCTGGCTGAGCTTTTCTGAAGACAAAAGGGGCATGCGCCCCTTTTTTTGACAGGTGAAGAATATGAAATTGTTTGATATTATCGGCCCTGTAATGATTGGACCATCCTCCTCGCATACGGCAGGAGCTGCGCGTATTGGGCGAATTACACGCCAGCTTCTTGGCGAGGAAGTGAAGCATGCGGTTATTTCTTTTCATGGCTCTTTTGCTAAGACTTATGCTGGGCACGGTGCTGATCGAGCTGTAATCGGCGGATTGCTGGATCTACATGTGGATGATGTGCGGTTGCGTACCAGCAAAAAATTAGCAGCTGCACGGGGTATGACATATGAGATTACCACTGTCCAGCTGCGCGAGGCACATCCCAATACGGTGATTGTGGAAGCTACCGGTATCAGTGGCAAGCAGATCAAAGTCGAAGCGGCTTCGGTTGGTGGTGGCAGCGTACGTGTGCAGTATTTGAATGGTATGGAAGTTGGATTTTCTGGCGATCGTACAACATTGGTGATTCAGCATCGTGATATGCCTGGGGCAATTGCGAAAGTCAGCCGTCTGTTGGCAGCGTCAAAGACGAATATTGCCACAATGCGCGTGTTCCGTGAGGAGGCTGGCGGCCGTGCTGTAATGGCACTCGAATTGGATAGCGTGCCTGAGCCTGCGCATATAGAAGCATTGCGCAATATATCAGGTTTCGACAGCGTGACACTGCTGCGTGGCGTATAACGGGGGAAGAGTATGGAACGATCTGTAGAAAAACTGTTGACACGCGCTCAGGGCCAGGGGATTGCTTCTGCTATGCGGGACTGGCAGCTGCGTCATGATGATACTGCTCAGAGCGTTGCGGAACTTGATGCGCGCATGGCAGAAGCGCTTCAAGTCATGCGTGAATCGGTGGAAAAGGGCTTGGATCCTGAATTGCACTCAGTCAGCCGTTTGACAGGTGGCAATGCATACAAGTTGATGACAGCAATGCAGAATGGCATTACCGCCGGTGGAAATCTTTTGGGGCGTATCTGCGCCCGTGCGTTAGCGGTTGCTGAATGCAATGCAGCCATGGGCCGTATCGTGGCAGCGCCTACAGCTGGTGCATGCGGGATTCTGCCAGCAGCGTTGCTGACTCTGCAGGAAGAATTTGATTTAAGTGACGAAAAACTTATTGATGCACTATATGTGGCAGGAGCCTTTGGACTGATTATTGCCAACCGTGCAAGCATTTCTGGTGCGCAGGGCGGTTGTCAGGCAGAATGTGGTACAGCAGCAGCTATGACTGCTGCAGCAGTTGTATTCTTGCGTGGCGGTACACCGCAGCAGTCCGCTGATGCCTGTTCTTTTGCCCTAATGAACCTGATGGGGTTGGTGTGTGATCCTGTACGCGGTTTGGTAGAAGTTCCCTGTGTATTTCGTAATGTTGGCGCTGTATCTGTTGCGTTATCTGCTGCTGACATGGCTTTGGCAAGCATAGCTTGCCCTTTGCCGTGCGATGAGGTGATTGACGCTATGCGTCAGGTGGGAGATTCTATGCCCGCTGCTCTGCGTGAGACAGGAGAGGGCGGCTGTGCGGCATGTCCTTCGGCTTGTGGCAGGAAAAAGGATTAGCGAATTTATTGGCGATTAGGATTCCTTTATGGAAACAGAAGTGCCTGAACAAGGCGCTTTTTATCTGTGCGCTTGTACAGGCAAAAAAGGTAGCCGTCCTGCACTCTTTTATGAGTAAGCACCTTCTGAAGTTTCTCTGCTTTGTCCTTTTTCCCGATGTTTGCTTCAGGAGAAGCATATCAGCGAAAAAAGAACAGCCTTTTCACATATAAACGAAATAAGTGCAGAGACAGAAAGGCTAATCCAGATGTTAACGTTCAATAAAACTGAGCTTTGCGTATCGAGCAATCTGTAGGTTTAGCAGCTCTTCGTACGCTTCATTCCGCTCATAATGCGTATAGCCGATCTGCCAAAGCCCGAAGGCGGCGAAATTACCGATGATCTCCCATACGATCATCTCTTCATTAAATGTTGAGATTTGCTTGATCAACCCGATTGCGAATACACTTACGGTGACCAGGAGCATCACGCGGCGATACAGTCTTGTCTGATAGTTTCCTCACCTTACAATCAAACCCGAATTCCACGATTGCGTCATCCATTTTCATGATATGAAAACCCCCTTCTCTTGACAGTTTCCAATCAAGAAAAGGGGGTAAATGTCTATCGTACCTAAATCCGAAACACCAGAACGGTTTACAGTACTAATTCAACATTTTTCGTACCTGGGCCTGTTCTCTTGCTTTCGCAAAATCGCAAAAACCCTTATTTTACCATTACTTCAGTTCTGCGAAGTACTTGATGGTGCGAACCATCTGGCTGGTGTAGCTGTTCTCGTTGTCATACCAAGCAACAACCTGCACCTGATAGGTGTCCTTTGCGACCTTCTGAACCATGGTCTGGTTGGCATCGAACAGGCTGCCGTAGGTCATGCCGATGATGTCGCTGGAGACCAGCTTCTCGGTGGTATAACCAAAGGTCTCGCTCTCCTGAGCCTTCATAGCGGCATTGACATCTTCCTTAGTCAGATCCTTAGCCTTAACAACGGCTACCAGGATGGTGGTGCTGCCAGTGGGCACGGGCACACGCTGAGCAGAGCCGATCAGTTTGCCGTCCAGTTCGGGGATAACCAGGCCGATTGCCTTGGCAGCGCCAGTGCTGTTGGGCACGATGTTGGCGGCGCCGGCACGGGCACGCTGCAGATCGCCCTTGCGATGCGGGCCATCCAAGATCATCTGGTCACCGGTGTAAGCATGCACGGTGGTCATGATGCCGCTGATGATCGGGAACGCATCGTTCAGAGCCTTGGCCATGGGGGCCAGGCAGTTGGTGGTGCAGCTGGCGGCGGAGATGATGGTATCATCCTTGGTCAGAATGTCATGGTTGACGTTGTACACCACGGTGGGCAGATCCTTGCCAGCGGGGGCAGAGATAACAACCTTCTTGGCGCCAGCATCGATATGTGCCTGGCTCTTGGCCTTGGTGGTGTAGAAGCCGGTGCACTCCAGAACGACGTCGATGCGCAGCTTCTTCCAGGGCAGATTCTGAGCCTTGGGCTCAGCAAAGATCGGGATTTCCTTGCCATCTACGGTGATGGAACCGGGAACCTTCACGGTCTTGCCATCTTCTTCAAAAACGGGCTCCTTGGAGGAGACGGTGTGCTTGTTTTCGCCGAACACGCCGCAATAGCCCTTCTGAGCGGTGTCATACTTCAGCAGCTGAGCCAGCATAGCGGGGCTGGTCAGGTCGTTGATAGCCACAACGTTGTAGCCCTTGGCACCGAACATCTGCCGGAAAGCCAGACGGCCAATGCGGCCGAAACCGTTAATCGCAACTCGAACCATGGGAAAGACCTCCTTAAAATTCTTGGATGTGCGGAACAGTCATTCCGCACCACATATTATTATATCGAAAGAACGGTGTTTTGACAATATGCACAAAAAGAAATCTTGACCTGGAATAGCGATTTTATTCGGCAAATGAGAAGAAATTATGAAAAATTATGAAGCGCATGCAACAAAATGCCTTGCTGCTTCGTCTGTATAGGCGGAGGTGATTTTTGTGTGTTATGCATTGCCCTTTGACAGAAAGAATCTGATTGAAATGGATCCGGCATTATTCTGTGTTCGCGTGGCCGGGCATAGTTATCATTTTACGCAACAGGAATATCTGCTGCTTGAGCAGCTGCTTCAGAGTGCCATGAAGGAATATGGCTCAGGAAAACCGGTACGAGCACTAAGCCGCGCAGAACTGCTATGCGGTGCATGGGGCAGTGCTGCTGCCTATGCAACGCGGACAGTAGATGTGCATGTGCAGCGCCTGCGTGCTAAACTGGGTGCAGACGTAATTGACACTGTCTATAAACAGGGGTACCGTATAGATCCGACTGCGCTGATGCGTCTAGCAGTAGCGTGATTTTTGCTTTTTCTCTCCATATATGGTATACTGACACTATCATTTGAGATGGAGGGGAGCGCGTATGCAGAGCAACGGCTATCAGCTGCTCGCTTTGGCTGCACGCGCTCTTTTTGTTATACTTGCAGCCCTGGTGGTACTGCGTGCCGCGCTAGCGCTTCTGCAACAGCATAGGGCACGCAAAAAGCTGTTGCGCTCTTTACCAGACGCAGGCATGGTGGGTGAATTGCGGGACGTGGACAGCGATCGTGGATATCCGCTGGCTCGCGAAGCAGTGCTGGGCAGCGGACGTGGCTGTGATATTCGCCTGAGAGGTTTGCGCAGACGGCATCTTGACTTAGCCTATGTTGAGGGAAAAGGGATCCTTCTGACTCCTGCACGCCGCTCGGCAGAGACAATCCTGGATGGAAGACCGCTGGGCCGCGGTGCATATGCATTGCACGGAGCTATGCTCCGTGTAGGGAACTATAATCTGCGTGTACGCTTATTTGCTGGACTCAATGTACCGCATCCTGCATCGTACCAGGATCGGTGGCAGCCGATATATGAAGAAGAACTGTATGCGCCTGATCCACTCCAGGGTATGCCGTGGTCGGCAATACCTGCTCCGCAGAACGATGCTGGGGAAGCAGCGCCGCCATTCAGTTATGCGCCGCCGGCACCTGTTTTTGAGACTCAGGCAATTCCTGTTATCCGTGTGCCGGAAGCAGTACCAATAGCGCCTGATTCTGCAGAGGATGCGCCGCCGCCTTTTGAAGAAGGGGAATACGGTGCAGAGGACAGCGAGGAATCACTGGCGCCGTTTGTTGCACCGCAGCGTCACCGCCGCAGTGAAAGGAGGCGCAACTGATGATCCGCAATGCTTTGGCAGCGGG
>JAEEGL016156054.1_pt1 | contig 10087 bp, 5 predicted proteins | sample 9134231 | NCBI WGS metagenome assembly JAEEGL01 (sample SAMN16246548, study PRJNA631951) | gut metagenome | biome: gut microbiome; feature: rumen; material: fiber-attached | host: Bos | place: Iran: Karaj | collected 2018-10 | reverse complement strand
GCATAGCGGGCTATGTAAGTGATTTTTGACCAGTGCTATCGAAGCAAAAGACAAGCAAGGCTAAAAGTTATTTATAAACAGATCCTAAGGCCCATGTCTTCTTACTTATATCCTTCGATACCTTCCACGCTTCCCTCAAGGAGTGGTATCAGTTCTCTCCGGGTACCAGCCAATTCCTCTGTATATTTCTTCTTATAATAGTTGAAAAGGATGTGCTTCATTCCCGATTCGCTGCCATACAGGTCGAACAGAACAACTGACTTTTTGGAAAGCTCTGTATATTTCCCCATAAGCTCAACGGCCTTTTCACCGTTCTCACCTTCGATCTTCAGGTCCTTTCCGGCCAGCAGGTCGAGCATTCCTTCTAACCCATAGGTACAAAAGGTTGTGCCGTTGATCGTGAAAACAGGAAACTCAACCCTGGTATCAGCGGAGGCTTTATTCTTTTTATTGATCTTATCCTGATAGGCCTTCCTAATTTCCTCGACAGTTTTATCTTCACTGTCTGTCAGCCGCTGCTCATATTTACGGGAAATTGAATAGCCGCTGTCCATAAGATTATTCATAATGCTCTGAAGCGCGTTTACGTATTCAACCCCCTGCTTGTTTACCTCGCTCAGCAATGTTTCAGCTATATCGTAAGAATCTTCATTCGTCATCATCTGAACGATCCGGCCCTGCTCGGTCTTGGCGAATTCCGGATTTTTGGCCTCGATATTGCCGCCCTCCCTGATCTCCAGGACCTTTTCGACCCCGGGACGCATCGATATGTAATTTCTTCTGAGCCCGATGATACGATCGATCTCTTTTCCGTACTCCCCGACCTCCTCAGGCTTAAGCGCGGTTCCCTCCACCGTTTTATTCTTTTTGATCTCAAGGAGGATTTTTTCCATACTCCTGATATCTTCTATGTCCAGTGCGCCCGGCCTGATCGTACCTCCCTGAACCGGCTCGATCTTTTCAAGAAATTCGATATTGTCCGGCGGATATTCATCCTTTTTCTCTTGCGCGAGGGAATCACGGACATTGCGGAAAATGGTCTCAGGATCCTTATCTTTATAGCGTTCCGGATCACCGTATATCTTATTAAAGCTTTCCAGATCTCTGTCTTTTAGGGTTATCCGGATATCGGAAACCAGCCTGTCATAGATCGCCTGAAGGTTGCCCTTCTTTCCATAGGCGCTTTCCTTTACTTCCCGGTAGAGCCGGACATATTCCTTGAATCCTTCGTCCTTTACCTCACGCTGAAGCTTTTCCTCCCAATCATCTCCCATATATGCTTTCAAATCCTTTGCTCCGAGCAGGACATAATACGGGGACTGCATCATCTTCATCCGTTTTTCGTAATACGTCTTCATCTCCTTTGCCATTGCGATCTTGGCTCTCGCTTCGGCAGTATTTTTATATCTTTCAGACGCCAGGAAATCTCCTGCGGCAATAAGACCGTCGAATTTCTGAAGCAGCACGTCGGCAGCGGCAGTCCTGCAGAGAGTGTCATATTTCTTTGCGAAGCCGGAGGCAAATTTCGCATCGGAGTTAAAGCTGAAGTCCTCCAGATTCATTCCGGCGGCCGCTTCTTCAATGACACTTCCGCATGCATTCCCAAATTTATTGTCATCCGTATCTCCCAGGCCGCTTCCTCTGGTGGTCATTTTTACCGTTTTCCCGAGGCCGTGCTCTGGTGAGACGACCCACTCCTGCAGCGCTTCTTTTTCCTCCTTCGTCTTAAACCGGTCACCCAGTTTCCGCACATCATCCGCAAGCAGGCTTTTCCTCTCCGCCTCACGTACATCACTCCGCCTTGTACTGTAGTTTAAGAGTTCCTTATTTATGTGCTTTTGCAGGGTGATCTTCTTTTTCGCTTCATCAGCCCTCTTGCCAACGGTCAGGAAGGACACGGTTTTATTATGAAATGTACTCTTAAAACCTGTCCGGATCTTTGTTTCCACCGTCTCCTTCGGTATTTCGACCTCTTCGAAGCGCTCCGCAAATACGCCCTTTGTATTTTGGGAGGTTTGATCATTCATTTTTTTCAGAACCACGTCCTCCCCGAAGAGCCCCTGAGCATCATCTTTGGAAATGGGTTCCCTGCGCTTGTAGACATCCAATTTATCAAACTCTGTCTTAACCAGTTCCGTCATTTGCGTAGCCATAGGTTCTCTCCTTTCTATCTGTTTTCATTCAGTAACAATAATCCTGTATTCAGCGTCTGTTCCTTTCTGATACTGCTTTCTTCCCCGAGGAGCCAGACCAGCAATTCATTGATCTTCTCGTTTGCAGGCACATAATATATCCGCTTATCCTGAAATTCCTCATGGCTGAGCTGTGCGCATAACGCGGCAAACAGTGCAGCCGATTCCAGGCTCCTGTCATCATCATTTATTATAAGCGGGACTGTCAGATCGTCTCCGTGATGCCCTATCAGGATCACTCCCTTGACAGAGCCTCCCTTTACGGAAACAATGGAGAGCTCCGGGTCAGAGATGTCCTTATCAAGCAATGACGGACTGAAACCGGAATTCCGGATGAGTACGGTAAGCGCCTTAAGCTCGTCAGGCTTCAGCCGGGAAAGAATGGTGACCTTGCTCTTATTCCTGCCTTTTTCCATAAGCTTCTTTGCCTTCTCGCTCCCTATAAGATCGGACACCTTAACGGAGTACAGATTGTCTGTATGGGCAATGGTAAAGCCTGAGGAGCGGAATAATGCATCCAGAGCTTCATCCTCCGGATAGTATACAAGCATATGCGTGACCCCGGCGTCGGAAAGGGCTTCGATGGCCGATTTAAGCAGGAGGGACGCACCCCCTTTCTTCCGGTATTCCTCATGGATATATATTTCCCGCAGGGTACATATCTCATCGTCGATCAAAAATACGGCTGCGCCTGCCGGTACGCCATCGATGATCAGTCCCAGCGCCTCCTCGCTCTTTTCCGGCTTTCCTGACATAAACGGCAGGAACCAGGGAAGGCTTTTGGCGGTGATCCTTTTGATCTCCATATGATCCGATTCTTTCATTTCGTCCTACCTCCGTAAAAACAATACTCTCCCGGCGTTTGACAGCCTTTTGCCGTTTTTAATCAAAACGGACTATGCCTGATGCAGCGCTTTCTTCGTCGTATGAGCCGAAGTCAAGCGGAACTGCGCAGATATGCAGACCTGTCATCCTATAACCTGTGCGCCATCCGATGCTGTATTCCTCATCCTGTTTTGCATCTGCATATATAACAAACACCGCTTCCGGATAGGACTTGATATCCTGAATGATCTGACATTCTTCACCGTAATCGTTTTTGATGAAGTCCTTAAGCAGAAGACATTCTTCATAAATATCATCGTAGTAGTACATATTGTTGCTGTTATCGCCTGTACCCATATATGCCTCATAGGGGCGGTGAGGTGAATAGAATATTGCATCTCCGGTATCAAAGCAGATCTTTGGGACCTCATTCTCCGGGCCTTCCTCATCCGGTCCGTCAGCCTCTTCCCTGCCTTCGGTTACCTCTTCAACGCTTCCGCTCTTACCCGGTATAGCTTTATACGTTGTCCAGTGGCTCAGGAAATGTCCTGTTCCTTCATAGTATCCAAGAATCAGGTAGATATTGCCGTTTACATACTTAAGCTCTTCGATCTGTGGATAACCTTCGTCATAACCGCCTGTCGATCCGAGCTGTGTGATCTCCCCGTCCTCTTCCACCGAGCACACGATGTACTCCTCATCAGCCGTCTGCAGCAGCGCTATGAGAGTTTCGCCCGCAAAGCCGCAATATTGATAGTAGATATTTTCGCCTCCGAGGCTTGCTGTTTCTTTACCGTCCTTAATAATAGCGGTGAGGATATTCTGCCCGCCATACTGCTCCACCGCAAGCAGCTTTCCGCTCTCAGATACCCCAAGTGGGGTACCCTTGCAGTAAAAGTCCGACTCGCCTGTTGCCGGATCATACAGGTCGGTGCAGTAACTGTCCAGGCTGTTGGGATTCATCTCACCAATGTAGAAGCCCTCCGGACAGGCATAAAGCCTTCCTACTCCCGTAATATCGCCAACCTCTTCATATTTGCCCGTATCAAGGTCATAGCAGATAAGAGGGCACTTTGTCGGGGTAAACTCCGTATGCAGAAATCCCCCGAACTGTGCTCCCGCATCCATCGATTCCGGTGAGATCTTTCTGAAATATACCTTGTTTGCGAGCCTTACAAAATAGCTCCCGTTTTCTACCATGCCCTTTTCAAAGGCTTCTGCAAATGAATCCGCGTCGGCCCCGGCGCCTTCGCCTTCATTCTCTGTTTCCCCGGTTTTTTCTTCCTTGTCGGGCTCCGAATCTTCGGGCTCTTCCTTTTCAGGTTCTTCCTGCCCCGGACCATCCTGCTCCTGCACGGTCTCCGTGACCTCTGCCGTCTTATCCGCCTGATCCGGATCATCCGATCTATCCGCACATCCCGCCATAAGCAGAACACACATTAAAACAGTCATAACAGCTATAAGTGTTCTTTTCTTCATAATGTTCCTTTCTGCCCTCCCGGCCGAAAACCTGACAAAAAAACCTGAAACTGATAAGTATAACAGATATATATTAACTCCTTTCGAAAAAAAAGAAAACACCGGGCTTTACGGAAGTCCGGTGTCTTCCATATATTGTTACCATCCACGCATCATGACAGTAATAGTGACATGATTATAATTTATATCTTTTTCCCTCTGCGCCTAGTTTGTACCGATCCTGAAGTTATTTACAAAATCACCTATACGCATAGCGGATTCTGCGACGGTCTGGGCGCTCTGGTCAACATCACGGCTTTCATCCGCAACCTGCCCGGCGCTTTCCACAACCTGCTCTACTGTTTCGGTAACCTCTATGGTACTTGCGCTCTGCTCCTCGGAGATCGCGGCGACAGAGGTGGCGATCTCGCTGACCTCTCCCATCATTCCGATCATGTCCTCTACCGTTTTCGACGCCTCGTCAAGGTCCTTAAATATTACCGCAAAGGTCTCACCGGCGGTCGATACAGCCTCGGTTCCCTTCGAAATGTCCTCCATATTATCGCGGGACTTTTGAGATAGCATTTCGATCTGATCGGTAATACTGTGGATGATCTCCGATATCTTAGTAGTCGCGCTGGCGCTTTCGTTGGCCAGGCTTCCGATCTCATCCGCCACAACGGCAAAGCCCCTTCCCGCTTCCCCGGCGCGTGCCGCCTCTATTGAAGCGTTCAGTGAAAGAAGATTGGTCTGTGACGAGATCGAATTGATCATCTCCAAAATAGAATTGATCTTTTTGGCGGACTCATCTACGACTACCACTACGTCATTCATAGACGACATGGATTCCTCCACCTGTGCCATGCTGGATTTTAAAAGCTCCATATCCTTATGGCCCTGCTCTGCTTTTTTCAAAAGCTCCGACATGGTAGCGTTTGTATAGCTTCCCTTGTCGGTAAGGCTTGAAACAGCGCCCGCAAGGGTTGTAGCGTTATCCGCAAGCTCCGTGACCGAATCAGAGATCCCGCTCATCGTATCACGTATCTGACTCATGGAATCCGACTGCTCCGCGGCCTGACGGTTCAGATCCGACGAGGTGTTCTGGCTTGATCTTGCCTCATCCGTCAGCCTGTTCGTGACGTTCTGCATATCTCCGAGAGTCTGCCTCATGGAATCCACATACTCGCTCATGCACTGATTCATAACGCTGATCTCGTCATTTCCTTCTGTGTTTATCGTCACAGTGAAGTCACCGTTAGTGATACGCTCGATATCTTCTGTGAGTCTCTTTACGGGAATCGTGATGATCTTCTTAGTCAGCTGCAGCATTACGATCGCTATGATAACGATGGCGGCGGCCATTATGATCCAGCAGATCATCTGGAATGTATTAAGCTCGCGAAGGATGTCGCCCTCCCCCACTGAGGAGATAAGAGTCCAGGATGTCCCCGGAACCCCTGAAAGCGCCACGAGATAGCGGTCGCCTCCGTTGCTTATGGTATAGACATTGTTGCCCCTTCCTATATAGGGCGTGACCTGGTTCAGGAACTCATCGGAGCTGTGTTCCGAGGCATGTGTGCCGTTAAATTCCGCCACATAATAGGAAAGGATGAAATCGCCGTCCATGAGCATGGATACTCCGTATCCCATAGGGTTATACTGTGCGGTCTCAGCTACTATCTCATCCAGAGATATATCCACGGACATTACTCCGCTTCTTCCATCCTTAAGCGTTACCTTTCTGGAGGCCGATACCACCATGCTCCTCGTATCACTGTCCACATAAGGCGCTCCGAAAACAAATCTTTCGCTGTTTTTTCCGAGGATGTACCAGTCGCGTTCAACTATCACATAATCGTCATCAGGAACCCAGCCCGAAGGATCGATCCAGGTCCCGTCCTCAAGGCCTCCGTAGATACCGTTGGGAGCAAGGCTGCTTGTATGAAGAGAGGGCTCCAGGTAGGCATTCATCGCATCAACACTGTCAAATGACACCGTCTCAAGCGTTTCAACAAATTGATCAAAAGTCGCGATCAAAGTGGATACCTCGTTGCCTATCTCTGCGGCATCCACTCCCGAATCACCGGCCAGAGCCTCCTTTGCGGTATCCGTTATTATTTTCCTTGCACGAAGAGATAAAAACAGGATTATGAAAACAATAGTAACTATGACCATCGGCAGCAATATCCTGAGAAGCTTCGTACTAATACTGGTTTTAACTTTTTTCATACGCGTTCACCTCTGATAATAATTTTATTTTAAAGATATTCTGAAAGACAACCTGTCATTTATGATTATATCAATTGAAAACAGTTATTTCCATACAGAATTCTGTCTTTTTTATATATTCTGTTCATGAGGTATCCTTTCCTTCAGGTAATTCACAAACTCCTTATCCATCGAGCTCAGATCGATCCAGGCACTTTCGATATTTCTGTTTCCAACGGTAAGTTTTTCTTTCTCTTCTCCATTATCTATAAATACACGTTTTACATATGACAGCATTATCAATTGCAGTTGATCGATGACCGCATCATCGTTCTCACCCTCGTTTTTGGCATTTGCCAGTCCTTTCATTATCATCCTGAACATATCAGGATTCCTTTCAATACATCCCTTGATGTAAGTCTTAAGCCATGACACAAATCCGCTGTAATCCGGCGGAACATTGCTCATCTTGCCAAGCGCCTCATCAGTGATCCCCCCATCAGCTTCCTCCTTTAAATAGGTGTCTCTCATGCCTCCGAATATCTTATCCAGGATCATAACCGCGTATATGGTTCCGGGACCTGATTCGGTACTGAACATATCTCCGCTTAGTTCTTTCGGTTGCTCCCGTTTTTGAAGCTTCATGGCATAGCTGATATCCTGCTGGCTGAAGTTCTGTCTTTCCAGCATATACATATGGGACCTGTCAAAATCAATCAAAAGATCCTTATACTTTTTCAACTCGGCATAGTCCTTCTTGTCCGCGGAAGTCCATTTTTTCTCGTCTTTAGCGACTATACTATTGTATCTGTGTGCTTTTTTTACAGCCGTCAGGGGATCCTTGAAGACCTGAAGATAAGCTTCAAATGTGCTCGGGGTTATTTCAACTCTTTGTAATTCGCCTTTTTCGTCTCTGAAATCAATATCCAGTTTCTTCATTAACATAGTTTCTGCTATATTCCCGAGTTCGCCGGAACTGCTTTCGATGACCATTCTTCTTTCATATTGTGAATCCAGAACATTTATTGACAGCTGCATCAGGGATATCATATTCATGAAGGGAGTCTGAAGCCTGCTATCGCTTCCGAAAGGCTCCTCGTAAACATTTCCCAGATCATCAAGCTCACGCTGAAGTTCCTGGCGCGTTCTCCTTATCTCATCAGCTGTCACAACCTCAAAAAGCGGTTTATACTCGTCCTTTTCCTTGTCCTCCTCCCCCTCCCTTTTTTGTGCGTATGAGGATACAAGCGTACCTAAAGTAGCTGATCCGGTACTGGTCAGATTTCCTATAAACATCCGGACAGAGACCGGAGCAGTATTTAATTGTTCCTCAGTCACCACTTTTTCAAGGACATTGTAAAGCTTCACTGCTTCATTACGGAGTTCATTCTTCAGAGTAAAGATATCCGCGCTCGCCCTTACCTTCATGATATCTTTTCCGAGACTCCCTGCATATTTATAGGAGCTTATAGCCCCGGCACCCTTCTGGAACCTTAAAGCCTCGCCAATCTCCGATGGGATAAATCCCCTCTTGTTAGACTTTTCCCCATTAAGAGAATTTAAATACGTGGCCGTATCCTGTCTTGTCACGCGCTTGCTGCCAAAGTTCTGATAGGAAAGATCATCGGACTGTGAATATTTGCTCAGAAGATTCAGCATGTTGGACTTGTAAAAAGAACTTCCGGCTCCCGCCCCCCATCTCAGTATGTTGTCTAAAGGGCTTATGTTTACCTCATGCTCTTTGAATACACTATCATCCTTTGCAGAAGGGATATTTCCTGCCACCGCCATCTCCCTTACAAAGGTAGCACAGTTCCTGCTGTAATAGTTATAACCCTTATTTGCGTACTTTTCCGACTCCTTAATGATACGGCTTATATTTTCCATGTTAGAGGGATATCTCCTGCTCACGGAGAAGGCATGGTACCTGTCGTCCGTAAGCTCCCCCGGAATGGTGACGCCATAGTTCGCCATCATTATCGTGGAGGAAACCTTCTGATAACCCCCTGCGGGATAAAAACCGTATTTTATGGCATAGCGTTCATTTCGCTTAGTGACATTGCTATACCTGCTGTATTCTATTCCGATCATGGAATGCCCCATCTCAGTTCCGCTCATATGCTCAACGGAACCGGATTTCGGCTGATCGATATAGATCGTTACCTCGGGCTCTTTAAGCTTTTTGTTTTCTCCTTCCCCTGTATCTGCCTCACCGGCGATCGGATAGGACCAGACCAGAGGCACCCTTCTTACGTCCCCAAGGAAATCCTCTTTTCCTTCAGCCTGGTTTTTCTCAAACTCGGCACCGTCCCAGCCGGGGATCACGTTATAATTCCTTTCGTGCTGCATGGTTTTCTCCGCCTTCTCGATCCTGTTAAGAGACATTTTCCTTTTAAACACCGAGACGCCGAGGGTTACAACATTTACTACTGCTTTAGTGATCGATGTGAATACAGAGGTTGCTCTCGTCCAGAAGCGTCTCCAGCCTGAAGCCTTCTGCCTTTTCTTGGGAATCGGCACAAAGTTCCAGCCTTTTACACGATCCATTGACTTATTGATCCGCTCTTTCTCTTTTTCAATCTGTTCGGAAGTGTCAGTGGCTTCTATATCTCCGCCGCCTTTTGATATAGCACTTTTCTGGTCATTGACCTTTGTCACATCTGAGTGTATCCTGTCCAGTTCATCAAGCGCACTGTCGGGATCCTTGTCCTCGAGAATGATCTCTACCTCTTTTTCCTCCTCCGGTCCGGGCTTCTCCTCCCTTATTAACCCGCTTTCTTCTTCCGGCCCCTTTACAGGCTGTACGGATATATCGCTGTCCCTGTTGCCGCCGGCGATTTCCCCTTCTTCCTGTATAAGAGTATCGTTTACCTGGTCAGAACCGATCTGTTCCTCCACATCGTTCTCATCCAATTCCTCGAACCGCGGTACGATATTGAGCATACTCAGGGTGTCTATGACAGCCTCATTTCCGATACGGGAAACAGGGCCGGCGCTGCCGCCGATCCTCCGTCTGCGTATTCCCCCTGTCAGACCCGCATCGCTCTTCCTGGTTCCCTGCTTGTTTTCTGCCTTTACCGTTTCATTCCCCATTTATGTATATCTCCGATTTTTCTGAATAACTGCCCGCCTCCGGTACGCCGAATAAAATATACCGGCACAGTCACTTATCTGATCGTCCATACGCTGCGTTATCGTCGGTCGTCGTTGTTCGTAGATGAAAAAAGCATATCAAAATGAGTATGCAAAGTCAAACATGCTGTTGTATATCTTGTTATTCAACGTTACTATTCACGGCCTTTGTGGCCGTGATAGTAACGGGTTTTGCCAATGTAAATCGCCTTCGCTAAGGAAGAATCGCATAGCGATTCTTCTATGTGAGATTTTTTAAAAAATCTCACGCG
>JAEEGL016018530.1_pt1 | contig 10087 bp, 6 predicted proteins | sample 9134231 | NCBI WGS metagenome assembly JAEEGL01 (sample SAMN16246548, study PRJNA631951) | gut metagenome | biome: gut microbiome; feature: rumen; material: fiber-attached | host: Bos | place: Iran: Karaj | collected 2018-10 | reverse complement strand
TAAAAGTGGTTCTGCTTTTTCATAAAATTCTTTAAAAGTCATATTATCTTTATTTGATTGTAATTCTTCTAAAAGAGGAGTTAATAAAACTAAAGTTTGTTGATTTAAATTTGATAATTTTATTTTTTCACTTGAAATAAAACCATCATTATCAGAATCAAGTAAATTAAAAATTGTTTGAATTTTTTCAGTTTTTTTCTTAATAATTATTTCCATTGAATTTTTTAAATAAAGATTTCTTTTTGTCATTGCATTTGAAATTTCTTTATTAAATAATTCATTATTTTCTTTATTTAGTTTTTTGTCATAATCTCCTTCTTCATTAACTGAAAATTGTCTTTGACTTGGATTTTTTGGTCCTCTTGTTATTGAAGGTTGAAATAATTTTTGTGAATTATTACTATTATTATTTTTATTTTTTTTTTTATCAATTAATGATTGAATTTCTTCATATTGATTTTTATTCATTGCCATTCTATTTATAAAATCTTCTTTAGTTTCATTTTTATTTTTTATTAATTCATTATTTTTTTTTGATATTGTTGGTTTAAAAGGATAATTTTTTTTCATATTTTCTTCTATTTTTTTATCTTTCTTATCTTTTATTATTTTTGATTCTAAATATAGATAATCATATAAATTTTTTTCTGGATTTAATTCAACTTTTTTTATTTTATTATGATAAATAAAAGAAGTTTTATCACTATTATATCTAGAAAAATCATTTTGTGTTTTTGATTTATCATATTCTTGACTTTTAGTAACAGAAATAGAATAAGAATTTTTTAATTCATTATTATTAATATTACATATATTAATACTACTATCATTATTATTATTATTATCTTCTTTATTATCATTTTTAATTAATGAATTATCATTACTTTGATTTTTATCTAATTTTAAATATGAAGGATTTTTTTCTGGTATATTTAAACGAATTTGTTCAAGTCTCATTTTCTTTTTTTTTAAACCTAATTTTTTAGATGATTCTGGAATTTTTGGTTGAAATGTATTATTTTCTTGTTCTTTAATTTGTTTATAATTTTGTTCTTTTATATTTTTTTTATTTTTTTCATTTCCATATTTTATTAATCTATCTTCTATTGGTTCATTTGATTTCATTGCTAATTTTTTTGATAATGAATTTATTTCAGGATGAAATTTTAATTCTTTTTCTTCTTCCATTATTAAATCATCTTTTAATTTTTTTTGAACTTTTTCTTTTCTTTCTTTATGTTTTATATGTTCATAATATAATCTTTCACCTCCAAAATTTGGATTATTTGATGCCCATTTATTTTTTCTTTTTGAAATTTCTGGTTTAATATATTTTTTTTCTTCATTTGAATTTATAAATTCTGCATATGGTGGATTTATAAAATTATCATTTTGATTTATATTAATTTGATTTAATTCATTATTTTCATTTTTATTATCATCATTATTAATTTCTTTATTTCCAAATGTATCTTTATCTTCATTATAATCAATAATAAAATGTTTTTCATTAATATTATTAGAATATTTTATATTTTCATTATTATCATCTAATAAATAATTATTATTATCATTTAATTCTTTTTCCTCTTCTTCATTGATATTATTTTCACTATCATTTTCTCTTATTGTTTCTTGTACTAAAAAATGTTAATTTATATTTAATTATTTTACATTCATTAATTTGATCATCTAATTGATTCATTACTTGTTGTGTTATTATTCCTTGAGCTGATTCTGGTAAATTATGTTCTACACAAAATTCTTTTACTCTTTCTTCAATTACTTCTTCTTCTAATATTGTTAAATCTGCAATATCATTATCTGAAATTTGAATTTTTATACTTAATAAAGGAGAATTGTCTCTTTCTTTTTTATTCATTTTTTTATTTTATGATATTATATTTCAATTTTTAAAAAAATAATATTTATTTTTTATATTTTTATTCATTTATAAGTATATTTTTTTTAGAAAATATATTGATATCTTTTTCTATTTGAATTAATTTTTTTTCTAATTCTTCTTTATTTTTCTGGATTAATGTTGTTTTTTTAGTTATTGGAATTTTTTCTAAAGTATTTTCAATAATTTTTTTAGTATTAATTAAATCATTTAAAATTTGTAATCTTTCATTTTCAGAAAGTAATTTACATTTTGGATAATTATATTCTTCATTAAACATTTTATCTTTTTTTTCCATTTCAATTTGAGATTGAATTGAAAAATCTGGATTATTAACATAATCTTTATTTATAAATTTAGTATTATTGTTATCTTTTTTATTTAGAATAATTTTATCTTTAATATCATCAATATTTTCTTTTAAATAATTATATTGTAATTTAGGTAATACAATTCCTGAATCAAAAGATAGTTTTTCATTTTGATTATAATAATTATCATTAATTTTACCCGCTGAATTACTTATAGAACTTTTAATTTCTGATTTATTATTTTTTATTAAATCATTATTAGTTAATAACTTTTTTTTATTAAATATATATTCTTGTGATTTTACTTTATTCAATTTTTTCTCTTTTTTAATTTTATTATAATATTTATCAAATAAAGATACACTGTTATTTAAATTTGAAAATAAACCATCTTTGTCATAATATGGAAATTTACTAATTTTATTATTGATAGATTTTATTGAATTATTAACATCAATTATAGGTCTTCTTATTTTTGACTCTCGCTCTATCCATTCTTTTGTTTGTTGTTCATATTTTGATGGTATATTTTCAAAACATTTTAATTTATATGGTTTTATTTCTTTTTTTTTTTCTTCCATTTCTTTTATTAATTCTTCTTCTTTTTCTTTGTTTTTTTTTTGAATTTTTTTTAATTGTAATAAATATTCTTTATGATGTATAAAATCCATATTATTTGGCAATTTAGGATATAATAAGTTTTGAATTGTTGATCTTTGATTTTTTGGAATATAACTTTTAAAACTTTTATGCATTTATTTTTGTTTTTTTTTAATTTTAAAATTAAATTATTTAAATGTAAATATTATATTATATATTTTAGCTTTAATTTATATTTTATCATTTTTAATATTATCTAATATAATATTTAAATACTCATTTAAAGTATTTTTCCCACTTCCTTCATTACATCTTTTTAAAACATGAAGAATTTTATTTGACCTATTTCCATCAATAATCATTTTACCTTCTAATAAAAAAGTAATAACTTTTAATAAATCATCTTTTTTATTGTCAATAATATAAGAAATATTTTTACAATTAGTTAAAAAGTGAAAAAAATCAATAATTGAATTAATAAAATCATCTTCTTTAATGATTTTATTATTACAATATTTTTTCATTTCATCATCTAAAAAATTATTAGAATTTGGTAAATTTTTAAGTTCTTCAAAATCAATAAAAGTTATTGTACTTTCACTGTTTTCATTGTTTTCTTCACTTTGATTAGAATTATTTTCATTTTCATATTCATTATCATTATCATTATCATTATTATCATATTCATCATCATTTTCATATTCTTCATTATTATAATCTTCATCATCATCATCATCATTAGAATTAGAATTAAAATTATCATCATTATCAAGGTAATCTTGATTATATTCAAAATTTTCTTTTTTTTTTGCAATATAATGTTTATTTAATCTTAAATCATTTGGTTTGAAATTAGGAACAAATTTTTTTCTTTCTTCATCTGACATTTGTTCAATTAATTCATTTGCTTTATTAATTGCTTTTTTTAACTTATATTTCTTTATTTTTAAAGCATATTTATATTTATTAATATACTTATCTATTTTTTTATAATGAACAATCCCATAACTTTTTTCAGGTCCAAAAAATTTAATTTTATATCTTTTATTAGATAAAATTTTTGATACCTAAAATATTATATATATAAAATATTACAATTGCAGGCCACCAAGAATATCCTTTTATTTTAGCAAAAACAATTTCTCCAATAATAAAATGATAATCATTAATTTCTTCATTTTCTAAATTCATATTTTCCAAATTAAAAAAAATAAAATTAAAATTATAAAAATAAAACATTCAAAAATATAAAAATTAAAAATAATAAAAAATGAAAAAATATAATGAAGAAACATCAACATATGAACAAAGTGAAGACTCAGATGTTGAAGAAGAGTATATTGATCCAGAAGATTTATCAATAATTGACTATCCTGAAAAATGGAAACCTACAAAAGAACAATTAAATGGTTATATTAAACAATTACAATTTGAATTAGATTATAAACCAGAAGAAGTTAAAAAAATTGCTTTAAAATATTTAACTAAATCTTTACCTTTAAATATGAAAAGGGCTTTTTTTAGACATAATCATGAAGTTTTATATATTGATAATGTAACTAATGAAATTCATTTAACTAGTGATATTGAAGAAAATGCTAAAGAAGAATATAAGAAATTAAGAGCTCAAAAATATTCTCTTGATTTAAAAAATAATAATAAGAATAGATTTAATAATAATATTGAAAAAATTAAAGAGATTATTAATGAATATAAAGAAGATAATTTAAGTAAAAATAAAAAAAATGATTTATTCAATTATAATTTTGATAATAACAATAATTTAAATAAAAATAAAAAGAAAGAATTATCTGATGATAATTTCGATGAAAATGAAGAAAATAATTTATATAAAAAAGATAAAAAAAACAATAATATTGATTTATATCAAAAAAATAATTTAAATAAAAAAAAAAATGAAGAATTATCTGATAGTGATGATGATAGTTTTGATGTAAATAATATTTCTGGATATAAAAAAGATGAAATTTATAATTTTGATATTGATTTATTAGGTAATGATAACATTGAAAATAATTTAAATAAAAAGACTAATGAAAATTTAAATAAATTAAAAAAGTTTTATGTTGAAAAAGCAAAAAGTGAATTAAATATTTATAAAGAAGTGTTAAAAAGGAAATATATTAAAGAAAAAAAAGAATATTATATTAATAAAGAAGATAATATTGATAAAAAAATTATTATTGAAACAAAAAAAGTAAATAATAAAATTGAAGATTTTAATAAAGACGAATTAGATAAATTTGAAGAAGAACTTTATGATAAAAATGAAATAGAATTAGATAAATATGAAAAACAATTAAAAGTTGATTTACAAAATGAATTTAATAAAAATAATCAGAATAAATATGATGATGAAAATTATCAATTAAATATCCTTGAAATCAAAAAACAATCTTTAATTTCACAAATAAATTTATTAAAACAAAAAAATGAAAATTCAAAAAATCAAAATATAAGAAAAATAAAAGATATAATTAATCAAAATAATATTTTAACTAATGATAAGAAAAGAAATTTAGAAAATAAATTAAAACTTGAAATGGAAGAAATTGAAAATAATTTTAAAAAAAATTTTGAACAATATAAAAAAGAACTTGAGTCAGCAATTAAATTAGAAAATTTAAGAAAAAAAGAAGAGAATATTAATAATTCAGAAAATAATATAAAAATTATTTTAAAAGATTATCAAAAAATTTTAGATGATAATTTAGAAATAAAAAAAAATATAGCAAAAAAAGAAATGGAAGAGAAAAAAGCATTAGAATTAGAAGATTTTAAAAAAAAATATCAAAAAGACACTCAAGTTCAAATTAATTTTATTCAAAAACAACAACTTAATTTAGAAAAAGAATTCAATGAACAATTAGAAGAAATAAGAATTAAAAATAAAAATGATATAGAATTGAATAACCAATTATTTTATAATAATTTTAAAAATAATGGATTGAATATAGATACTATTAAAAGCAAAATAAATGATAATTTAAAAATATGTGTTGATAATATAATAGAACATATTAAAAATTTGTTTAAAAATAATAAAAAAGAAGATGAACAAGTCATAAAAGAATTAGAAAAACAATTTAAATCATATATATTTGAATATTTAAGTAATGAAAAAATACAATTTTATAATAAAAAATCCCCTTTTGATATTTTAGAACAAGAATATAAATCAAATAAATTAAAATTAAACTATTTTTGTGATTTATTAAATTATATAGTAAAAATAATAATTGATAATCCATTATCTAATATTGATATTGGAGAAAAAAATAATGAAGAATTGAAATTAAATACAATACAACAATATGGTAATGATTTAATAAATGAATATCGTTCAAAAAATTTAAATGAAATGTCACAGAAATTATATCCTTCATTAGAAATGGAAATATTAAAATTAGAAGGAGTTTTAAATGATAAAATAAATTTTGGAAAAAATTTAACTAAAGATAAAATAGATAATAAAGAAAATCAAACAAGTTTAACTTTAAATGAAAATGAAACTCAAAATATGTTTAATTCTAATTTCAATATGCAAATGAATCAACCTAGTTTTATTTTACCTAAAAATAATAATAATTTTCTTATGGAAAATACATTAAGATCAAATAAATATAATAGTAATATTGATAGTACAAGAATTAATAATCAAAATGAATTTAGATTACATTCAATTAATTATAATAAACCTGAAGATTTAAGATATTATAATGATAATAATAATTTAATAAATGATAATACTAATTTAGGAATTGAAAATCAACAATTTAAAAGTGATTTATTAGAGACAAATCAAAATAATGCTTTTATTAAAGAACAAATTCCATGTTTACCAAAAGATATTGTTCAAAATTTAAATGAAAATGATTTTAAATTATATAGTGAAATAATGGATTTTTTATATGATGAATCAACATATTTAGTAAAAGAATTCTATAATTTAGAAAGTGAAAGAAATGCAAATGAACAATTAAGTCAAATAAATGAAAGAGGTCATTTACTTCATTTGAGTAAAGTATTTGATAATGAAAAAATAAAAACATTTCAAAATGAACAATATTTAAATCAGAAATTTAATACATTTAATTTAATAAAAAATCATACACAAGAAATTTTCAATTTTATATCAAATAATCCAAATAGAACAAGTGTAATAAATAATAAATTAAATCTAATAATTCAACATATTTTTGATTATAATAAAGCATATAAAAATATAAATGCAAATAATCCAAATGTAAATACATATATTAATTTATTTAATAATACTGTTTTGCCTTCAGAAAATGAAAAAAAAAATTTAAAAATTGATACAGGTATAAGATTATCTTTAAAAAATGATAAAAATAAAACAAATAGGCCAAATTATATTAATACATTAACTAAAAATCATGAATCTGATGATAGATTTAAACATTTTTATAGAGGATATTCACCAAAAATTTTAGATAGTAAAATAAATTCAACATTTACTCATACTTTTTTTAATACAAAAAAAAATAATGATTTATTAAATTTTAAAATTAATACTAGTATAAATCCTAATAATTATTCTGAGAGAATGCATATTTTTGGAAGTAATTTTAAATATCATTAAATAAAAATATAAAATATCTACCTAGTTATATAATTTTTGATTATTTTAAATTTATTATAATGAAAAAAATAATATAAAAATATTTTCAATTTAAAATTTAATTTTTTATTGGATTAAAAATAATTAAATTTAAAAAATATTAAAAATCAATTATTAAAATTTAACAAGCTTATAAAAGTATTATAATCTTGTACAAAAATATCCGTATCATTACAATATTTAATAAATTGTATATTCATCCTTTCTTCATGTCTTTTATTCAAATTATCATATTCATTTAAATAAGTAGATAAATAATATCCATAATATTTATGTAGTATATCCAAATTTAAAAATTCTTCTTTAGGAATACATTTCATTTTTTTCATTCTATTATATTTATTAATATAAGCATCTCTACTTAATTTAAAATCATCATAAACTTTTAAAGAATCATTTAATTCTTTTTCCATAAACTTAAAAAAGTATCTTATATCCTTTTGAAAAAAATCATTTTGTTCTTTATAACCAACACTCCATTTTTCAGTAATTTCATATAATCTATTTAATTTTTCAGAAAAACCTTTTTGATTTAAATAAAATTGAGATAAATTTTTAAAAGAATCACTTAAACTTTTCATAGCATTTTTACAATTTTCAAAAGCAGCAAGAACTAAATCAAAACTAGCAGTTAATTTATTAAAAGCATTAGTTTTTTTTAAAATTTCATCTTTTATAGAAATAGCTTTTTTATCTCTTTTTTCAGTAATAACAATACTAATATTTCCTTCTAAATTAGAAAAATCTTTAAATTGACTTGGAATATGAATATTTTCATATTCTTTTTTTTTACTTTCAAACTTATCTAAAGGTAAAGAAAGGAAAAATTGAAAAATTGGAGTTGCTCTAATAAATTTATAATGACTTAAAGAATTCATAAAAAAATTTAAATAAACCATTTTTTTTTCTGAATTATCTTTCATATTAACATGTCTTGCTGGAACTGAAGAAATTATTAATCCAGGATAAATTTCTTGCATTTTTTGATATAACCAATCAAAATCTGTTAATTTTCTTTCTACTTTATAATTTAAATCTGGTGTTGATATTGTATATTGATAATATGAAAATGAAAAAAATCCTGCTTTTTTTAATACTGGATCACTTACTATTATTCTTAAATCTTCTTTTTCTATAATTTCTGAATCTTCAAATTTTTTACAATTACAATAAACTGAAAAATCTTCAAATGGATTTGGAGATAATCTATTTATTGTGGTTGGTGTTTGTGTTTCTTTTTTAATTTCTTCTTCTTTTTTATTATTTTGTTCATTTTGATTTTCTAAATTTTCATTTTGTTCATTTTGATTTTGGAGATTTTTACTTTTTGATAAATTTTTATCTAATTCTGAATAATCTAAAGAATTCATTTTATCTTCATAATTATTATTATTAATATCATTATTATTATTAATATCATTATTATTATTAATATCATTATTATTATTATTAGTATCCATATCATAATTATTGTTATTAAATTCGTTTTCATTATTTTGTTGATAATTCATATTATCATTATTTTCATTATTATAATTATTTTCATTATTATCATTATTTGAATCAGAAGGTATTGTATTCATAAAATTTGGATTTGATTCAGAATAACTAGCTTTATTAGCTTGGAATTTAGAAACAATTTTTTTTAAATCATCCATACTCCATTCTTCTAATTCAACTTCACCTTCTTTAACGCTTGATAAAAAGTTAAAAAATTCATCTGGATCATATCCTTTTTCAATAATTTCACTTCTTAAAAAAGATTGTTTTTCTTCAATAGATTCCATATATAATTAATATAATTATTTTATATAAAATAAAATAAAAAAATAAATTTTATTTATTATTTAATAAAATTCTTTTACAAACTCATTTGAATGTTTTGTATTTGATGATGTACCAGTACCTGAATTTGACATATTTGAATTATTTACCATTGATGAATTTCCACTTAAAAATCCACTATTATTTGAACTTTTTTTAATTCCTTTCAAATATAAATTTGTTGATTGTGAACTTGATAATTTTTTTAATGAAGAATTATGATAAAGTGTTCTATTTGATATTTGATTTTCATTATTACTATCGAATAATATTTTATTTTTTATATTATGATAACGAGTATAATAATTATTATTATCTTTTATATTTTTATTATTATTACTATTATTATCATCATCATTATAATTTTTATTTTCATTATTTATATTATCTTCCTCATAAATTTCATGAGGATTAATAAATTGTTTTTCTTTTTCTGAATGATTATTCATACAAGAATACCTATTAAAATAATAATAATCTAAAAAAATTTCTTTATATCTAATAGAATTCATAATATTATAATATCTTTCTTGTGTATTAACTCCATTTTTATCAGGAGCATTACAATATTTAAAATCATAATTATCATTACCTTTAGGAATAAAAGGAGCATCTAATTTTCTTAAATATAAATCTTTCCAAGGGAAAAATTTAAACCAAACATGTTCCTTAACTTCAGTAGGTCCTCTTAATCCTAATCTATTAGCAGGTTTTCTTTGTAATAATCTATTAATAAAATCAGCACTTTCAATACTCCAATCTTTTGGAATTTGACTTTTTTTA
>JAEEGL015031426.1_pt1 | contig 10087 bp, 10 predicted proteins | sample 9134231 | NCBI WGS metagenome assembly JAEEGL01 (sample SAMN16246548, study PRJNA631951) | gut metagenome | biome: gut microbiome; feature: rumen; material: fiber-attached | host: Bos | place: Iran: Karaj | collected 2018-10 | reverse complement strand
TTGTAAAACAATATCATTATTTATTTTATATAAAAAAAGTAGAAAAGTAAACATTATTTTACAAAAAAATAAAATATTTTTTTCTTATAAAAAATAAAAGAAAAAAATGTAAAAAAAATGTTTTTTTCTATTGTTTTTATTTTGATTTTAGTATACTATATAATATATTGAGAAAATGTACCAAGGAGGAAAAAATGCCTAGAAAAGCAAAGTCTAGTGATGAAGTAATTGAAGAAAAAATAGTTGCTAAAAAGCCTAAAAAGACGGCAACTAAGGCAAAAACTTCTGCTAAAAAAACTGCTAGTACTAAGACAAAAAAAGTAGAAGTTAAAAAAATGGCAACTACTAAAAAACCTAAAGATGAAAAGTCAAAAGAAGTAAAAAAAGAAGTAAAAACAAAAAAGGTATCAGAACCTAAAAAAACAAAAACAATTACAGAAAAGAAACCTAAAAAGGAAGCTATAAAGAAAGAAACAAAAAAGAAAGAAACTACAAAGAAAGCAAAAACTGTAAAAGCTAATAAAGCAGAGAAAAAAGTTGTTGCTGAAAAGAAAACAAAAATTGCTTCAAAAAAAGCACCGGCAATAAAAACAGAAGCTAAGAAAAAAACTCCAAGCAAAAAAATAGCTGAAAAAAAATCTACAACTAAAACTAAAGCTTCAAAAACAGCTGTAAAAAATTCTGCTAAGGATACTAAAACAAAAACAACAAAATCTTCTTCAAAAACTACTTCTAAAACTACTTCAAAAACTTCAAAAAAGACTGTTAAGACAAGAATAGCAAAAAGCAATTCAAAAGCTTCAACTAAAGAGGCTAAAACTACAACTACAACAAAGAAAACTACTAGTGCTAAAAATAAAAAAGTATTTTTACCAGAATATTATGATTTGCCATATAGATATAATGAAACTGTAGTTAAAATTTTGGCACAAACACCTAAGAAGTTATTTGTTTATTGGGACATTTCCGATAAAGATATTAAAAAGTATTTAAAAGTATTTGGAGAAAATTTCTTTTATGAAACTTATCCTGTGCTATTAATTCATAATCAAGAAATGGATTATACTTTTGAAGTACAAGTTAATGACTTTGCAAATTGTTGGTATGTTGATATAAATGATCCTAAATGTAGTTACACTGTTAATTTAGGAAGAAAATTCAAAGATGTTAATAATATTAAAGCAAATAACGAAGATTTAAATGATGAAAATATAGATTTAAAAAATGATTTCCTACAAATAACAAATTCTAATTATTTAGAGGTCCCAAATGACCATATATTGTTTGAAAAATTAGGAAATAAAGTTAGATATAGAAATGTTAAAACATTAAAAGAAATGGATAAATTCATAGATACAATAGTTTCTGAAAATGGAAACAAATTAAAAATTTATGATATTTACGAATTCTATAAAGAAATATATAAAAATGAGATTGAGGAAAATATTTTTGATATAAATAATCCTTCATCAGGAAATACTTCTTCAAAAATACAATTTAGATAGGAGCTATACATGAAAAATGTTAAAGGCTATGTAAGCTTTGTACTTCATGCACATTTACCTTACATACACCATCCAGAAAGTGAAGATTATTTAGAAGAGGGATGGCTTTTTGAAGCCATCTCAGAAACTTATATACCTCTTTTATTAAATTTTCAAAAATTAGTAGATGAAAAGGTGGATTTTAGAATTACAATGACAATGACTCCACCTCTTTTAAATATGCTTGATAATAAGCTTTTACAAGATAGATATGTTAAATATTTAGAAAGTCATATTGAGCTTTGCGAAAAAGAAGTTGAAAGAACAAAGGGAAACGACAGATTAAACAATTTATCAAAGTATTATTTGGATAGATATACAAATGACTTACATGTTTTTAAAGAAATATATAATTGCAATTTAATAAGTGGTTTTAAAAAATTTCAAGACATGGGAGTTTTAGAGATTATAACATGTGGCGCAACACATGGATATTTTCCAATTTTATATGTTAATGAAAAAACAGTTAGAGCTCAGATTGGAGTTGGGGTTCAAACTTATAGAAGATTCTTTGGAAGAAATCCAAGAGGAATATGGCTTCCAGAGTGTGGCTATGTTCCAGAGGCTGAAAAATATTTAAAAGAATATGGAATTGAATATATAATAACAGAAACGCATGGAGTTTTATATGCAGATCCAACACCTATTTATGGTACATTTGCACCAATTGTATCTCCAAATAATATAGTAGCTTTTGCAAGAGATGTAGAATCTTCAAGACAAGTTTGGAGTTCTATAAACGGATACCCAGGTGATTATAATTATAGGGAGTTTTATAGAGATATTGGATATGATGAAGATTATGAATATGTAAAACCATATATTGCTCATAATGGTGTTAGAGTTCATACTGGAATTAAGTATTACAGAATCACTGGAGAAACAGATAATAAAGATTATTATGATGTTCAATGGGCAAAAGATTCAGCAGAGATGCAGGCAGGACATTTTCTAGATAGTAGGACAAAACAAATTGAAAATTTAGCATCTTATATGGATAAACCTCCAATGATACTTTGTCCATATGATGCAGAACTATATGGACATTGGTGGTACGAAGGACCATATTGGTTATATATTTTGTTTAAAAAGATTTATTATGATGATTGTAATTTTAAATTAATTACACCAAGTGAATATATTGATAGATTTCCTGAAATGCAAGTTTCAACTCCTTGTAGATCAAGTTGGGGAGCAAACGGATATAGCGAAGTTTGGTTAAACCCAACAAATGATTATGTTCATAGACATTTGCATAAAGCGGGAGATAGAATGTGTGAAATTGCTAGTATGTTCCCAAATGCAAAAGATGATTTGCAAAGAAGAGCGTTAAATCAAGCGGCAAGAGAACTTCTTTTAGCACAAAGCAGTGATTGGTTATTTATAATAACAAATGGAACAATGGTAGAATATGCTCATAAAGCAATAAAAGACCATATAGGAAGATTTACAAAATTATATTATGAAATTAAAGATGACAAAATAGATGAGAAATATTTAGAAGATATAGAAGAAAAAGACGATATATTCCCAGACATAGATTATACAATTTATTGTTAAAAACCATTGTAGGGGTCTAAGTCCACGGCGCCCCGCGAAAAACGAAGGAGAATTTATGGAAGAAGAAAAAACTACAAAAGATGAAAAAAATAATGAAAACAAAAAAGATAAAAAAATAAAGATTTCACTTGTAGGTTTATTATTAATAATTGCAATAGTATTTCTTATTAGTTTGGCCGGATACAACTATCAAAAAAACTATGCAAATAAAAGTATACAATTAAATTATAAAAGAACAGGGTTCGTAGCTGTAGAATGGGGCGGAACAGAAATTAAATAAAATACGAAAAAATGTTTGATAAATATATTGACTTTTGTAAATGAACATTATATAATTTTATAAGAAATAAGAATAAGCAGAGAATGTGGTATTATCTCACAGTACTAAAGAAAGTGAGGTGATGCATATGATAGAAGAAGCTTTATTACAATTATTATTATTATCTATTTATTCAAATATTGCTTTAACTATTATTTCTTTATTGTTAATAGTAATAATACTATTTAATACATATAAAGAAAAACACATCTCTGCCAATCAGTAGATGTATTTTTCTTAAAACAACATTTATTGATACCACAAACTCTGTGGTTTCTTATTTCTATATTTATTATATTACAAAACAATATTAATGTCAAATGTAAATATATAATTTTGAAAGGATGTTTTTTATGAATGTTTATGATGAGGTAAATAGCTTAGCAAAAGCTATAAAAGAATCAAAAGAATATTTAGAATATAAGGAACTTAAAGCCTCAATAATGGATACACCAGGTTTAAAAGAAAAAATTGATGAATTTGAAAAAATTAGATACGAAGAACAATTTCTAGCAATGCAAGGAGAAAAACAATCTGAAGAAAAAATGGCAAAATTGCAAGAGCTTTATGCAATTTTGGTAAAAGAACCAAAAGTAAAAGAGTATTTTGATAAAGAAGTAAGGTTTAATGTTATGATCGCAGATGTTAACAAAATAATTGGAGAAGCAATAAAAGATGTATTATAAAAAGCAGGGAGAAATCCCTGCTTTTTTAAGAATATATAATAATATGGAGCAATACGTAGGGGTCAGTCTTGACTGACCCATGGGCTGGTCAAGACCAGCCCCTACAAATGAAAAATTAATAATAAATAGATATGTAGGGGGCGCCATCCACGGCGACCCGAAAACGGTATAAAACTATTTGAAAAATTGGAGTTTTTATTATATAATAAAATACAAATAATTATACTTGGGAGAAAAGGAATGAATAAAAAATGGGAGCTATATGATGCAAAAAATGAAACAATAACAAAAATTGTAGAAGAGAATGATGTATCAGAAATACTTGCTACAATACTTGCAAATAGAAATATAGTAGAAGAAGAAAAAATAAAAATATTTTTAAACCCAACTAGAGATGATTTTTACGATCCATATTTAATGCCAGATATGGAAAAAGCAGTAGAAAGAATAATAAAAGCCATAAATAATAAAGAAAAAATAATTATTTATGGTGATTATGATGTTGATGGAATAACAAGCATAACTGTTCTTAAAAAGTTTTTAGATTCTTTAAATGCTGATGTTCGGATATACAATACCAAATAGATTAAAAGATGGTTATGGATTAAATAAAGATGCTATTAAAGAAATAAAAGACAATGGTTATGATTTAATAATAACAGTAGACTGTGGAATATCTGGAAATGAAGAAATAAAATATGCATATGAGCTTGGAATGGAAGTTATTGTAACAGATCATCATGAACCATTAGATGAATTACCAGAAGCTTTGGCTGTAATAGATTGTAAAAGAAAGGATAATACATATCCATTTAAAAATTTAGCAGGAGTTGGAGTAGTATTTAAACTAATACAAGCTTTAAGCATAAAACTAAATTTAAAAGAAGAAGAATTTTTGAAATATCTAGATCTTGTTTGTATAGGAACAATATCAGATATAGTTCCACTTGTTGATGAGAATAGAGTAATAGCAAAACTAGGATTAAAACTAGTTAAAATGACAAAAAATGTTGGTCTTAGAACGCTTTTAAGAGCAACAGGATATAAAGAAATAAATTCAAATACAGTTTCTTTTGGAATAGCACCTAGAATTAATGCTTGTGGAAGAATGGGGCATGAAGACGAGGCAGTAAAACTATTTTTTACTGAAAATGAACAAGAAGCATTAAAAATAACTAATCAATTAAATAAATATAATAGCCAAAGACAAGAAATTGAAAAAGGAATATTTGAAGAAGCTCTAGCAAAAATTAAAAAGGATAAACTTGAAGAAAAGTCTGCAATATTGGTTGGCTCTGAAAATTGGCACCATGGAGTTATTGGAATTGTTTCTTCAAAGATTACAGATATGTTTTATAAACCAAGTATTTTGGTATGCTTTGAAGGAGAAGATGGAAAAGGCTCTGGAAGAAGTATAAACGGATTTGACTTGCATGATGCTTTATGCAAATCTAGTGAATATTTAGAAAAATATGGTGGCCATGAAATGGCTGTAGGTCTATCACTTAAAAAATCGAAATTTAATTCTTTTAAGGAAAAATTTGAAATGCTTGCTGATGAAGCAAATATTAAAGAGATGATTCCTATTGTTAAAGTAGATAAAGAAATTACCGCAAAAGATGTGAATTTTGGAACAATAGAAAATTTAAAAAAATTGGAACCATATGGTGAATCTAACCCAATGCCAGTTTTTATTTATAGAAATTTAAAAATAGATTCTATAAGAGCTTTTTCTGAAGGTAAGCATTTAAGACTTACTTTAAGAGATGCAAATAAGCTTATAAATGCTATTGGATTTAATATAGGTTCTTTAGCAGATGAATATACAATTGGGGATAAAATTGATGTTTTAGGAACATTGGAAATTAATTCTTATAATGGAATGGAAATGATTCAAATTAATTTGAAGGATATTAGGAAATCGTATTAAATAAGGGGATAACTTATGGTAGATAATGAAGAGGTAACAATTGAAAAAATTATAAAAAAGCAAAAAGAAAATTATAGAAGGTCAGATTCAAAATTAATTAAAAGAGCATATGACTTTGCAGTTAAAAATCATGGCGATCAAAAAAGAAAATCAGGAGAGCCTTATATAATTCATCCACTAAATGTTGCTTATATATTATCAAATTTAGAATTAGATGATGAAAGTATTTGTGCGGCTCTTCTTCATGATATAGTTGAAGATACACCTGTTACAAACGAAGAATTAAAAGAAAACTTCGGTGAATCAATTGCAAATATGGTGGCTGGTGTTACTAAACTTGGAACATTAAGATATACAACAGAAGAGGAAGAACAAGTTGAAAATTATAGAAAAATGTTTTTGGCAATGGGTAAAGATATTAGAGTAATTCTAATTAAACTTGCGGATAGACTTCATAATATGAGAACATTAAAACATTTATCTAGAGAAAGACAAATTGCAAATGCTAGAGAAACAATTGATATTTTAGCTCCTCTTGCAAATCGTCTTGGTATTTATTCTTTGAAATGGGAATTAGAGGATTTAGGATTTAAATATTTATATCCAGAAGAATATAGAGATATTGTTACTGGACTTGATAGAAAAAGAGAAGAAAGATTAAATTTTTTAAATGATATTAAATTAGATATTGAAAAAGAATTAAAAACACAGAAAATACAGGCTGAGGTTACTGGAAGGGCAAAGCATTTATATAGTATTTATAGAAAAATGCAAAGAGATCATAAAACTTTAGATCAAATATTTGACTTATTTGCGCTTAGAATATTGGTAAATTCAGTAAAGGATTGTTATGCGGTACTTGGTGTTATTCATGAGATGTATACACCAATGCCAGGAAGATTTAAAGACTATATTGCTGTTCCTAAGAAAAACATGTATCAATCTATACATACAACAGTTTTAGATCATAAAGGTGTACCTTTTGAGGTTCAAATTCGTACTTGGGATATGCATAGAACTGCTGAATTTGGTATTGCTGCACATTGGGCTTACAAAGAAGCAAGTAATAGAGGAACTAAAAAAGAAGTTGTAGTTACAGAGGATAAATTATCATGGCTTCGAGAAACAATAGAATGGCAAAAAAATACTGAAAACCCAGATGAATTTTTGAATGTTTTAAAAACTGAATTATTTGAAGATGAAGTTTATGTTTTTACACCTAAAGGAAAAATTGTTGTTCTTCCAAGAGGGGCAACTTCTATAGATTTTGCATATAGTATTCATGCAGAAATTGGAAATAGAATGGTAGGATGCAAAATAAATTCTAAAATGATGCCAATAGTTACAAAACTAAGAAATGGAGACATTGTAGAAATAATAACATCAGATCAATCTAACGGACCAAGTAGAGATTGGCTTCAATTTGTAAAAAGCTCTTCTGCAAGAACAAAAATAAATCAGTATTTCAAAAAAGCTCAAAGGGCAGAAAATATTGAAAAAGGAAAAGACATTATTGAAAAAGAAGTTAAGAAACTTGGAATAAAGCAATCAGATTTATTTAAACCAGAATGGGTTAAACAAGTAATAGAAAGATATAATTACCAAACTGTAGATGATATGTATGCAAGTGTTGGATTTGGTGGAATTAGTGCAACAAAAATAATTGCAAGATTACTTGAAAAGTATAATGAAGAACATGAAGATGAAGATTTGGAAGAAAAAATAGAAGAACTTTCAAAATCTAAACCAATGAGAAACAAACCATCTCCAAATGGCATAATTGTTAAAGGAATAGATAATTGTTTAGTTAAACTATCTAAATGTTGTAATCCGCTTCCAGGAGATGAAATAGTTGGTTATATTACAAAAGGAAGAGGAGTAACAGTCCATAGAACAAATTGTGTTAATGTTAAAGATTTGCTTGAAGATGAAGAAAGAATGATAGAAGTTAGCTGGTATGATGATGTAAAAGGATCATATAACGTAGAACTTGAAATATATGCAAACGATAGAGCAGGACTTCTTAAAGATATAATAAAACAGGTAGAAAATTCAAAAGCAAAACTATTAGGAGTAAATAGTAGAGTAACAAAAGAAAAAATAGCAATAACAGAAATGACAGTAGAAATGGAAAATAAAGAAGAATTAAACAAGCTTAGAAATGCATTAAATTCAGTAGATAGTGTATATGAAGTAAAAAGAAAAAGAGGATAGTTAAATTTTGAAATAATTGATTTGTGATATTAAGTGTTGTAGGGGTCAGTCTTGACTGACCCGAAAAACGGGCTGGTCTTGACCAGCCCCAATGTAGAATATAATAAAATAGAAGGAGAATTATTATGATACTAAAGAAAATTAAGGTAAGAACTCCGCAAGAGAATTTATTAACAAACACATATATCGTATGTGATGAAGAAACAAAAGAAACTATGGTAATAGATCCAGGTGGAGAAGTATATAAAATAGTAGAAATGCTTGATATAATGGAAGCAAAACTTAAATATATAGTTTTAACACATTGTCATGCAGACCATACAGGTGGAGCAAAAGAATTGCAGGAATTAAAAGGTGGAACAATACTTGGAAGTAGAGATGAAGCAGAAGGATTTTTTAATTCATCAATAAATATGTGTGAAATTATCAATGCAGAAAATCCAAATTTTGAAGTAGATTCAAGACTTGATGATCAAGATAAAATTCATTTAGGTGATTTAGAATTTTTAATATTATTAACACCAGGACATACAAAAGGTGGAATTTCATTGTATTGTGAAAGTCAAAGATTAGTTTTTACAGGAGATACCTTATTTTCTGGCTCATGGGGAAGAACAGATCTTCCAACAGGAAGTTTTGAAGCAATAATGGATTCAATTAATAAAAAATTAATGATATTGCCTGATGAAACCATAGTATATCCAGGACATGGAAAAACAACAATGATTCAAGATGAAAAAGATATTTATGTAGAATTACATGCAAAAAGATTTTAATAAAAAGATTGATTTTAAGGAGGAACAATAAATGTTACAAAAACCAAAGGGAACAAAGGACATATTGCCAGAAGAAAGCTATAAATGGCAATATGTAGAAGAAAAAGCAAGAAATATATTTGAAAATGCTGGATTTAAAGAAATAAGAGTGCCAGTATTTGAACATACAGAATTGTTTCAAAGAGGTGTTGGAGAAACAACAGATGTTGTTCAAAAAGAAATGTATACATTTGAAGACAAAGGTGGTAGAAGTATTACTTTAAGACCAGAAGGAACTGCGGGAACAATTAGAGCTTATTTGGAAAATGGATTATTTAATACTCCTAGTCCAGTTAAGTTATGGTATAATATGGCAATGTATCGTTATGAAAATGTTCAAAAAGGAAGATTAAGAGAATTTCACCAATTTGGAACAGAACTTATAGGTTCAAGTAGCTATTTGGCTGATATTGAAATAATTTCTCTAGGAAATAGATTATTTGAAGAACTTGGAATTAAAAATATCAAATTATATATAAACAGTATTGGATGCAGAGAATGTAGAAAAAAATATCAAGAAGCTCTAAGAGAGTTTATTGGAAAAAACTTACAAAATTATTGTGATACATGTAAAACAAGATTTGATAAAAACCCAATGAGAATACTTGATTGTAAAGAGAAAAAATGTAAAGAGTATAATCAAGGCGCTCCAAGAATAATAGATTTTCTTTGTGATGAATGTAAAGCTCATTTCGATAATGTTAAAAGTGCACTAGAGAACTTAAATATTCCATATGAAATTGATACGAATATTGTAAGAGGATTGGATTATTATACAAGAACAGTTTTTGAATTCGTTGATGAAACAGATGGATTAACAGTTTTAGGTGGAGGACGATATGACGGATTAGTAGAAGAACTTGAAGGACAGCCTACTCCAGCAGTTGGATTTGGAATCGGGATAGAAAGACTTTTAGATGTAATGGAAAGAAATAATGGTTTTGAAAATGCAATAAAAAAGGAACCAGATTTATATATAGTTGCTGTTGGAAAAACTGAAGTATCTAAAGTAATATCAT
>JAEEGL014499484.1_pt1 | contig 10087 bp, 11 predicted proteins | sample 9134231 | NCBI WGS metagenome assembly JAEEGL01 (sample SAMN16246548, study PRJNA631951) | gut metagenome | biome: gut microbiome; feature: rumen; material: fiber-attached | host: Bos | place: Iran: Karaj | collected 2018-10 | reverse complement strand
CCTATAAAGGAGCTGACGAAAAACTCTCACCACTGGTGAGACAAATTAGCTGGACAAACAACCTGATTATTCTTAGTCGTACAAAGACAATAGAAGAGAAAGAATTCTATTTGAAAGAATGTATCGAAGAGAGACTTTCCAAGCGAGAACTAAACCGTCAGATAGACAGCGCTCTTTATGAAAGGAGCATTGCTAATAACATAAAACTCTCACCAGTGCTGAGAGAAATTGCGCCAAAAGCAGAACACGTCTTTCGTGACCAATACGTTCTGGAGTTTCTGGGTGGTAAGGACTATGAGAATGAAAATTCCGTGAAGGCCGCAGTCTCTCACCAACCATGGTTGCAGAATATCAGCTATGCCTCCCTGACAAAGCACTATTACAACAGAAGCTTCATGATTTTTATGAGTTGAGCAGCGGAAGTGATTCAGACTAACAACATATTCATCATCTCATACCATCTGGCGGGTATTTCATCCATCCATGATGAAATTTCCCGCCTTTTCTTTTGTCCGTTCACAGAATCTTATTAACTTTGCCGCGTCTTCAACAAGAAATGAATGCAAAACAGAAGACACAAATCAATGGAACAACTGATAGAAGTACCTAAGACACAAGTCATCATGGCCTTTGTGGCAACGTGTATTGAAGCCACTGCTCGCACGCTCGGCACCTCCTATCAGGAGGTATATCAACGCATGAAGCGACTGGACTTGATAGATAAATACATCTATCCCTGCTACAATGTTCTTCACACAGAAAGCCGTGAGAACCTTGTGCAAGACTTGTTGGAATGTATGAATAACTGGGAAAGGAAACAGGCATGAATGATACTCTCATCGTATATCATGGAGGAACGCAGATAGTAGAATCTCCACTCTGCAGGTTTGGCCGTCGGAATCTTGATTTCGGACAAGGCTTCTATGTGACCGATATTCGTCAGCAAGCCATAGATTGGGCGATAAAGAGAGGACAAAACAGACAAGAGCCTCCCTTGCTCAACCGCTATTTACTGAAACGCGAGGCTTTCATTGCAGAAGGGAGGTCGCTCATCTTCAAGGCATACGATGAAGAATGGTTTGACTTTATTGTTGCCAGCCGCATGGAACTGAACCCCAGCGCAGGTTACGACTACATAGAGGGTGGCGTGGCTAATGACCGTGTAATTGACAGCATCAACTTCTATCTTCAAGGTTTTATGACAAAGGAGATTGCCTTGCGGCGGCTTGCTGAGCATCAGCCCAATAACCAGATGTGTTTGCTCAACCAGTCTTTAACCGATAAATACTTGATTTTCGATGGAACAGAGGAACTATAGTGACCCGGCCCAATCACCTGTCATGCAGGAAATTCTCTTGAGCAACCGCATCGGCGCCATCGCCGTGATTCTGGCCAAACGCCTGGATATAGAACCTCTGAGAGCCCTGAAGCTGTTCTATGAAAGCAAAACATGTGCCGACCTTCACAACAAGCGTACAGGACTTTATCTCTATAGCGACCCATACGTTGCCGATGAATTTATGTTGGAAATGCAAGACAAGCAGTAACTGAAACACATTACATTTCATACTCTCTGGCGGGTATTTCATCCATCCATGATGAAATTTCCCGCCTTTTCTTTTGTCCGTTCACAGAATCTTACTAAGTATACCCGTCGTTAGCGAAGATACTCATTTCAAGATTCTTAAAACAATCTTCATTTCCCATTCCGCGCCACGATGGAGAGGAGCTTCATCGTTCTTTATCTGTGAATCTTGTTAAAATATGCTTTTCACAAGGCTTGTGAAGAAAGAAGTTGAGGATTTCTTGGAGTTATTTGAAGAGAAAATGCTATCTTTGCCGCGTCAAAACAATGATGATTGCATGAATTATCCACTAATTTCAGAGTATATAGAAGCTATCCAGTCGGCAGAAGATAACTTTGAAGAACTGAGTTATCTGAGGCCAGTATTGAGTGATGACGGATTACCTGTGATGACAAGCGGCAACTTTGCTGTGGTCTTTAAAATGAAAGATAAACGAGACGGGAAACTATATGCTGTGAAATGTTTCACGAAGGAACAGAAAGGTCGTGCTGAGGCTTATCGTCAAATCACAGAGGAACTGAAAGATGTAGATTCTCCTTATTTAGTTTCAGTGCGTTATCTGGATAAGGAGCTTTTTGTTGATACTGAACAGACGAGGGAGACGGAGTTTCCTGTTTTGCAGATGGATTGGGTGGAAGGAAAAACGCTTGACAAATACCTGCGAGAAAACCTTGATGACAAGTATGCTCTCGAAATGTTGGCATACCGTTTTTGCCAGTTGGCTCAATGGCTCATGCCCCAGCCTTTCGCCCATGGTGACCTGAAACCTGACAATATTTTAGTTCTGGAAGATGGGACTCTCGTTCTTGTTGATTACGATGGTATGTATGTGCCTGCCATGAAAGGGCAGAAAGCACGCGAGCTTGGCTCACCAGATTTTCGTCATCCTCAACGGACTGAAAATGACTTTGATGAAAACATTGATAGTTTTTCAATTGTTTCAATACTTTTATCACTGAAAATTATTTCTTTTCTTCCTGCGTTTTTAGAAACATACGGTGCTAAGGATAGATTATTGTTTACTCAAAATGATTATAGAACAGGTGCTTGGCACGAAGTAATTGATAGATGTATCTTTTATATGAATAATGATGATGATATAGATGAATACCTTGTAACTTTGGCTGGAATATTTGAAGGACTCTGTAGATATCATTACTATGTTACTTTGCCACAGATGGCTTATCCTTATAACTATAATTTTTATACACATTGGGGCATCAAAGGATTTGAACTTTTGACACCTCTTCTTTTAGATGAGAATATTTCAAAACAAAACTCCATACAAATAATCTTGGATAGTTTGGCTGATTTAGATGCATTCTTAAAAATGAACAATATTGATTATGTACTTTCTGGCACTTTAGGCCTATATCTTCATGGATTCATTCCGCCTTCTTATGTTCCTCATGATATTGATATTAGAATACGAGTCCAAAGTCAAAACTATACCCAAATATGTGATTTCTTTACTAAAGTATCTGAGTATAGTATGGGTAAAAAGGAATTTGTTAATGAATACCCAGAACTAATGTTTCCTTTTTATATAAATAGAAATAAAATTAATGCATTTGTATTACATGAGTATTTTTTCCCCGAAGATAATTCTAATACCATTATCATACACAATTGCAAGATCAAAGTTCATGACGTATTGGAAATATTGAGAGAGAAGTATCGTATGAGAAGAGACAAGGATATATTGTTTAATAACCATATGCAAATGACAATGAATAGTTTTTTTGTTAATAATAATAGCTTATGATAAAAGCCAATCCAACACTGTTTAAGTTTTATCTTGCAATGATGGATACCTTTTCGGAGTATCTTTCCAAAAAGTATTCAGAAGGCTCTTTAGACAATCCAGACCACCACAAATCTATCTTTATCCAAAAGATTGTCAAAATGTTTCATACTCTTGAAAGAATGGCCAAAGAGAGTCATGATGAAGTGTCTGCACGATCTGTCCTCCGTAGCATCTTAGATAGCGTTACAGTATATTGCTTTATCTATGAGAGAGAAGATAAAGATGATGTTATGTTTAGGCATCTTTTGTATATTTTGGACGGGTTCAAGAATTACCAAAAGGCTGTCGTTGATGGAGTTATAGATAATACTGAAGAGAAGCATACTGTCTTAAACTTATTAAATCAGGTTATTAGTCAAATCGAAAAACGTCTTTCTAATCATCCATATTTAAAGTTAAATAATAAAGCAGTAAACAAGATAGTCAAAAAAAATAATTGGAAATACAAATCACTACAGGATCGCCAAAAAGTAAAGTTTGGTAAAATGTATCAGCTGATAGGGTTTGATGAAAAAACAGCAATGTATTTGCAGGATTTTCTATCCCAATTTGCTCATGGATTATTGTTCAGCAATTATTCTGATGGTAATTCAGAACAGATGGTAAAAGTATTGTATGAAAGTATTCCGATTGCAGATAGATTGATTAGGACTATATACTTAACTTTTCATAATCAGGATTTATTATCTTGTTTTATTCAATCAAATTCATATAAAGCTTTTGTAAATAATTCCGCATTTAATTTCAATGATTTGTGTTCTTTTACTAAAGCAATAATAAGAAATGATAAAACGTTGTTAATTGACTAAAAAACAATATGCCATATCCATTGATTTCAGAATATATAGATGCCATTAAGTCGGCAGAAGATAACTTTGAGGAATTGAGTTATCTGAGACCAGTATTGGGTGATGACGGACTTCCGGTGATGACAAGTGGGAACTTTGCTGTTGTCTGTAAGATGAAGGACGAAAGGAATGGAAAGTTCTATGCCGTAAAATGTTTCACGAAGGAACAGGAAGGCAGGAGTGAGAGCTATAAACTGATTGCTGATGAGTTAGAATATATTTCATCAAACTATCTGACACCCATTAAATATTTCGAGGATGAATTGTTTGTTGATACAAATAATTCAGAAAAGGACGAGTTTCCCGTCTTATTGATGGATTGGGTGGAAGGAAAAACACTCGATGTCTTTATCAAAGAAAACATTAACAATCAGTATGCATTGGAAATGGTCGCCTATCAATTTGGTAAAATGGCTTCATGGTTATTAACTCAGTCCTTTGCTCATGGCGATTTAAAACCTGATAACATTATCATAAAGGATGATGGCACGTTAGTTCTGGTTGACTATGATGGGATGTATGTTCCTGCAATGAAAGGTCAGAAAGCACGCGAAATAGGGAGTCCAGAATATCGTCACCCCTCTAGGACGGAGGACGTGTTTGACGAGCATATTGATGACTTTTCCATCGCATCTATAGCATTATCTTTGAAAGCAATATCCCTAAAGCCCGTTCTATGGAATGAGTTCGGTGGGAATGATAGGATACTTTTCAAAGAAGATGATTTCCGTGACTTAACAAAAAGTAAATGTATAGCAGCGTTGCAAGACATAATGAACGATTCAGAATTCTGTACCTTATATGGTATTTTTATGATTGCATGGTCGAAAAATGATTTGTCTCATATCTCATTTAGGTTGCTGAATATCAAGAAATCCTCGAAGGAGGATTTGCAAGAAGCTATATCCATGTATCTAAAAGCTAAAGAGCATATAAAAGCAACAAAGTATAATGATGCGTATCAATTATTCATATTATTAAAAAGAAAAGGAAAGAAAGCGGCAATTCTAGGGCTAAATGGTTTAGGATACATGTATGCAAACGGAGTACATATTCCAATAGACGAGAAAAGAGCTTTTCAGTGTTATAAAGATGCGGCGGATAAAGGATGGGCAACAGCCATATTCAATCTTGGTATATGCTATGAAAAGGGAATCGGCGTTAAAACGAATCTGCTGGAAGCAAACAAATTATATCATCAGGCTGCACTTAAAAACTTTGGACCTGCTATAGAAATGGAGAATTACGATTTAGCTGGCGGAGTTCCAATTCCTGTTTCCATATTATCAACAATCAATGAAGAACAACATAGAAAACTCATATCTGACTTTGTCTTATGATTGTTATTGAGTCTAAAAAAAAGAAACCAGCAACGATATTGAAGAAATATCCGGATGCGATACTGGCAGATGTGACCAGCGGGGCGAAGGACGGACTGGTGAAACTGAGCCCATTCTACCCTCATGGAGGAATACCTGTGCCATTCAGCGAGGGCTATACGGCCACCTGCGTGGAGGCTATTTGGCAGGGATTGAAGGTTTTTGAAGGCTGTGATGTCGATACTTCCTTGTTTGTAAACGACACAATGAAAGGTTTGAAGCGGACAGTAAGGAAATACGGGAAACCTTTAGGACATCGCAAGGGAGTGAATGGTACAGAGTTGTTAGGCTATATTGAGGCTCGCAAACTGATTTATGTTCCCACATATAAATGGGTACTGGAGAACAAGGTGGCCTGGATAATTGATAAACTTAGAGATGCTAGTAAGACAAAGACTATCGTATTATTGGATTATGATACGAATGCTGATGTGGAGAATGCAAAGAAACCTCTATCACATGCTTCGCTGATAAAGGCATACGTGGAAGGCATTTATCCATACGATGATGTTGTCGCCTTGCATAACAAAGGGAAGGAAAACAGCGTTAAACAATTAGATTTGTTCAATCAATAGTGTGTAATAGATATGGAAAAGAAAAGTAATTGGCAGGAATTCAAAGCTGTACTTGATCAGTACGGTATCAAGAAACTCTACCACTTCACGGATAGAGATAACTTGGAGTCTATCATCCAAAATGGTGGTTTATATTCCTGGGGAGATTGCGAAGATAAAGGTATCAAGATAGCAAAGCCTGGTGGTGGCTTGCTGTCAAGAGACCTTGACAGAAGGGATAACTTACAACATTATGTTAGGGTGAGTTTCACCACGCAGCATCCAATGATGTATGTAGCGATGCAGGACGGAAGACTTTCAAATCCTGTGATTTTGGAGATTGACCCCGAAGTAATATTCTGGGATAATAGCAAGTATGCCAATATGAATGCTACGAGGTCTGGAGCACACAAGGGTGGAACGCTGGATGACTTCAAACAGATTCATTTCCAATCTGTGAAGGCACGTAAGCACTTTGACCTACCGGAAGAAGAACAGCCTTATTTCCAAGCAGAGGTGTTGGTGAAAAACTTCATTCCTTTGGAGTTCATCAAAAATATAGGTAACTTTGGCTTACCCATTCCTTCAAAACCAAAGACTCTGCAAATCAAGAATCCATATACGGCCCAGATTACAAGGAATACTCCAACGGCTTTCATATTCCTTATTGATCAGTCCGTGTCAATGAAGAGAACAACCACATTGAATGGAGAAACTATGTCTTTGGCAGAGGCCGTTGCACGAATCGTTAACAATCAGATTAATGAATTGGTGCTGAGATGTGTGAAGATGGGAGATACGAGGCACTATTATGATATTGCCGTTATTGGCTATGGTGAAAAAGCATATAGTGGATGGCAAGGCGAATTAGAGGGACGCGACTTTGTCTCGCCAGAAGAGTTGAAGAATCATCCGTTCACCAAAATCGTGACGAGGAAAGAAACACGGACACGAAAGGGCGTACAGGTTAAGGAGGTGGAACAGGTGCAATGGGTAAGTGCCCGTCATAATGGAAGTTGGACTCATGTTCACAAAGCCTTTGAAAAAGCAAAGACTCTTATAGACAATTGGCTAGCAGAGCATCACGAACATGACTGCTATCCACCAACTATTATCAATGTAACCGATGGCGTTTTCAATGGAACAACTCGTGAAAACCTTATTCAACAGGCGAATGAATTAAAAGCAATGTTTACTAATGACGGAAATATTCTGTTGTGGAATATACACATTACTCCAAACCATTTAGAACAAATACTTTTGCCTGTTTCTAAAGAGGAACTGAAATCTGATAAGTATTCGGAGTTGCTTTATGATATGTCAAGTTTGTTGCCTGAGAGGTATAATCGACCCATCTCAGATCTTCGTGGTGATAACACAAATGAAAGACATGTGGCAATGACCACCAATACAGATATGTCCACATTGATTCAGTTGATGGACATCGGAACACCCACAAATATTAGCCAGAATCAATGAGAGCGATTTCTATAGCAAAATTAGATGAAGGTTTCGTCAATGAAGATGCAGCAAGAGCAACAGACAAATGGATAGCTGTCTCAGATGGTGCTGGTGGCGGAGGTGTCTTTGCGGATTTATGGGCAAGGTTTCTGGTAGAACATTTGCCTGCAGAACCCGTAGTTGATTACCAGTCGTTTGATGAGTGGATAGGCGGCATCTGGGAACCCTTCTACAATGACTGCGAAGAGAAGGCAAAAGCAGAGGGAGGTATGTTGTTGAATAAGTTCTACGATGAAGGCTCGTTTGCTACTTTGGTGGCTGTCTGGAAATCAGGGCTATGGATGAGCTATGGTGATAGTGTGGCTTTCTGTTATAATCGTAAGACCAAGGAATTGCAACATTCATTCACGCGACTTGCTGATTTCAATAATCCGCCATATTTGATAAACTGTAAAGACCCGTTGAACGAAAAAGGATTCAGAAAAGGCAAGTTCAATATTGATGAAGATAGCGTTGTCTTTGCTACAAGCGACACATTGGCGCATTATATAATAATGATGTATGAGGTGGCCCATACTGCTGAATATAAAGAGGAGTTGGAAGAAGCCATCAATGTGCAAACAAAGAATAGCAATTTCATAAAAGCGGCAATGACTTTGGATGCCTTTGACTTTGAAAAGGATGTAATCAAGAAATTGATAAATTGTACAACATGGCCATTCCTCCAGAATCATATTAAAGGATTAAGAAAAAGGGGACTAATAGGCCATGATGATTATTCATTTGTCATCTATTGAGAGTATATGGAAGATAATTATATAGGTTTTACGCCAGATTACATAGACAGGCTTTTACCAAAACAGATTTTTGTGTTTGGTAGTAACGCTTTAGGCTATCATACAGGCGGCGCTTCAGGAACTGCCCGAAAGAAGTTTGGCGCAGTTTGGGGACAGCCAGAAGGATTGCAGGGGCAAAGCTATGCCATACCTGTGGACTTTGGTAAAGACGCAAGAAAAGACGTGGAAGTCAAGGCCGCAGTGGATAGGTTCATTGCTTTTGCCAAAGAACACTCGGAACTGTTCTTTCTTGTCACACGTGTAGGGTGTGGTATAGCTGGTTATCATGATAATGAGATGGCATCGTTTTTTAAGGATGCACTGGAACTAAATAATGTCAGTCTTCCAAAAAGTTTTGTGGAAGCGTTGGGTGGAAGGGACATCTGTTATGACTTAGAACGGTTTATACAAGCTCAAGAATCTGGTTGGTCATCTTATTCAGAAGCATTGAACGAGATAAGGGACGGTCATAAAGTAGGACATTGGATATGGTATGTGTTTCCTCAGATAAAGGGATTAGGGCATAGTTACAATTCTGAATTTTATGGTATTAGCAACAAAGAAGAAGCAGAGGCCTATTTGAAACATCCGAAGCTGGATCAACGGCTTAGAGAGATTACAAAAGCTTTGTTGGATTGCAATAATCCTTCTGCCTTTAACATTTTTGGTTATCCCGATGTGCTAAAAGTGCAGTCATGCATGACGTTGTTCGATCTTGTTTCTCCAAATGACATCTTTGATGAAGTGTTGGACAAATACTATGAAGGAAAACGTTGTGAAAAGACCATTAGACGATTGGGATATTATGAAGAGAAACTAAAAAATCAAATCAAACCAAGTAGGCTGACAATCACAAAGAATTATACAATCTGGTTGACAGACTATGATAGGGAAGTGAAACTGGAACCTCTTGTTAAGTCTATTTATCTTCTTTTCCTCAATCATCCAGAAGGAATCGCATTTAAGCATCTGCCAGACCACCGTACTGAACTAACGCAATTATATATTAAGCTGAAGCCCAATGCTATGAATGATAGAGTTTTGCAAAGCATAGAGGATGTGACCAATCCTCTTTTGAATTCTATCAACGAAAAATGCTCTCGTATCAGGGCAACATTTCAAGCGGAGGTTGAAACCTCACTTGTTGACCTATATGTTATAACAGGTAAGAGCGGAGAGGCTAAGAGAATTGCACTTCCAAGAGAATTGGTGGTTTGGGAGACGTAAGCTGACTTTCTTCAAGAAAACACAATCTTTCACAAGGCTTGTGAAAAGGTTTGGCTTGCGAGAGTGGAAAAAGTATTCGTACCTTTGTCGCTGAATCCTAAACATTATTCTATTATGACAAACTACGAATACATCTTAAGTGAGTGCAAGAAAGCTCATTATGGAAAATGGGAGGATGCAGCTGTTGAGAGTTGCATCGAAAAACTAAGGGGCTTAACGCGAGATGAACTTCTGAGGCTATTCACCTCTCGATGGTTAAGTAAGAAGTGTAAGGTACACGAGGCTGTCTTTGGTCTGCTCTTCCAAGCGAGATTGGAACAGCGCGCAATGCTCATCTGTGATGCAAGCATTGATGTGCTGGTCTATGCTGATTGAGAAGGGCGGCAACT
>JAEEGL014410440.1_pt1 | contig 10087 bp, 5 predicted proteins | sample 9134231 | NCBI WGS metagenome assembly JAEEGL01 (sample SAMN16246548, study PRJNA631951) | gut metagenome | biome: gut microbiome; feature: rumen; material: fiber-attached | host: Bos | place: Iran: Karaj | collected 2018-10 | reverse complement strand
CGCGTCTGTTGAGCACCTGAGTAAGCTCATCAATGCTGTTACGCAGGTTCAGCTCCTGATTGTTTTTCAAAAGCCTTTCGTTGCGGTGAGAAAGGGCGCGGTTACGGTTCAAGGCCTGAGTAAAATCATAAGCACTTGCAATTGCATTTATAATCAGCTTGAGATAAACATGATGCACCTGGAACTTAAAGTTTGTAGGCTTAACCACAAGGTAACCGTACTGCTTTTCACCCGCAAAAATAGGATGAACAATATAAGTTCCGGCAGTTGCTGAATGAAAACTTGGCGGAATAAGGTTTTTATGAGGATTTGTTTCAATTCCTTCTTCAGTATAAGGAATAATCTGCTTATCTCCTTCTATAAATACCTTAAGATAAGCTTTATCCGGGATTTCAATATCATCATTTTTCTTAAAGAGCAGAGGTTCATCATAAAGCACTACAGACAGAGAAGCAAAGCGCATCTGTCCTGCAATTTCTGTTAGAGAATTGAAAAGCTCTTCGAGGGTGTGATTCATATGGAAGGTATCAATAAGAGTATATATTCCGATCATATCCTTGGAAGCTTCTGTATACTCTTCTATTGTACTGGAATTGATATGATGATTTTCTACCGCTGCGCCGGCCTGATTATAGCCCAGGAAAGATATGTTGTTTGCTTTTACACAACCGCAGGACTGGCGGTAAATCGGCTCGGCGTAGGTTTTTGTCTCGCGTGGAAGCTTTTCACCCTTAAGAATTCTGTGGGCAATTTCGGCAGCCGCATAGCCCTGACCTTCAATATTCTGGTCTACAGTAGAAAGGGAAGGCGAGGTAAAGGAAGCGCGAACTGTATCATCAAAGCCAATAACCTTTACATCCTTAGGAACCTTTACTCCCAGCTCCTGCAAGGCATTTAAACAGCCTTCTGCCATAAGGTCGTTGGCGGCAATAAAGGCATCTACCTTTACATCCTCTTTAGACTTGTATTTCTGTTTCATGAGGGTATAGGCTGCTTCGCGGATAAACATTGCTTCAATGACATTATCTTCATCAAACTTAAGCTTATGTTTTTTCAGGGCAGCCTTAAAAGCCGCTAAACGGGCAATTCCTTCGTTTGAATTGGTGCCTGCAGCAGAAAGAAAGCCGATATTTTTGCAGTTGTGTTCTTTTACAAGGTGTTCTACAACCTCATCGTAGGCTCTTTCGCAGTCGCTTACAGTATAATGAACATCCTCAAAAGGCAGGTCTACGGCAACAGAAACAATCGGCTTTTTTGTAAAAGGCTTAAGGAATTTCTTTAACTCATCAGGGGCTATAAAGGTCTGATAAGCGCTCGAAACTATCATAACCAGGTCTACATCTTCTGCCTTGAGCATTTCTGCCGAAGCCCAGTACTGATATTCAAAGAGTCCGTGTGGATAGTGCGGCTGATTTGTCTGTGCAAGAATAAGCTTTACGTCTTTATCTGGTGTAAAATATGATGCTGCCCCCTGGGCAATCATGAGAGAGTATTCGACAGTCAGATTATGAACAAATAAAGCTACGCGTTTCATTTTAAATGATATAACACTTAATTATGCAATAGATTTTCCAAATCTGCAATAATTTTTTTGAACTCATCGCAGGCATCCTGTACAGGACCCGTTTCTTCCATATTTACGCCTGCAATTTTAAGGCTTTCAATCGGATAACGTGAACCGCCGCTCTTAAGGAACTTAAAATAGTCCTCGCGTTCTGCTTCGCCGCCGTTTGTTACGCGTTTTGCAAGGGCAAGGGCGGCAGAAATGCCGGTTGCATACTTGTAAACATAGAAAGCCGAGTAGAAATGAGGAATTCTAAGGCCTTCCATGTCGCTGTTAGACTCAAAATGCATTTCAGGGCCGAAATACAGCTCCAGAAGCTCGCGGTAAATCTTGCGGAGCAGCTCTGCAGTAAGCGGAGTGCCGTTTTCTACAAGCTCGTGAGCCTTAAGCTCGAACTCGGCAAACATTGTCTGGCGGTAAAGGGTAGCCAGAATATCATCTGCACGCATAGAAAGAAGGTATTTTTTCATATCATCATTCTTTGCGTTCTTATACAGATATTCAAAAACCAGCTCTTCGTTGAAGGTAGAAGCTACTTCTGCCTCGAAAATTGTGTAGTCGTAGCACATAAAAGGATTATTGTGTACCGAATACCAGCTGTGCATGCTGTGGCCGCCTTCGTGTGCCATTGTAAACACGTCGCGGATATTTTCTTCGTTATAATTCAAAAGAATATACGGATTTCCTACATAGCAGCCCGAGCTGAAGGCGCCGCTTCTTTTTCCTATGTTTTCGTAGCGGTCTGTCCAGCCGTTCAAAAGGCCGTCGCAAAGGCGGTCGGTATATTCACTTCCCAGTGGGGCGAGGGCCTTGCGGCAGATTTCTACTGCTTCTTCGTAACTTGTTTTTGTTTCAACTGATTTGATGAGGGGAACGTAAACATCATAATGGCGAAGCTGGTCCACACCCAGTAACTCGCGGCGCAGCTTGTAATACTTGTGGAGGGCAGGAAGGTTTTTGTGAACACAGTCTATTAAGTTGTGGTAAACCGAAACCGGAACCTTGTTGCCGTAAAGAGCCTGCTCCAGGCTGGATTTGTAGCCACGGGCACGCATGCTGAAAACATCCTGATTTACAGAACCTGCATAAAGGGCCGCAATAGTATTCTGGTGCTCTTCGTATTTAGCATAGAACTTTTTATAGGCTTCTTCGCGAACGGCTCGGTCCTGAGAATGCATAAAAAGGCCCCAGGTAGTTTCTGTAAGCTGCTTTTCTACGCCGTCTTCCTTTACAGTTCCAAAGGTCTTGTTCATATCAACATTTGTAAGCACGCTGAAGGCAGTTTCGGCAGTCTGAGCTGGCTGCATGGAAAGCGAAAGGATTCTTTCTTCCTTTTCACTCAGAATATACTGCTTAAAATGCAAAAGTTTTTCTATATATATGCGATAATCTGCGTATTCAGGTTGGCCAATCCAGCTGCGAAGCTTTGTTTCATCAATCTCCTGAATTTCCGGGTCAATAAAGCTAAGCTCTGCTCCCATCTGGGTGTAAGCCATCATTGCGCGGCCTTCGCGGTCTGTAGCCTTTGAATCATCCTCATCGGCTTCGTGCTGCAGCGACGCATAGTGATAAACCGTTTCCATTGCAAGATTTGTAGCTTCGAGGGCCTTAAGGGCCTGGAGCAGAGTTTCTGCAGATTCTCCCAGGCGGCCCTTAAATGCAGCAGTCTTTTTTGTGAGTTCAGGAATTGTCTTAAGGGCAGCTTCCCATTCCTCATCTGATTTATAGATTGAAGATAAATCCCATTTGTCCTTTGCAGGAACGTCTTTTCTGGCTGGTATAGTTTTTGTACTCATATTAAAAATCCTCTATTTCCTTCATTACTTCTATATCGTTGATTTTACCTGGATAAGCCTTCATCACCTCTTCGTAAACCTTGAGGGTCTTTTTGATGTGGGCTTCGATTGTAAAGCGCTTTGTGATTTCCAGACTGCGCTCGCCAAAGCGTTTTCTCTTATCAGAATCTGCTGCAAGCTCCAGAATCTTTTCTTCCATTTCCTCTTCGGTATCTGTAAGATAGCCGTTTTCGCCTTCAAAAACCGAATCCAGATAACTTTCGTCGCGGCGCACAATAATCGGGAGTCCCGAAAGCTGGGCTTCGAGAATTGTCATGGAATGCATTTCCGAAAGGGAAGTGGTAACAAAGATATCTGCACTTTCGTAGTATTCGCTCACCTTTGTCCATTCAATAAAGCCTGTAAAGATAATCTGCTTTGAAGCAATCTCGGCAACGGCTTTTTTCAGCATATCTTCGTAAGCAGGTCCGTTTCCAACAAAAACCATTTTGATTTTCTTGTTTTTCTTAGAAAGGTTCTGGCAAACCTTAAGCAGCTCAAAAACCCGCTTTTCTTCGCCGATGCGGCCTACAAAAAGCAGCATTATATCATCCGGATTTATATTGTAAGACTTACGCAGAGCAAGCTTCTGCTCCTGGGAAATATGGGCCTTCTGGAATTTTTCCTTATCAATAGCATTAGGAATGATAACCGAAGGCATATTCGGCAGCATTCCCTCCTGCTTAAAGTAGTTTCGGGCCTTTGTTGAAACACCAATCAAAGAATCAAACTTGCCGTAATACTTTTTCATAATTCCATTTATGATTTTTGGCGAGATGATTTTTCCGAAAGAAAGATAATATTTGTAAAAATCTGTCCACATTGTGTGGGTAGTACAGATTGCCGGAATCTTAAGAACGTGTGCAGCGCGGAGTCCTGCCTTGCCAATTCCAAATTCTGTGTGGCAGTGAATCAGCTCAACTCCGGCATCCTTCAAAAAGTGAATGAGGGGGTGCATTGCAGGAATTCCTACAAACTGGTCTGTTCCAAGTCCGAGTGCAACCGAATGAACGCGGTAAATATCCGGATCGTAGGTTTCATATTCATCTGTAGTTTCTACGGTAACAAGAATAACTCTGTGTCCCAGCTTTTTTAACTGTTCCTGCAGCTGAACAACAACAGTCACAATTCCCGATTTCGTAGGAAGATAACTGTCCGAAAAAAGTGCAATTGTCATAATGATTTATTATATACTTTTTTGATGGCTCTGTCATTGCAGAGCCGTTTTGTCTGCCTTTTGCCGTGCTTATAAAATCTCTAGACAATTCAAAAATGTGATTTTATACTATATATATTGCATCTTAATTCTTTTTTTACTAATCAATTCTAAATGTTTTCAATTACAGTATTAACTATGAATATTATGGAGGAATCCATGAAGAAAGATTATTGTCGAATTTTAAGACGCGGCGGCTTTTTACTGGTAGCCCTGACATTTTGTTTATTGACTGCCTGTTCGAATTTGTGGAAGGAAGAAATTTCAGACAATACTGAAAATCAAAAGCAAAGCGGCGAGTTTGCCTATATCACACTCGGAAGCGCCGGCTTTTCACAAGCAGGCGCCCGCGACATTTTTCCAAGCGCAACGGAATTTGATAAAACTCAATTAACTGATATTTCTCTTTCAGGAACCTGGTCTCCTGATACTGATAATTCAAGAACAGAAACTTTTATTGAGAGTGCAGCCTGGTCAACTGCAAGTTCAAGTACCTTTGCAGTCCAAACCGGTCAATGGAATTTTACTCTTACTGCAAAATTGAACGGTGGAAGTTATAGTGGCACTATAACCAATAAGACAATTACTAAAGGTGATTCTCCGACTTCTCTTACATTTACACTTGAACCATATGGTACGGGAGGTAGTGGAGCCCTTGCTCTTACAGTAAAAATCTTAAATTATTCTGATGCAATTCCAGATGATACGACACTTACTGTAAGCGCTACTCTGGAAGGTGCATCTGGTACTATAAATGCCGATGCAAGTGCAGAAGAAAAAACATACTCAGGTTCAAATATTACTTTTTCGAGAAATATATCTTCAACTTCACAAAGAATTCCAGATGGTGTGTATAAGTTAAAACTGTCACTAACAGTAGACGGCATTTCACAGGCAATAACTGAATATACAGAAACTATTCATATTTTCCCGGGAGTTACAACCACAAGTACAATTGAAATGAATGTAAGCCCTGTTTACGATATTGCCTATCAAAAAAATGGCGGTCAACTTGTGCCGACAGGAACCGAAGGTCCTGCAAAGTTCTCAAGAAAGGCTGCTGAGGCAGACCTGCCGGAGCTGCAGAAAATCGGATACAACTTCCTTGGCTGGTTTGATGCAAATACAGGCGGTAACGAAGTAGATTCAGTTTCAAATGAATATATTGATACAACAGCACAAACTACAACCTTCTTTGCAAGATTTCAGGTTATTACATATGATGTTATTCTTAATGGAACTGAAGGTGCATCGATACCTGGAGGTACTTCGCTCCCTGTTAATTATACAATAGAAAGCGAAACTATTAGTTTACCAGTGCTAACGAAGCCATATTATACATTTGTAGGCTGGTACGAGAGTGTAGATGAAAATGGTAATGGAACCGGTACTCAATATTCAGAAATCAGTTCTGGTTCAACTGGAACTAAAACTTTTTATGCCACATGGACACCAGTGAATTATCCAATTAATTATGAAAACATTGAATCGGCTTCTGGAACAGGAAGTTTGCCTTCATCATATACAGTGGAAAGCGAAGATATAACTTTGCCGTCAATTTCAAAAACGGGCTATGCTTTTGAAGGCTGGTATACTGACAGTGCTTTTACGCCAAGTTATAAAGTAAGTGGTGTAGCTATAGAGTCTGGAAGCCATGAGGAAAAAACGTATTATGCGCGATTCATCGATACAGTTTATGTAAAAGCAGGTGGAGAAACTTATAGTACAACAGCTGATGGAACAAGAACAACGGCACCACTTGATACTGTAGCTTCTGCAGTTTCAAAAATAATGTCTTATTCAAAAAATACTGTTGATTGGAAGATTAATGTCATAGGAGAAATTACAGGTGTGCAAGAACTAAGCAGTTCATGTACAAGCACTTATGCGAAGTCTATTACCCTTCAGGGTAATACAGGTAATACAACTGATATCATTAATGCAAATTTTGCAGGAACCTCTGATAAAGGTTCTGCATTGAAAATATTAGCAAAAGTTAAAGTTACTATCAAGAATTTAAAAATTACAGGAGGAATTCCTAATGGAGGAACTATGCAAGGCGGTGGTGTTACAGTTTATGGAAATGCAGATGTTATTTTTGACACCGGTGCCTTAATAACTAATAATAATTATGACCCCGATGATACAAACACCTCAGAAGGAGGAGGGGTCTATATAAGAGAAGGTGGTAAACTGACAATAAAAGCAGGGGCTTCAGTTGAACATAATAATGCCAAGTATGGGGGAGGTATATCTGATTACGGAGCTCTTATAATGGAGGGAGGGAAAATTACCGAAAACACTGCAGTAAATACTGGAGGTGGAATTTATATTCGAAGTGATACAACCCCGTCCACATGTACAATTCAAGGAGGAGAAATATCTTCAAACACAGGTAATAATGGGCCTGCTATTGGTGGAGTCAATTATGATGCTACAGTAACCATTTCCGGAGGAGAAATAAAAAATAATATAAGTAAATCATCAACCGTGTCTGATGCAGCTGTACATTTTATGCCTAAGTGGGTGTGTAGCATTACTGGTGGTATATTTACAGGTAATACAGGTGAGTCTGCCAAAGGAAGTATATTTATTTGCACAGATACTTCATGTGCAATGTCCGGCTCTTTCTATGTTAGCAAGGAAAATCCGATCGTGTGTCAGTCAATGAATAATAAACCGGGTAAAATTGCTATTACAGGCGCTATTACTCCTCCAGATGAATGTACCGACGGCCTTTCTGCAAATATAAAAGAAATTTTGTCTAATACAGAAGTATATAATGCTGGAGATCAATTAATAGATTTTTCACAATGGAGTGATGTTACTTCAGCAGAAAAAACAACAGCTATGAGTCATTGTAAGCTTGTAACCGCTGCTGATGGAGGAAGATGGCAATTTGATGAGGATGGAAAACTTGTAAAAAACAACATCGGAGTAAAGGATGCTCCAGATGCCATAGGAGATATTGTATTTGCTGATGGAACTGCAACAGCATACTCAGCAACACTGACTTTGACTGATGAGCAGAAAGCTGCTGCAGTGGCAGTTATCTTTTACAAAGGAACTGAGTGTAATAATTCGGGAGAGTCTGGAAACAGGTTATTGGGTGTAGGATTAACAGAAGCTGAAGCCTTGCAATGGAATCAAAGTTTGTCTCCGGCTCAAAGCATTTCAATCGAAACAGTTGTTGCAACATTTACTGGGGAAGCAGGTTCGTATTCATTTACGGGCGTTGTAAACGGAAAAAATAATCTGTCATTAATCAGTCAGTATCTTGATAGCCAAAATAAAACAAACGACACAGATGATCCAGAGAAGTATTCTGCATTCTATTTTGGAATAAATTATAAGGACCAGCCTGGAAGCAGAGTAGCTGAATCAGGATTTAAAACAGGCTGGTATTTACCAAGTATTGCAGAATTATATCAGATGGGAAAAGCGTATGATAATAATAATCTTGCAGAAGCAATAGCCCTATGTGAAGGTACTACTTTTACTGCAAGTACTAAAGCGTATATTTCTTCAACTCAGGATGCTCAGACAGATGCAACATATCAGGATGGCCAGCATTTAAGATATAATTTTATTGGTAAAAATATTTTTGGTGCTGGTAAAGATTATAATAATGCAGTGAACTGTGCCATTCGCCAGTTTAACTAGAAGTTTTTTTCAATAAATGAGTTACGTCATATGACGTTTTAATTTCGCGCTAGAGTTATCACTAGCGCGATTTTTTTTCCTTTTTCCGTCTTGTGAGCCGAGTCTTCATTCCTGCGCATTAAGACATTCTTGAAGTTCAAGAACTTTTTCCAAAGGAAGGCCTATACAGCGGGCAACCTTTTCTGGAGAGTCGCCTTCTCTTAAGAAGTTTTCTGCAGCTTCAATGGCTTTCTGTCGTGCGCCTTCCTGTTTACCATCAGCGAAATCGTATGCTCTCTGTCGTTCCCAATTCATAAACTGCCTCTTGTAATTATGGTTTTGTTTGGCTTCTGCTACATAACCTTCAAGTTCTTTTGTGAAGCTGTTGCTGGGGATTCCTGTTACGAGGAAATCAAAGAAACTCTTGATTTCCTCATCCGCTAACATTTTAGCACAAGTCGGAGCAATAAAAAAGTGTTTGTAGTCGCGATCATTCAATTTTGTTTTTCCATCTTCAAGACAGACATTTTCAAAGGTATAGACTGGAAGTTCATTGTTAAAGATATTCTCCATACAGATAAAGATAACATGCGAATCACAAAGTTCTTTATATTTTTGTCCAGATTTTAGTGAGTCTACAGCCATCGATGCTGAATAATACCTTGCACGCTCAGGTAATTCGCTTGTGTTCGCTACCTGAAGTTCCAAATCGAATACTTTTCCTGTATCTGTGATATAGACATCTAGACGGATTCCTTTTGCAAATAAATCAGTCTCAATAACTTCTTCTGTATGCAATTCTATATGTTCAATTTTGATATTCAGAAGCATTTCGATTAATTTTTTACAGGCGGGAATATGGTCTCTCATGACTTTGTAAAAGATGAAATTGTTAGACAGAGTTGCGGATTTCCATTTGTCTTCTAGTGGTTTTTGAGTTTGATTTTGGGATTGTGGTTGAGTCTGCATAATAATGCACCTCCTGATACAGATTATTTGGATTTCAAAAATCCATCACTATATAAATAGACACACTTGAAGGTTTTTATACAAAAATTGAAGAAAAAAGTTTAAAAAGTTAAAAAAGATTGCCGGGTCAAGCCCGGCAATGACAGGAGTTGCAAGTTCGGCAAGGACATAAGGTCCAGGCACAGAGATGATATTACTCCAAAAACAAATAATCCGTAAAATAAATGTCGCTGATTTGGCCGAGGGCCAGGTCGGCGTTGATTTCGTCTTTTATGACGGATTCGATGTGCTCTTCGGTTTCGGTCAGGAGCTGGTTTTTGGTGCGGGCGGAAAAGTAGGCCTGGAAAATTCCTTTTATGGAGCCGCTTTTTCGGGCCAGCTCTTCGTAAAGAACAGTGTCGCCGGCAGGGTAGGCCAGCCAGGGAGAAAGCACCATGATGCTGCCTCCTTCCTGGGAGTCTGCCTGGGCGGTAGAAATGCGGATTGTGCCAAGCTCGTAATAAGTAACATCAGTAGTGTCGGCAGGTGCCATAAGAGAAACGGCCTTGCCTTCAGAAATCAGCTTTTGTGGAGTCTGCTGCTTTTTGCGGGAAAGGCCCACAATGGTTCCTGTTATGAGAACCAGTACGAGACCTGCGATTATTGCTAGTAAAATTTTATCTAGAGTCTTCATTTTGCAAACGGTGAAAGCAGAGCTAAGAGTCTTCCTGTGGCGCGGGCGGTAATGTGAACACCATCATCCAGCCATTCTTCCTTTTCTATACAGCCGGCTTTTTTAAGCTCGTTGATAAGCACCGTCTGAGTCGGCGGAAGTATATAGTCGGCCACATCTCCATAAAGCAGCTCGTAGATTTTTGTCTT
>JAEEGL014101584.1_pt1 | contig 10087 bp, 9 predicted proteins | sample 9134231 | NCBI WGS metagenome assembly JAEEGL01 (sample SAMN16246548, study PRJNA631951) | gut metagenome | biome: gut microbiome; feature: rumen; material: fiber-attached | host: Bos | place: Iran: Karaj | collected 2018-10 | reverse complement strand
TAACTGGATCTTTCATTACGAGCATCACTGGAATGCCCATCACATTCCCAGTATATTCGTAGCTGGGATAGCATCCTACTTGTTCTACTTTCCATACCTTCACGGGTTTGATCTTAAACTTTAAAGTCTTCTTGCCCGTATAGTCGTTCTTGAATGTAACTATTGCCTTAGCTGTGCCTGCGTTTCTGTTATTCCTGTACTTAACGGTATAGTTGTCAGATGATATGAGTTTGCCTTTTGAGTCGTAGATTGTTACCTTGGGCTTGCGGGCTTTGCCTTTGGAGTTACTGGTATTTTGCCTGTAGACATATGTTTTCTTGGACAGCTTAAATGTCTCGGGATGCCTGATTTTCTTGCCATCTTTGTGTTTCCCGCACTTGGTGCATTCGTAGCCTTTATAGCCATCCGTGGTAAGTGTTGCAGCGCGCTCGACCTTCTTATATTCGTGGTTACATGTGCTGTCGGTCTTTGTCTCTGCAAAAGCAAATGTGGGCATGAGTGTTGCGATCAGTGCTATGCTGATGATGATCGCGAATAGCCTCCTCTTCATTTCTTTTCCCCTCCAAATCTCAAATAACGGGCAATAAGTTTTGATATAATTTCGCTTAAATTGTACTGTTAGTTAATTATAGCACCTGGGGGTGTTGGTGGGCAATATGGTAGAAAGAGAATTTGGTACTGGAGCGCCAATTTTTTGCGCTATAACTACTAAAGCCTCCGGTGATCCCGGAGGCTTTGGTGATACTTATTTATTTTTAGTATGGACCATCTGAATTATCCGGCGTCCAAATACTCTCGTAAATCTTACCGTTTACTTTCTTGTATCCGTAGACTGTCCAGCCTTCAATATTTCTGGGAATCCAGCAATAGCGTTTTGTCGTAGTCTTGTACAGTTTAGGTTCGCCCGATTTATCAAGGCTGTAGGTGTATATTCTGTATCCCGTTGCACCTAGTGCTGCATCCCATCTTACTTTCATCTTGGTCTTGGAACGCTTTACAATTTTGGTATTATATACAGGTCCTGGAACGATATCTACGTTTTTCTTGACCGTCCCTTTAAAGTTACCTTTATACTTTATGGTGGCTGTGTACGTACCTATTTTCTTGAATGGTCTGTCGAAGGTTATATCGTAATCTTTGCCTTCTTCTACCGTGAACCAGTAAGGCATTTTGCTTTTAATTACGTGCATCGCTGTAATGCTCTGCACTTCCCCGTTATATTCGTAGCTTGGATAGATGCCCGCTTCATCTACTTTTCGTACCCTCACAGGTTTGATCTTAAACTTTAAAGTTTTTTTGCCTTTGTAGTCATTCTTGAATGTGACTATTGCCTTAGCCGTGCCTGCGTTTCTGTTATTTCTGTACTTAACGGTATAGTTGTCAGATGATATGAGCTTGCCCTTTGAGTCATATATCGTTACTTTGGGCTTGCGGGCTTTGCCTTTGTATACATAGCCCTTTTGACGACTATAGACATATGTTTTCTTCGATAGCTTAAATGTCTCCGGATGTCTGATCTTCTTGCCATCTTTGTGTTTCCCGCACTTGGTGCATTCGTAGCCTTTATAGCCGTCTTCGGTAAGCGTTGCGGGGCGCTCTACCTTCTTGAATTCGTGGTTACACTTGCAGTTGGCGCTTACCTCTGCAAAAGCAAAGGTGGGCATGAGTGTTGCGATCAGTGCTATGCTGATGATGATCGCAAATAGTCTCCTCTTCATTTCTTTTCCCCTCCCAATCTCAAATAACGGGCAATAAGTTTCGATATAATTTCGCTTAAATTGTACTGTTAGTTAATTATATCATCGGGAGTGTTGGTGGGCAATATGGTAGTGCAGGAATTGGGCTGTTTTTATTAAAAATATTTTATTAAAAAAACTCAGCCGGCAGATCTCTCTGCCGGCTGTAATCCCCCAATAGTCAGGCATTTTTTGCATGCCGGAATATACGGTTTTAGTGTATGGGGAATGCCCCTTTTGAATGTGTTTTTCAGCGCTGTGACATTTGGGGCTTCTTACAGAATGAACCCTGAAATCATTTTGCTGATTTTTCTGATATCTACGTTTGACTTGAAGTCAAATCTCAGTTTGGTACCGCTGTTGAATGCCAGTACCAGCTCGCTGTCGATATCCAGTACTCCTGCGGTTTCGATTCCGAAATACTGCACCTTGGAATATGGATATGAGAAATATGATGTCTTTTTTCCTGTGATTCCCTGTACGTTTACAACGAATATCCTGTGTGTTGTGAAAACCACCTGGTCACGGATCGTCTGGAATGCCGCCACGGGCTGCTCACCCTCCACCAGGAGTGCTGCGACTTCCTGTCTTATCTGTGATAGGTTGATTTCCTTCAGATTCATTATACTGGAATCTCCGATGATTCCTGAAGATACTGTTGCCATGATGCCACCTCTCCTTTAGTCATTTTGTTTTTTGGTTGTTTGCATATGGTTGCGACTTAGTGCATTTGACTGCAATTAGATGGTACCATCTGGGGTCATGGGTTTCAATATGTTTTTGGGTGAGGACGCTAAAAGCGGCACTGCAGTGCCGCTTGGGTTGGTGGATTGGGTGTGAGGATGCGGATTTTTTGCATAGCATGAACCGGTCATTTATGCCTTTTCCGATGCTATCCTTTTTCTTCGCAAAATTCTAAATAATCATCTACTGATTCCTCAAATGATTATACAAAAGGATCCCATCGATGTGACGGGATCCTGTATTTGGATTTTTTGCTATATTGCTATTTTGCTTTATTACCTTTGTTGAGTTTTTTGAGTGAGTCGAGTTTTCGGGAGCTCGCCTTCAGGTTTTCGATGGTCTCCAGCTGGCTCTGTCTCTCGAGGTAGCTGTGGAATTCTTCCATGCTCATCACCATCAGCCTGGCATTTATCTCTTCTGTGCGGCTTGCCAGGGTCTGGGTCATTTTATCGGTCCACAGGCCTTTGGCCTTCAGTCCGTGTACGATCAGGTTTATGGCTTTGATGTCTTCTTCGACTTTTGCCATCGTCATCTGGTAGCCGAGTTCGAGGTTTTGTTCTATTTCGTCGAGCTTGGCCTGGCGGCCTTCGTAGCCGAGTTCTAGTTCGGCTTTTCTTTTGGCTTTCCTTCGTTCGTTCTCGCTGGCTGCCCAGGCTTTCATCTCGTCTTTTGTCTTGCCCTCGAAGAGTTCGCCGTACTCGTGCATCTTCGCTTCTATGAACTCGTCTATCTCGCCTTCTGGAAATCTTCCGATGGTGTTCAGTTTCTTCAGGGTGTAGATGTCCAGGAGGAAGTCGTTTATGACTTCCAGGCCTTGGGTGACGAGGAAGCGGTCGGTGGGTGGTGTGGTCGAGGGGGTGGGGGCTGCTGATGGCTGCGGGGTGCTCGGAGCGGCGGTCGGGGTTGCTGCTGGGGTCGGCTTCGTGGTGTTATTCATCTTCGGGCTCCTTTCCGATGGCTGCTTCGTCATCCTCGTTTTCCTCTTCGTATTCATCTTCTTCGCCTTCGAATTCAATGTTCGCGGCTTCCATAATTTTGCTGAACATCTCCTCGGACAGTTCCTCCTCCGACAAGTTCATGTACCGTGCGTCGCATTCTTTTGCGTAATCCGTCATGGCCATGGTGATTTCCTCCGCGTCCACGCCGGTGTTTACAAGGCTTTGCTTCACGAGCATGATCTTTTTGACCTTGTCGTCGATGATGCCGATCAGGCCCTGAAGGAGATACATCGGATTCGGATCGAGCACGCCTTCATCGTTGAAAAGCTCCTCCGGGTCGATTTCGATTCCGCCATCTTCGGCCTGCGCCTTGGCATGGGCCTCTTCGGTCTCCGCATCGAGGGCTTCGAAAAACTCTTCCTCGGTCATCTCCGAGTAGAATTCCCCGAACTCGCGGACTTTGTCTGCGATGTAGCTGTCCAGATCCTTTTCTTCCATCCCATCGTCTATGAGAAGTCGCTTGGTGATGTAAAGGTCCTCCAGAAAGTTCTCGATCAGTCCGCCTCCCAGGGTGATACTCTCTCTAAGCTCATTATTCAATTGTTGCATAACGCCTCCTTTTCTTGGTGGTGCCAGGTGCCAGGGGTGCGGGATGCCTCGTCGTGGGGTCGGGCCTGCAGGGTGCGGACCCTTCTCTGCTTGATGCCTGCTGCATACTTCCTGGTGCTGGCTGGGTGATAGTTGGTGTTACTTGGTAATTAGCTATTCTCCTTTCTATAGCTTTGGTTCTGTGGATTTAAGTTTTTTGCTGCACTTGGCAGTTGGCGCTTTGTGGCTGTCTGCTGCCTTGGCAGTGCATTGTTGATTTTAGCACGGTGGTGTCGTGCTTGCAAGGGAAAAGTTTGGGCGAGCGGCAAAAGCGGCACTATGGTACCGTTTGTGAAGGCGTGAGGGCTTGGGGGGATGCGCCGGATGGCTGGGATCAATGGAGGGGTGTTTGGGATTACCTCCCAGAAAAAGGAAAAGTTCGTTCTGGGAGGTAAACTTAATGCCGGGCGTGGGTTTTTTGCGTGAAATTACCTCCCAGAAAAAGAGAATCTTCATTCTGGGAGGTAAACTTAATGCCGGGCGTGGGTTTTTTGCGTGAAATTACCTCCCAGAAAAAGGAAAAGTTCATTTTGGGAGGTAAACTTAATGCCAGGCGTGGGTTTTTTGCGTGAAATTACCTCCCAGAAAATGGGAAAGCTCATTCTGGGAGGTAATATTGTTTTCTCGACAAATTACGGCGTAAAATGTATAATTGTATCATCAACATTGTTCTGGCAACTGGGGGAAAACATGAGAGGATATATTTTTGCGCTGCTGGCGATGGTGTCCTATTCTTCGACGCCGACATTTACACAGGTTGGATACAAGGGCGGCATTCAGACGAACACGCTTCTGTTTGCGCGGCACCTGGTGTCCTTTGTTTTTTTGCTGCCGACGTATTTGCGCAAGGGGGCCTTCGAGTCGGTCGGGCGCAAGCAGGTGCCGGGGATCCTCATCCTTTCGGCCTTCGCGGTGGCGGGCAACATCATGTTCAACTACGCGTATCACTACCTGACCAACATTGTGGCGGTGTCCGTGTCGCTTTCGTACGTGGTGTTCGTGCTCGTGATCGAGCTCGTCATGGGGCGCGAAAAATTCACGCCAATCCGAGGGCTCGTGATCGCTCTGACCGTAATCAGCATGGTAATCATCGCGGCGCCGGGCGGGTTGGCTGGTGCTGGCGCGGCTGGTGCGGCGGCTATAAATATGAAGGCTTTCGTGGTCGGGCTCATCGCCTCTGCCAGCTATGCGGGCCAGGTCGTGTTCATCAACTCGCGCGTCATGAGGGACGTGCCGTCGAATATAATTTTGCTGACTGGAATCGTGCCGATAATGGTCGTATCCTTTATCTGGTGCGTGTCGACCGGGCAGCCGCTGCTTCCAACGAATGGGACGCAGTGGTTCGCGATTCTTTGCCTGGGCACCATCGGGGTCATCGTGGCGAGGGGGCTGTTTTTCGAATCTTCGCGCATGATCGGCGCCAGCACCGCGTCCATGATCGATTCGCTGGAGCCGGTGTCGTCGGCGGTGCTGGGGTACGTGCTCCTCGGGCAGGTGCCTACGGTCACGACGGCTGTCGGATCTGCGCTCCTCATCGTCTCGGTCGTGCTGCTTTTGAGGGAGCGGCAAAGGCTGGAGGCGCAAGGATGAGGCGCTGCCCGATGCGCTTTATGTGCTCTGCGCGGCATTTAGGTTAAATTTTAAAAAAGTGGAATTTTAACCTAAATTTTCGCTCGTAAAATGCTCCGCTCGCTCTTCCTTTTAGTTTAAAATCGCAAAAAATCTAATTTCAAACTAAATATTTCTCTATCATCTTCCCTTCAGGTGCTCTGCTACGCTAGATTTTTAGTTTAAAATCGCAAAAAATCCAATTTCAACCTAAATCGCTTTAGGGAAAAGGTAGCGAGGCCCTCTTCCAGAGGGCCTCTGATTGTATAAAAAGGTAGTGAGGCCCTCTGCCGAGGGCCTCTGATCATATAAAGCGGTAGGGCTGGCACCCGCAGTGCCAGCCCTCCGCCATGGCAGGCGCGCCTGCCATGGCTCACACTAAAACAAAACGCAGCCCCGCGGGGCTGCGCTTGTTTTGTTTCGTTTAAGTAACCTATTCTATTATGCTACCGGCTGTGCATACATTAAGAAGTAGTAGCCCATTGTTGTGTATCCAATGTTCTTCATGGTCTTGTTGCAGTGTACGTTAGTGTAGTAGTAAATAGGTGCTACAGGGAATCCGCCTTCGGAGAACAAGATCTCTTCTGCTTCATAGAGAGCCTTGTCACGATCTGCGCCTGCAGGTGTAGCCTTTGCTTCCTTGATAGCCTTGTCAAATGCCTTGTCGCTGTAAAGTCCATAGTTGTAGGAGTTTCCAGTTACCATGAGTTCAAGGTATGTGATAGGGTCATTGTAGTCAGCAATCCAGCCAAGACGTGCTACGCCAAACTTGTGCTCGCCAAGTCCGTTGGTGTAGGTGTTCCACTCCTGGTTCTCAAGGGAGATCTTGAGGCCGAGGACCTTGTTCCAGTCCTGACCGCAAGCTTCTGCGATAGCCTTGTGAGCATCACTTGTGTTGAAGTTGTAAACGATTGTGGTATCAGGATCCCACTTGCCTTCGTCTACTGCTTCCTGATAAAGCTTCTTAGCAAGGTCGCACTTTCCTTCATAGGTTGTAAGGTCAGCGTCAGGATACTTTTCTGTAAGCCATGCATACATTGCACCAGTTTCGGATGAGCCATAAGCGAAGTCTGCTCCAGTGGAGTCAAGAATTCCGGAAGCTACGAATCCAGTAGCGGGAACTTCTCCTGCCTGAGTTACGTTAGCTACGATGTTCTCTCTGTCGATGCAGAGGTTCATAGCTGCTCTTACTCTCCAGTCAGGAATCTTGTCGCAGTTGAGATACAGGAAGTATGTTCCAACATAAGGATCGATGAAGCAATCGCCGGAGTCCTTAAGGGAAGGAATCATGTCGTTAGGAATGTTTTCTACGAACTGCCATTCGCCTGACTGATAAGCAGAAAGGATTGCTGTCTCATCAGCTGACAGATACCAATCGATTTCGGAAGGTCCAAGATTTGCTACGTCATAGTACTGATCGTTGGGAACCATCTTGATTACGGAGTCATGTACCCACTCGGTGAGCTTGTAAGGTCCGTTGCAAACGATGGTTGCAGGATCTGTCCAGTTCTCGTTTCCTTCAACTACATCTTCTCTTAAAGGCATAAGGGATGCGAATGCGCACATCTCTACGAAGTAAGGAGTATCCTGGCAAAGGGTGATCTCAAGTGTTGAGTCATCGATAGCCTTGATCCCGAGTTCTTCGGGAGCCTTTTCTCCAGCCTGGATCTCAGCAGCATTTACAACGATGCCGTCGAGGAAGTATCCATACTCAGATGCTGTTTCAGGGTTAACGAGTCTGCGCCATGAATATACCCAATCCTGAGCCTTTACAGGTTCGCCATCTGACCACTTAGCGTCGGGTCTGATCTTGAAGGTGTAAACAAGTCCGTCGTCGGATACTTCATAGCTTTCTGCCTGACCATAATCAACCTTGGTCATGATTACGTTTCCGCTGTCGTCAGCAGCTTCGCCTGTCTGAACGTACTTCATGAGGTTCTCAAACATATGGTTAGCATATGTGGAACCGTCAACGGAACTTATAAGACCGGGATCGATTGTTTCAGGCTCGGAAGCGATACATGCAGTTGCTACGAATGAAGCATCAGCTTCGCCACCGCCGCCTCCTCCGCAAGCTGAGAATGTGAATACTACAGCTAAGCAAAGGATAAGGATTACAATCTTCTTCATAATAATTTCCTCCTTCAATAATCCTTTAGAATACTTTTTTATGATTAGGTAACTAATCGTTACTTAAACAACATTTTTTGCGTATCGCGCATGTAGCACAAAAAATCTTCTCCCGCTATTTCTCAAGCAGGTGGCAGGCTGCAAAATGTCCGCCGCCGTAATCTTTGAAAGCGGGTATTTCTTCTTTGCAGCGCTCTGTCGCATACGGGCATCTCGTGTGGAACTTACATCCTGAAGGCGGATTGATCGGGCTCGGGATATCTCCCTCGAGGATCAGTCTCTCTCTGGAACGGGTTACTTCCGGGTCAGGAATAGGTACCGCGCTCATGAGGGTCTTCGTGTACGGATGAATGGGGTTCTTGTAGAGTTCATAGGACTCTGCCAGTTCTACCATGTTTCCGAGATACATTACGCCGATACGGTTTGAAATGTGACGTACTACCGAAATATCGTGGGCGATAAAGAGGTAGGTCAGTCCCAGATCTGCCTGAAGGTCTTCGAGCATATTTACTACCTGTGACTGAATGGATACGTCGAGGGCTGAAATAGGCTCGTCGCAGACGATGAATTCGGGCTCAACCGCAAGGGCTCTTGCGATGCCGATTCTTTGCTGCTGGCCGCCGGAGAACTCGTGAGGGAAACGGTTGGAGTGCTCGGTATTGAGTCCTACTGCTTCCAACAGTTCGTTGATTCTCGCGGATCTTTCGGCTTTGCCGTTTGTGAGTTTATGGATGTCAAGGGCTTCTCCTACGATCTCGCCTACGGTCATACGCGGGTCAAGGGATGCGGAAGGATCCTGGAAGATGATCTGCATCTTACGTCTGTAAGGGAGCATCTTTTCTGCGATCTTTTTTTCGGAATCGTAGATGGTCTTTCCGTCGTAGATGATGGAGCCTGACGTGGGTTCGTAAAGTCTGATGATGGTACGTCCGAGGGTGGTCTTACCGCAGCCGGATTCTCCTACGAGTCCGAGGGTCTCACCCTTGTAGATGTCGAGTGATACGCCGTCTACAGCCTTTACGGTCTGGTTCTTGTTGAAACCTGACTTCTTGACAGTGAAGTGTTTCTTCAGGTCCTTTATTTCCAGGAGTTTAGTCTGTTCTGCCATTATTTACTCACCTCCTGATCATTTTTTGCTGCATTGGCTTCTTTATCCTTGCCCATAAAGTGCAGCCAGCAAGCGGAGATGTGTCCGTCGCCTAAGTCTGCATAGGGCGGCTCTTTGGTGAGACAAATCTTCATGCAGTGTGAGCATCTCGGTCCAAAGTGGCAGCCTTCGGGTGGATTCAGAAGGTCTACAGGTGTTCCCTCGATGGGGATCAGTCTTTCGTGGGTATCTTCATCAAGTCTCGGCATGGATGCCAGAAGTCCCATGGTGTACGGATGAGCGGGTCTGTAGAAGATATCGTCGTCTGTGCCCTGCTCTACGATCTTACCTGCGTACATTACGGATACTCTGTCGCACATCTCTGCTACTACGCCCAGGTTATGGGTGATGAAGATGATGGCAGTACCGACCTTCTTCTGAATGTCCTTCATCAGGTCAAGTATCTGTGCCTGAATGGTTACGTCAAGGGCCGTGGTGGGCTCGTCAGCGATCAGAAGTTTCGGATCGCAGATGAGCGCCATAGCGATCATGGCACGCTGACGCATACCGCCGGAAAACTCATGCGGATACTGGTCCACACGCTTTTCTGCGTTATTGATGCCTACGAGCTCGAGCATTTCGATGGCGCGGGCTCTGGCCTTTTCTTTAGGATAATTTTTGTCGTGGCAGAGGATGGCTTCCATGAGCTGGTTCCCGATGGTATATACGGGGTTCAGGCAGGTCATAGGATTCTGGAAAATCATGCTTGCCTTGTTTCCTCTGAAGTTTCTCATCTGCTCTTCGTCGTAAGCTAAGATGTCTTCTCCATCGAAGGTGATGGATCCGCCTACGACTTTACCGGGGTTCTGGAGAAGTCCCATGATTGAGTATGCCTCGACGGACTTGCCGGAACCGGATTCTCCTACGATACCCATTACTTCGTTTTCCTTGAGGTTGTAGCTGATGCCGTCTACGGCCTTAACTTCACCTACGGGTGTGAAGAATGATACCTTAAGATCTTTTACTTCAAGTATAGTTTTTCTTTCGTCTGACATTATTCCACCTCCCTACTTCTTAAGACGCGGGTCAAGGGCGTCTCTAAGGCCGTCGCCGACCAGGTTAAGGGAAAGAACTATAATAGTAAGTATAATTCCCGGGAATAACAGCCTGTAAGGGAATATGGTGATCGTCTTCAG
>JAEEGL013918010.1_pt1 | contig 10087 bp, 8 predicted proteins | sample 9134231 | NCBI WGS metagenome assembly JAEEGL01 (sample SAMN16246548, study PRJNA631951) | gut metagenome | biome: gut microbiome; feature: rumen; material: fiber-attached | host: Bos | place: Iran: Karaj | collected 2018-10 | reverse complement strand
GGAGAGCGGGATGTCTTCAAACTCGGGTACCAGGACCTCGGCATCGTGGCCGAGCGCCTGCAGACGGGCCACCACGGCCGCCGCGATTTCACGGGTGTACTGGTATTCGCGAAAGCGTCCGTCGGGACTGCATTTGCCGGGCGTGTTACGGCCGTGACCGGGATCGATGAGGATTTTCATAGGGGCGGAAAAGTTTGTTTAAGTTCGGTTGGATATAGGTGGGTTTAGGGTTCGTTTTCTGTTGTAAGTTACTAATAATGTGGGAGAAATGCAAAGAAAACCATTGACAATATTTTGGTCCACCAGCCTAGGACCGATGGACCAAATAGATATGGAAAAATGAAAAACTAAGGAAAAAGCAACAAGGCCGAAACCACTTGCTTTGATGATCTATCCATTATGAATAGGGACTATTGATTCCGAGACTCTTTGTTGTCTTTTAATTGTCTTTCGTAATCAGCAAAAGAGTCACTCAAAGAGGTAAAGATATTTGTGTGAGATGGGATGGAATTGTGTTTGCGACTTTCAGTAAGGTTTTGACCGTAGTCGGAAAAATCCTCCCCCAGGGCTTGGCCAAAAGCGGCAAAGACGTCTTTTTCATCGGCTTTGCAGCCGGACTGGTCTACGAAAAATCCTTCCAGGCAGAGTGCTTTTATCACACGGAAGAAGTTGATTTTATGGGGCTTCTTGGGGTTAAGAAAGATTTGCGTACTCGAAATTGTCGGTTCCTTCTTAGCCTTGTTATTAATTGTGGCTTTTGGCGACTCTTGATTGGGAGTTCCTTCTTGAGAAGGGTGAACGACATTTTGCTGTATTTGTTGCTCTTGAGGGTTGATAGCAACTACAGAGTCGCGGATTTCGTTTATTGTTCCGTTATTGGTTAAGTTCTTTACGTTCATTGCTCAATCAAGGGCTTTGGTTCACTACCGCTGTCAATCCTGACGGAAGAATCTGAGATTTCATTGATGACGCCATTGTTTGTAAAATGCTCAATACTGATAACCGTCTTCTTTTTTTCTCGATTGATCATCTTGAACATCGCCTCCAAAACTTCTTGCGCTTTGTCCGACCATGGTGTCCCAACAAGGATTGAATTAATCTGTTGAAACGCATTATATTGCAGATCAAAATTCGGGAAACGCAAAATACAATCCGCTATTGTGTTCAGAGATATTGTGGATCGTCCTAATTGTTGCTTAATCTCAGCGAGAGATTTCTTGTATTTTTCGGTTTCCCTGATTCTGTCCTCGTTCTCCTTTTCAATGCGAGCTATATCTCCTCTAAGTTTTTCCTCTTTACGCCGAGTCTCCTCCAATTCTTGCTGTGTTTGATGAAGTCTTTTGATAGTTTCAGGTGTGTCTTCCTGAACCGTTGTTTTATATACTAGAGGGAAGCCATACCCCATAGATTCGTTCGCGGTATCTCCCAATGCCAGGCTCATCATGAGAGCATCGTCTAAATAGGGACGTAGGATATTTTCCGCTTCGGTTATGGCAGGGTCTGTAGCCTTGTTGTTTTCTATAGCAAACGTACGAAGTTGGCCAAGCATACCTCTTGCTACCATTGTGTAACAATCATACGATTCTGCCAACACCATCACTCTTCTCACACATTCAGGCCTGAAGTCCCTGGTAAAGTGCTTCCAAGATACAAAGTCAGAATTGTTAAAATAATCAGTTCGAGGATAAAGATTGAACAAAGTATCACGCCTAGGGAGGGCCTTCAACGTTCGAAATATGGGCTTTGAGGACAGTTTGTCTTCCATCATTTGACAAACATTACCCATCCAGTCCAGATTCCTGATGATAAGATATACGACGGAATAGAGCGTATTAGCCACGTTTAGCGGCATCCGGTTAAGCAAAGCACTGAAATAGTCATTTTCAAAAAAGATGTTATCATCAAAGTCCCAGGCAAGAATTGTCGCCTGGGCATAAGCCTCGTCAATGAGGCTGGAGACTGTCCAGCCACCACTTAATTTGACCTTGGCTTCCAGCGTGTTGGCAAGAGAAAGTACATATTCCTCATCTGGGCCATAATCTTTCCAGCTAAAATGCGATTTGAATATGAGATTCCTTTTGTGTTTCATTCGTTTACCAGAACTATAGGGCTTGTCTGCGGCCCCTCTTGCTACGCCTTTTTTTCCAATCTGTATTTTTAAATAGCCATATCCAGTCTGAGTAAGCCATCTTGGCATCAACTGTTGGAGGATAATGTTTAACTGCGATAGCTATCATTTCGTCGTAATCCGGGTATTCTTCACCTTTCACATAAGGGTATAAGGCCTCCTTCAGTTCTTCGTCAAGTTCAATGAGTCTCCCAAACTCATCGAGTTCTATGGATTCTTGGGGCTCTTCCTGGGATTGTTCGGGACTATTGGGTGCCAGACCTTCAGGGGATAAGGAGGTTTCCATAAAACGTAGGTAATGTCGTAAACCCGCTCTAAGGAATCCGTGATTCTTCTCATCGATTGCTAGTACGTCTGGTTGTTGCCGGAATTCTTTAATCGCCTTTTGGTAGTCTGCAATGGATGAGTATTGTAAGAAAATCTCCTTATACTTATCAAAGAACCCATCTACTTGGAATCGGCGCAAATGTCTGACATAATCTTTAATTGCTCTTTCTGTAACTCCATGGCTCCTCATATATGCCTCGAACTTCGAGCAATCATCAAAACTGACAAATGATTCGTACAAGGCTATAGGATCGCCCATAATTCGTTTATTGATCCGCGAACCCCTTGCAACATATAAAGATTCCGTAGGGTAGTAAAGGGATATATGCTTGATATAGTTATACAAAGATGCAGCAGGCATACAAACGACGTCGCTATCGTTTGTAAGAGCGAATTTTTCGATCTGGCCTGTCTCACGTATTTTTTTCTGCAGAGAATAACGAGAGTATAAAGATACGCTCTTGCCTACATTTAAACGCTGCTTGCACCAATAAGGATTCCAGGAAGTATAGACATCGTTTTCGGCATCATATCCCAAGAGGATAAAAAGAGAATCAGAGTTTTTTATCATCTCAAATTCTTCTCTGACAGGGAGTTGGATTCGCCATACGTCGGGATTCTTGTTCGACAGTTGTGCGGGAGAAAGATTCTTAATGTATACGAATAATTCTTCACCATCAACGAGAATTGTATACGGATTATCGCCATTAACAAAGCGAACATCATACGCCGACATATTGCTCATCAGCCTGAGCATTAAGGCTTCCGTAGAAAGATATCTGCTACTGTCCTTCATGGCCATGGATATTTAGTAAAGAGCATTAAACAAATTACTGTCACCTCGGTCATAGCCCTTTTCTCGAACGTCAGAAAGATGGCTTAAATTGGAACTGAATTTTACTTCGGTTACCAGTTCGGGAATGGCATCAGGGTCAATCTTGGGGATATCAGGGTGTTCGTAGAAAGCTAAGCTATCGCATGCTTCTGAGTAATCGAAGTATTTCTTTCGACCATTATTATACTCATTTCCGAGGGTGTCTGCGATAACTTCATATACATGCATCCGAACGCTGTCGCTAGTGATTTTCTTTGCTATACTATCGTATAGATCAAATACTGACAAGCCGTTCTGATCCTTTGCAGATTCTCTTACAATCACTGAAGCAACGAGAAGACGGGAATCGCCTAAAGGGTTTAACTGAGCATTAGAGAACCTATGTATCCGCTGCTCATTCATCGTGCTTTTAACTTCTATCTTGTCTCTTCCCATCGTGAAATCGTATTTTGATTCGGGGAGGGAGTGCCAGGCTCGGGCAACCGTCACGGGTTCTTTACTTTGCTCAATTACAAGCAACTCTGCCCATAGACCCTGAAGCTTGTGAATGGGTTTCTTTCTTAGCTTGGCAAATATCGATAGAAGGTTCTCAATCTTAGATGCAATGAGGGGGTTAGATGGCTTAAGGGGAAGGGAGCGAAGCATCATTAGAAACACATCTAAGAACATCTTCTGCAGCGTTTCTTCTGATGACTGAAGTGTGATGATTGTGTAGCGGATATTATCGACAACCTGATTACCCTCGATTATGTTGCATGGCATATCGTATTCAACACTCAACAATTCGGCATTCAGGTTATGCATTAAGGTTGAATTACCAGAAGTTTCCACAAAGAACTTTGGGTATCCTTCCTCGGAACAACTAAGTTTATGTAGCATGTCAGGGATCGAGATGACCCTGTAACGATTATCGGAACTTGGCTCCGAAGCGTTCTGAATCTGTCTGAATAATTCTGCTGCTATCATAGCTGGTTGTCAGTCTGTCATGTTATACTGTTGTGATACACTTGCATTGTAAATCGCCTGCAAACTGTCCGGGAAGTGAATGGCCAATGCGTAGGTTTCCTTATACGGAGCGTCGGCGACTGATAAACCCGAGAGCGAGAGATGATGTACCTGGACTGTTATATCATCTTGATCGTAAAGATTGTTGTCGCCACAGTAATCATCTGGTTCTTCTAAGGTACTCCGACCTTGTGAAAGTTGGACCATCCAAGAACCATCTTTGGAAGTATAGATAGATCGCCCGCGTTCTTGATTCTGACTCATAAAAATTACTTTAATCGAAAGGGGGCTTACAGAATCGAGGTAGCGGAGATACCTCAGGGTCATCGATTTAATAATGGTATCTTCATAATTTCCGGCCACGAAATCAGTAAGAAGAGGAATAAAATCCGACAGCCCTATGGATACGAGCGAATGTTTCTTAATCTCACCAGTTTTATATTTCGATGAAGAATATGCAGGTAGTGAAAAGTCAGACGCTTTAGAAATATGTTTTGAAACGAAAGAAGAGACAATATTCTTGTTTTCGACGAGCATTTTGACACCACTGAAATGGTCGTACCTAGTCCAATCGACAAGTTTCGTTTTTACTAATTGCTTAGGTAAAACATTCATTCTTGTGGGACGCAGGCGAGGAGTCATCATCACGCAGTGTTCATATTCTTTAAGAGTCGAACACTCTTTAAGTTTTGCCCTCAATTCTTCTTCATGGCGTACATAATCCTTGTAATCTTTAATTGACCATTCTGGCAAATAAACTCTACAAGATTCTATGTAGTCCATCTTGTAACCGAAGAAACGGCACCTTTGTTCAATCGTATCTGCATTAGCAACAGACGTTGTATATCGAGGCATATACGTGGTGGCAAGTTTTTCAACTGTGAATCCTCGATTAAGCATTTGAGCGCCTATCAAGATATTCATCCGATGGGAATCCCAGCGGATATCGTTGGAATCATCCTCGCTTTCACCCGTCAAGCGGTAAATACGACAATTATTGATTACATCCGGAATGTAGCCGACAACATCTTCGAAGGCTGGGCAAGATTCTTGAGCAAAGAATTGAACAGCCTTAGGGAATAGCTTCTTGAACCGTTGTAAGAGGATGACTCGACTCTCATGGAATTCCGGCTTTGCCAGGGCTTCGCTCCATTGGCTGATCTCTTTTCTGACCCATCCTTCGAAAACTTTATTGCCTTCAATGATATCTGTGGGATGAACCATCATAGAAAGTTGCTTTATCCCAGGACGCTTATACCATTTGATGATTAGCACCACAGCCCAAACATGCATCATCATGGCTTCACGCAGAGACTGTGGCATGGCGCTAAGCACCTTTTTCTTTTTGTGATACACTTCCTCTTCAGGAATCTTGATCACGAGTTTTCCTCCATATAAGGAGCCATCAGGCATCATTCCGAAAAACCTTCTCCCACCAACGTAGTCTTCTCCGGGTTCTAAAACAGTATGACTTTTCGGGGAGAGAATATCAGCAGTTGTAATAAGCAAATTAGCCTGCGGAGTGGCAGTGTACTGTATATACGAATTTCCTGGTAATTGAGCTCGCAAGCGTAATATCGCAGCATAAATTGCTGATTGTTTGTCAAGTTCATCTTGACTTGACTTCTTGCTATTCCTAAAACCGAAACCATTAAGCGAAGCCTGGTCGGCTTCGTCGTCAATAATAATAACCGTTTCATTCCCAAGCGCCTTTTTGACAGTTTGCCGAGCAAAAATAGAAGCGACATTGTCGATATATTTTCTATGCTTTAGAATGGGAATCACTAACAGGGGTTTATCCGACAGACGAAGACCCTGAACTATTTCATCAAAGTCTGAATCAGCCGGATTGGGGAAGAAAACGAAATCATCATCAGAACTGTCCAGATCTAAATCATCTTGCAAGCGAGCAGAAGTTTGACCTTGAAGGTTCGTTGTGACACCGGTAAGGACTATGGCAACACGGTAATGATTGTCGCGCGCCATAGCAAGCACACCGGTGAAAGACATCGTTTTTCCGCTTTGCACATAACCAACGACGAGATGCGTGGTTTCAGAATTCGATACAGCATCGTGAGGGTTACAATGATTCAAAATATCGATAGTGGAACACCTAAGATTAGATGCTCCATTGTCTGAGAGGCCGCGTTTTTGCTTCGTTGCCCGTTTAGACTGAAGATATTCTTCAAAGCAAGAGCCACAAACTACCTGTTGTAGTTCTTGAGCCTTTTTCCCTGTATCCTGAATTTCTATCTCGGTCATTCGTCAGAAACGGTCTGATTATTAATTATTTCATTAAACTCGTTCATCATTTCCGTAACCGTTCCACCGACATCATTCATGGTTTTAAATTTGGCGATGGACAAAGCTTTGATAATTTGAAGCGTGGGTTTACCAGGCTTTCCATAAACGGAGAAGAAAGGATGCTCAAGATTAACCTTACAGGTAATAATATGGTTATCAAACTGGGAATAGTCATTCCAGAACAGTTCGGAACTCTCATTACCCGGTACGACGTGAATTGAATAGTTACTCCCATCAAAAGTGAATTTCCCACGTGCTAGAATAACAGCAGAAGGAGTTGGTTGAGGAGGAACGGGAGTGATTGGGGCCGGAGAAGAAGGGGCAGGAGAAGGTGCCGGAGATGAAGGGGATGATATAGGTGTGGGTTCCTGAGGGGGAGTACTCGGTGTAATGGGTGTAGAAGGAGTAGAAGGTGTTGCGGGTGCGGGAGGTACGACGGGCGTAGTAGTAGGATGGGACTTTTTTCGTGTCTTGTATTTTGCGGCTTGAGTCAAGAGATTCACGCCGTTTATTTTAAGTTTACCAACTGCTCCCTCGCAAAGGGACTCCAATAAAGGTTGATTATTGACTTGATTCTTTCCAAAAGAGACCGTGAAACCAGTGAGATCCAACTCACCATACACACGACGGTATTTGGCTGAGCCAATTTGACCAATGAAATCTTTGCCGACAGTCCTGTCTTCTGGATCGAACCCCATAACAACACGATGGTTTCTTAAGAAAACAACTCCGCGTTTTTCATCGGACATATCTTTTAAGAGGGCGATAAAGCCAGTGATTTTGTGTCCATGGTGATCATCGACTTCGACATATTTTTTCCATTCTACATCAGGGCCATCCGGGTCTGTGTATGGGGCTGCTTTAAGGACATCGTAGTCCTTGAAACTTAGAAGTTCTCCATCAATATACAGTTTCAATTCACCACGACGGAGATAATACCGATAAATACTTGCTATGCTCTTAATGAGTTTATCTTTATTGTCTTTAAGGATAGCATTTTCGGGCCAAATACCAGTAATAACGATAGTCGTTCCGTGAATCTTTGAGTCATCATAGGTTTCAAGAGAATCCAATTCATTAATGTCCTCTTCGATGATTCTTTTGAGATCAACATCAACAATACGTGTTACGTTGTCGGTAATCGATTTGGTCTCAACATGCCAGTTATTGCCAAACCATGCAGAAGCGGCTTTCATGCCGATGCCAAATTCGTTCAACCCTTCCCTGAATGAATTCTTATCGGCTAAATTAAAAGCTACAGCAAACCGTTCGCTGGTCATACCAGCGGCGTTATCCGAAATAGCGATTTTTGTGGCTTTGATAAGGTTGTCTGAAGGATCGGTTGCCCAATCAAAACTAATGTCGACTCGGAGCACAAAGTTGGGGTCAGAATTCAGCAATTGAGATTTATTGCTCTCAAAAGACTGAATGGAGTTATCGATAAATTCCCCAAAGACCTGCGCGGCCTTGTACGGATAATTAGGGTATGTCATATAGACTCCCTGCGTTGCCTTAAAGCTAATCTTTGCCATAACAATAACGCTGGATTAGTAACTGTGCTATTTTTTCAACCACCTGAGTATTTACGGCATTACCAAGTGCTTCATATATTCTCGCATTCGTGAGACCACTGAAATCTAACTGTTCCATTCCCTGCAATGCGGCAGCCTCTTTCACTGAAAGATAACGCCCATATTGTACATCTTTTCGTGTCAACCCATACTGAGCTAATTCCTCTTTCGTGTATTTCTTAATGCAAGATTTTGGTAATGGTACCCACGGAAGAATCGGCACTTGTGTCCCTACAAGATTAAGGGCAGGAGAATAGGTGGGGAGTTTGACACGAATGCCAGAAGCCCGGAACTGAACAATCTTAGTCTTGATTAAACCATCGTCATCACTGCCGCAATTCCATTCAAGTTTCTGGTGGCTGTTGTCCCAATCTTCAATAAGTTTTCGCCAGCCTCGTAACCACCGCTCGTTTTCTTCATAGAAAGTCCTATTTTGTTCGATATAGCGAATTTTCCAATCAGGAAAGACTTTGTCTGTGGCAGTCTGGGCATAGATCGGTAGTTGTGCTAAGCAGTCGGCCTTTGACGGGCCATCGATGAACCACCCCAGTTTTCCTCTTTTGCCTCGCAGATCTTTCCGTTGTTGAAATGCGGGTGCAATATCTTTATAGTTATAGGACGCCCCAAATTCCATTGCCCAAATTGGGAATGACGGAATATGCAAGTTATGCTTTAGGACCAGGTCAATGAATTTTTGCCAGACTTTTAGTTGATAGTGCGTCTTGAGTGAAAGAGGCTGGATGTTCTCATCAGATTCATCAACAATAGTCTTGATATCGCTTGTTGTTGTCCTATCGATTTCAGGAAAGTCAAAAGGAGCGAGCAAATTCTCATCTCGAAATTCTTTCCTTACGCCAACGATATAAATCCTCTTCCTGTGTTGCGGATATCCATATTGGTGCGGCGAAATAATATCGGCGTACACGTCATAACCTCGCTCAGATAGTTTGTTCTTTATGGTCTTCCATGTATTGCCATGATCGTGGTCACGGAGATTCGATACGTTTTCAAGAAGCAAAAATGATGGCTTGTTTTCCTCTTTAATGTCGATGATATTGCAAATATAATCGAACAAGTTGCCACGCCCTTTTTTGTCATCAAACCCCTGTCTGTAACCGGCCAAACTGAATGGTTGGCAAGGAAAACCAGCACACAGAATATCGTGTTGAGGAATAGAGTGCAAATCTATTTTTGTAATATCGCCCTCAATTCTCGGCGTTTTCGGGAAATTCTTTTTGTAGAGTATTCGTAGATCCTCCCGTATTTCACTAGCAAAAACGCACTTACAACCAAGTTTCTCCAGAGCGACATGAAAGCCGCCAAGGCCGGCGAAGAGGTCGATAAATTTCAATTGTTTCCTTCTACCCATAAATCGCTCGTTTATTCGGCCCGCTTTAAGTGGCAATAATTGCTTTCCCTCTCAGATCTGAAGATAAGAAAGGGTGATGTAACCCCCAGGGGGGCTATGTGTCTTTGATACATCACAATAACGGCAATTATCCCAATTAACTTACAAATTTAACTTTTTTTAGGGAAAGTTGGATTCGTTAGGGTTTATTTGGAAAAATAGAAGTGAAAAAATATAAAAACGCCCTGAAATTCAACTTTTCAGGGCGCTGAGAATGAATTATTTAGATTTTTCCTCCGGCGGATCTCCAGGTTCGGCGAGCATCTCGTCGATGCCTGGCACCTGCTTCAAAGTACTCCCGACTTCGCTGTCCGGATCGTCGACCATCTCCCGCAGGATGTCGCGAAGAAGTTTCGGCTCACTCATCGCTTGCCTCCCTGCTGGGCCAGCCAGCGATCGATCTCCTGACGGTTGAAGTACAGGTTCCTTTCCCGATTGTAGTGAGGGATGGTGTTACTCCGCGCCCAGGAGTATATGGTGCGCGGGGCAGGATGACCGGGCAAATAGTG
>JAEEGL013627223.1_pt1 | contig 10087 bp, 3 predicted proteins | sample 9134231 | NCBI WGS metagenome assembly JAEEGL01 (sample SAMN16246548, study PRJNA631951) | gut metagenome | biome: gut microbiome; feature: rumen; material: fiber-attached | host: Bos | place: Iran: Karaj | collected 2018-10 | reverse complement strand
GGTCTCGCGCGTCTTGCGGGCCACACCGCCGAGTGAACCAGCCGATGGGCTGGGACGAATGAACGAGTCGGGATGTACGCTGAGTTTCTCCATGCGCGTCTTGTCGCCGAGGATGCTGCCCTTCGAGCGTTCGCTTGAGGGGTCGATGGCAAGGACGGCCAGTCGCCCGCCTTTCTCTTTCAAGAGGTGGATGCCAAACTCGTCTATCGATGTCGACTTACCTGCGCCCGGCACGCCACTGATGCCTATGCGCACGCTGTTGCCGCTATAGGGCAGACACTTTTCTATGACCTCCTGCGCCTTGGCCTGATGGTCGGGGTTCACACTCTCTATCAGGGTGACTGCCTGCGAAAGGATGGTGACATCGCCCTTGACAATGCCCTCAACCATCTCGCCAGCGGTCATCTCGCGGCGGCGAAAACGGCTGCGCTTCAGGTAGGGGTTGATAATCGAAGGCTGCTCTACGCCGTTGTTGACTTGCAGGCCTGCGTATTCGCTACTATTCTCTGGATGTTCCATTATTTCTTTTCGGTATTTCTTTATTTCACATTAACCTTTATGACAACCTTCGGGCGGTTGGGATCGTTGGTAATCATCAGCACACGGGGCTTCTGACGCGCAGAGAGTACCTGGTTGCGGTCAATGCTCACCTTCAACTTCGTGGACTCGCCCGGCTGGAGCGACCGCTTGGCCAGCGTCACCGTCATGCCTTTGGTAAACATTTGCAGGGACGAGATGCTGAGGGGCATCTGTCCGTTGTTGGTAATTACTACCGTGCCCGACTTCTGCAATTTGCCGCCCTGCATGCCCAATGCCAGCGAATCGGCCGACAACTGTAGGCGAGGGGCTTTAGCGTTGCCTGTCAGCGACGATGTGTTGGGCAGCAGCACCACCGATACCGGCAGTTCGATGTCTGTGCTCACCTTGTCGCCCAGGTTAGAGGCCAGATAGACTGAGGTCTGCGTCAGGCCGAAGTCGTGGAGGTTCTTCGAGTTGAGTGTCAGTATGACCTTGCCCTGTTTGCCCGGCTGCAACGTCTCTGGCGTGGCTAATGCGGTGAGATAGGGTGGCAGATGGAGCACGTTTGGCTGCATGGATGTCTCGCCGTTGTTCACCACCTTGATAACCACCTCTGGATGGTCGCCCTTGTTCACATCGTCGAACTCTATATTATTCTGGTCGGCCAGCAAATCACCGAAGGCGTAGGGATAGACTTTGGAATAGTCTACCCAGTCGGCCAGCACCACGCCTTTCATCGTGAGCCATACGGGCTTTTCGCTTCCCTTTACATAGACCGCCGCCTGCTTGGTAAAATGCCCCAACATGCGGGCATCGTAGGTCATGGAGATTGTAAACACATCACCGCTGCCGATGCTCTTCTTGGGATAGTCCACACGGGTACAGCCGCAGTCGGGCTTCACGCTACTGATGGTCAGGTGGTTTCTGCCCTTGTTCTTCAGTTCAAACGTGGCGGTCACCGGCATTTCATAGCCCGTCTTGCCCACATTGACAGTAGGTTTGTCCACCTGCAGCCGTTGGGCGTTTAAAGGTAAAAAGGTAAAAAGGTAAAAAGGTAAAACACCTAATACCTGCCTAAATACCTTATTATATAATATATCAATCATTGTTCGTCCTTTTCAGTTTTTTTTTTTTACCTTTTTACTCTTTTACCTCTAACGTTACCGATTTTGTGGTGCCGCGGAATTCGGGACTATAGGCACAGCCTACGGTACAGGTGCCCGTCTCGTAGGTTCCGGCGCGGTCGATGTAGTATTCAGTCTCGACAACGTGCTTACCCTTTGCCAGGTAGTCGAAATAATAGTTGGTAGAGCAGTCCTTCGGCGTGCAGTAGTAGCCCCAGTGGTAGCCGCTCAACTGACTGACGGGCTCCATGCAGGCGGCACGCTTGTCTACCACTTGTACAAAGTCGTAGTCGCGGTCGGCAGTAATGGTGATGCGCACCTTAATGCGGTCGCCCACTTTAAGTGTAGAGTTTAGAGTGTAGAGTGTAGAGTTTGCTTCCGCACTCATTATCTCGCGCTTTACGCTGATGCCGCTGGTATGGTCGGCGATGTCGCTGGTATGCTGCATGAACTGCATGTAGACGGCACCCCACGACGTGCCCGTGGAGGTCTTTTCAGCCGTGAACGTCTGCTTGCCGTCGCCGTCCATGGCCGTCTTCACATAGCCGATGCCGGCAGTTGCCTGCGAGGTCTCTATCTCCTGGCCGTCAACCTTCAGCACCGTCTTGGGCTGTGCCTTCAGAGCCTCGCTGTTGCCATTGAGGAAGGCATAGACAGCATCGACGCTGTTGATGGGCGTGTCCCAGGCCTGGTTGCGCTTCTCCTGCAACAGCCAGCGCTGCATCTCCTCGATGGTCTTGGTGTCCTCGGGCGTCAGCCGCTTGATGGCTTCGATGGCAGCCACCTGCGTGGGTATGCGGTAGTCGCGCCAGGAGTAGAGAGCACGCGGCGTGTCGTAATAGCGGCCCATCTCCTCGCGGTATACGGTGTACTCCTTCAGGCTCTTGATATAGGTTTTGTTGTTGAGCACGATAGCCGACATCGCCTTGTCGTAGATGCTCTGGTTCTTGGTCTCTTTCTTCAAGAGATTAATCAGGTATTCGTTGGCCACCCGCACATTGCCGGGCAACTTACGTCCGTCGAGGGTGCAGATATAGAGCCATTGCAGGGCCAGGTGGCTGGGGAAGCGTTGCGTCCAGCCTTTTTTCTCGTTCTTCTTCATCTCCATGACCAAGATGTCGATCTCGTTGCCCATGAAACCGAAGGCCTTGTCGAGCATATTCTCGGTCTCGTCCTGATGCGTCGTCATCTGGTTCAGGCGCACCAGCATCTCGCTGATTTCCACGGTCATAAACATAGAGCCTCTCATGCCTGGCCACCAACTCCATGAGCCGTCGCTGTTTTGCAGTTGCTTCATGTTCTCAAGGGCACTCTCCAGCCGCTGCTCCATCAGGTTCTCGTCGAAGAAGTCGGCCAGCCGTGACTTCTGTTCACTCTCGCGTTCGGCATCCAGTACCCAGGGTGTCTCGTTGAGCATCAGGTCCTTGAGTTCCTGGTTCTTTTCGAGTTGAGAGGTGAGAGACGTGAGTTCAGAGTCTTCGCGGCTCCAAGCCTCAAACACGTTCTTGGCCTGCGGGTTCTGGTCAAGGATATGCTGTGCTATGCTGTTGGCATAATAGGAGGCCGACTGGCAGATAGCACAGTTGTCGTGAGGATGGCCAACGGTTGGTAGAGCCTGAATCATCAGCCAGGCGGGGTTGTTGGTGTACTCGACTGTTAGTTTAGAGTTTAGAGGTGAGAAGTGAGAGGTGAGAGGTGAGGGGTTAGACTCTGCTGGCAAAAGGGCTTTCAGGTCGATGGTCTTCGTGCCCGGCTCGTTCTGCGTGAAGGGCACGGTGACGGTGACGCGCTCGCGGTTAGGCAACACGGGAAGGTAGTGCTGCTCGCCGTCGTTGAAACCATCGCCAAAGACCATCACCTTGGCCACCAGGAGTGTGCGCGTCTCGCGGCTGCAGTCGTAGGCAAAGGTTACGGCACCGGTAGCATTGACATCCACCTCCACAGCCTGTTCGTCGGCATAGACCACCTGCTCGGTCTCGGGGTCAATGAGTTCCAGGCGTGCCTTGCCGCTGACGGCTTTTTCGCCTGTATTGAAGATGCGGGCAGAGATGGTGGCCTTATCGCCCACACGCACAAAACGTGGCACGTTGGGCTGTATCATCACATCTTTCTTGGCCACGGCCTCGTCGGTCAGCATGCCTACCTTCATATCCTTGGTATGTCCTATGGCCATGAAACGCCAGGTGGTGAGACTCTCGGGCAGGGTGAACTTGATGGCCACCTTGCCCTCTTTGTCGGTCATCAACTGCGGATAGAAGAAGGCCGTCTCCTGCAGGTTCTCGCGCATCTGCACATTGTCGCTCTTGCTCTGCTGCTCTGCGCCGCCGTCAACGACCGATTCTTCGGTCTCAACAGCCTCATCAGCGGTATCATTTTCGAAAGCACCAACAGCAACGGAAGCAGTAACAGGCGCAGCATCCGCTTCGTACATCACCTCCGGCCGCGCCGAGGCCATCATCAGCACATTCTTTTCCAGCATACGACCGCCACGTGTGCGATATACCCTCCTTCGACTGTCCTCGGCCGAGGGATAGACCTCATGGTCGAAGTGGCTGAACAGCAACTCGGGATACGAGAGATGGTCTGCCCATTGGCTGCCGCTGCTGCTGGGGAAGCCCCAACTGGCGTATCGCCATGAGGTTTGCGAGATAGGCAACGAGAGATAGGGTATGAGCATCCAATCGTGAGACTCCAACTGATCCAGGCTCTTGTCGTAGAGCGTGGCCAGCAACTGGGCATCGGCGGGCTTGCCGTCGGGCCCTTGAATGGTCAGCGTCCATTCCTCCTGCTGGCCGGGCAACAGGCGGTTGCGGAAGGTCTGCCATTGCAGTTTAAGGTTAGAGTCGGGCACAGGCCGGCGGATAGTGGTCTGGTGAACGTAGGTCTTACCCTCCTTCACCCAGGCGAAGGTGAGGCAGAGGCCGTTACCATAGGACTCCTGATAGGTGAACTTACGGTTGATGAGTTCATTGGACTTGTCTACCGAGCCTTTTTCAATGACGGCATCGCGGGCCACGATGGTGTAGACGATATGCACATCGCGGGCCGATGAGCCTACTTGCAATGTCACGGGACGACCGTCGTTAGGGAACTGCGTGTCGGAAACATAGAACCAGTCGTCGGTCTCAATGGCCGGACGCTTGTCGTTCAGCGAGAATACCACGAAGTCCTGCGTGAGGGTGTCCTCACCACAGACGGCCTCCACGGTATGACGGCCGCTCTTTAACTGGGTGATGGGTGATGGGTGTTGGGTGTTGGCTTCCTGCCATTTGCCGTTGTCTATGCGGTATCTCACGCTGGCATCGAGGTCGGTGCCGGCGGCATTGCGCAGATGGAAGGTCAGGTTGCCGCCCTTCTCGGCCAGCACCTTCTCGGGCACGTCGATGCTGAAGGCAGTCTTGCGATTGCCCAGCGGGATAGAGAGTTCGCCGTGGCGGGTCTCGCCGGCCTGGTCGGTCACCTCGGCCGTCACCACGAAGTTATAGAACATGGTATAGCGGGTCTTGGGCACCACCAGGGGCACGGGCACCGTAAACGAGCCGTCGGCATCGGTCAGCACCTCGCCGCTGGCCATCTCGTTGTCCTCGGAGTCTTCGCCGATGATGCCCTGATTCCAGTAGCGCGAATACGACCACCACCAGAAGGCACGCTTGCGCTCCACCTTATATTTTACGCGTGCGCCCTGTACGGGCACGCCTGCATACGAGCGCGCCGTAGCCTTGACCTGTAGCGTGTCGCCGTCGGCATAGTCTACCGTCACCTCGGGTATGTCTACTTCGAAGGTGGGACGCTTATACTCATCGACGGTGAAATAGCGGCGCTTTCCGTTCACCTCGACGCTGAAACTGCCAGTGAGTCCCTTGCGTGGCAGCGTGAAACTGGTAGAGCAGGTGCCATAGTCGTCGGTGGTCAGCGATTGTTCGGCAACAACCTTGTAATTGGCATCGCGCAGGCGGGCGGTCACGTTGAAGCCTTTCTGCACCTGATGCTCAAAGCCATTGCGCGTGTTATAAACAATGGCCGACAGGTACACCGTCTGGCCGGGACGATAGATAGCACGGTCGGTAAACACTTCGGTGCTCTGGTTGAAATCCCTGGTCGAGGCATAACTGAAGTAGCCGTTGCGGTTCATCTCCGGGCTGGCACAGTCGTCATCCGTCGTTACGAAAAGCGAACGGATGTACCGCTTGTCGAGTGTAAACTCGCACTCGCCCTTGGCATCGGTGGTCAGCACGGTGATGGTCTTTTCTATATCCAAATGCAGACGGGCACCAGATACAGGCTGCCCCGTCGTGGCATTGACCACCACGTAGCGTATCTTTTGCTCGGGCAGCATCTGCGTCAGCACGCGCAGGTTGCTCACATAGCAGAGGGCGCGCTCTGCCTTGCCGGTGCTGGGCGTGCTCTCATACTCCAGCATATAGATGCCCACGGGCAGGGCGGCCAGCGTGAGCGAGTCCTCGAAGTATTCGTAGGGTTTCTTTCCTTCGTATGTGCGTGTCTGTGTCAGGTCGGGCAGGGCAGTCAACTTCGACTTGATTCTCTCGTAGCCCCTCTTATCGTTTACAAAGATATCGCTCAGGTCGCTGGCCTTGGCGTTCACGCGATAGACGCGCATGGTCAGCGATGAGATATTGCGCAGGCTCTTCAGGCTGACGGGGAACGGCTTGCCGGGAAGCACGGTGCCCTCGCCCAGCACGCTGAACTGCGAGGTCTTCAATTGGTTGCGCGCATTTTCCAACTGCTTGATGCGCGGCCATGAGCCCCAGCGGTCGATGGCCATGTTCAGATAGTCCCAGCGCTGACTGAGGGTGGCATCGGTATTCCGGCTCATATAATTGTAGCGGTCGATGGCCACCTCGGCCACCTCGGGCAGGTCGGCGTAAGCATCGATCAGCGAATCGAGGCGGGCAAGATAAGGGGTGAGGGGTGAGGGGTGAGAGGTGAGAGGCGAGAGGTTGGCCATTTTCTCCATCTCCACGGGCTGTTGCTGACGGAGCCATTCCAGACTGCTCATCAGGGCAGCCGTGCGATTATTGGTCTTTGTATAGTAGTCGCGCAGCACATCGTAGCGTTCGGCCTCGTAGCCGATGATGCTCAGCAGGTCGCCGGCATAGATGCGGCTGTCCTCCTCTTCCACCACAAAGGGGGTGTAGTCGGTTGCCTTCACCGAGGCTAACAAGGCGGGATTAGCCAAGGCCTGGGCATAATATTGTTTAGAAATCTCGTTAGCACGGCCGTCATCCATTGCGTTATGCCTGTAGAGATAGCCCAGCACCGTCTGCCAGATGGCGCGCACCACGGCATCCTTTTCCTTCTGCTCGCGCTCCTTCAGGCGTTCGACGACGCTCTCCAGGGTGTCTGGGCTCACGTCGCATTGCGAGCGGGCTTTTTGCAGTTCGGCCTTGAGCAGGTGGCCGTAGGCTTTCTCCTTTGTGGCCTTGGCAATGATTTTCTCCAACTCCTGCTGCTCAGTCTGGGGCAGGTCGTCGTCGGCAGCATCCTCTACCATCTTCCACATCATCTTATACGTTTGTCCAAACAATATCATAGGCATCATGAATGCAATAAAAAATACAATCTTCTTCATATTCGTATTACACGGATTAAAAGCGTTTACAAATTATTCTTCGCAAAGATAACGATTTTTTTCTGATAATCCTGCACCTCTTTTCCTAATATATGAAAGTTTAACGCATTTTACAGATTGAAAAGGGCATCCTGCTTTACTTTACAACGAGGATGCCATTTTGTCGTTATCTGCCGCCAATTTGTCAGGATGCGTAAGGCGGCACGCTGTTTGATGGCTAATTTGCAAAACAAAACAAATAAGAAAGGAGTAACATTATGACAATCGAAAAGTTTACAATCAAAGCGCAGGAAACCGTACAGCAGGCCGTAAACATTGCCCGCCAGAACGGTCAGCAGTCCATTGAACCTGTGCATCTGCTCAAGGCCCTGATGGACAAGGCGCAGGACATCACACAGTTTATCTTCCAAAAACTGGGAGTCAACACCCAGCAACTCGACATGCTGGCCCAGCAGGAGATGCAGCATCTGGCCCGTGTGCAGGGCGGTGAACCGTATTTCTCGAACGACAGCCAGAAGGTATTGCAGAAGTCCGAGGACTTAGCCCGCGAGATGAACGATGAGTATGTTTCCTGTGAGCCTATATTATTGGCTCTCCTCGTGGTCAACACCACCGTGAGCCGCATGCTCAAGGATGCCGGTGCCACCGAGAAGGACATGCGGCAGGCCATCCTCGAACTGCGACAGGGACAGCGCGTGCAGAGCCAAAGTGCCGACGACAACTACCAGTCGCTGGAGAAGTACGCCAAGAACCTCGTCGACCTGGCCCGCCAGGGAAAACTCGACCCCGTCATCGGGCGTGACGATGAAATTCGCCGCGTGCTGCAGATTCTCTCGCGCCGTACCAAGAACAACCCCATCCTGATAGGTGAGCCGGGTACGGGTAAGACCGCCATCGTCGAGGGTCTGGCCCAGCGTATCGTGCGCGGCGACGTACCCGAGAACCTGAAGGACAAGCAACTCTTCTCGCTTGACATGGGTGCCCTCGTGGCTGGTGCGAAATACAAGGGCGAGTTTGAGGAACGCCTGAAGAGCGTCATCAACGAAGTGACCAGTTCCGACGGCCGCATTATCCTCTTCATCGACGAGATCCACACGCTCGTGGGAGCCGGCAAGGGTGAGGGTGCCATGGATGCCGCCAACATCCTGAAGCCCGCCTTGGCACGAGGCGAACTGCGCAGCATCGGCGCTACGACCCTGAACGAATACCAGAAATATTTCGAGAAGGACAAGGCCCTGGAGCGTCGGTTCCAGACCGTGATGGTCGATGAGCCCGACGAACTGTCGGCTATCTCCATCCTCCGTGGCTTGAAGGAGCGCTATGAGAACCACCACAAGGTGCGTATACAGGACGATGCCTGTATCGCCGCCGTGCAACTCTCCGAGCGTTACATCACCGAGCGTTTCCTGCCCGACAAGGCCATCGACCTGATGGACGAGGCCGCTGCCAAACTGCGCATGGAGCGCGACAGCGTGCCCGAGGAACTGGATGAAATCATGCGCCGCCTGGCTCAGTTGGAAATCGAGCGTGAGAGCATCAAGCGCGAGACCGGGACATCCGGGCTATCCGAAAAACTCGCCGACCTCGACCGCGAGATAGCCGAACTCCGCGACCAGGAGCGCGACTTCCGCGCCAAATGGGAGGGCGAGCGCACGCTCATCAACCAGATACAGCAGGACAAACAGGAGATGGAAAACCTGAAACTCGAGGCAGAGCGTGCCGAGCGCGAGGGAAACTACGGCCGCGTGGCCGAAATCCGCTACGGCAAAATGAAGGAATTAGAGGCCCACATCGCCTCCCTCCAGCACCAACTCGACGGCAGTGTGTCCGGCGGTTCTCCCGCCGGAGTCAACCGCCTCGTCCGCGAGGAGGTCACAGCCGACGACATCGCCGAGGTCGTCTCGCGCTGGACGGGCATCCCCGTTACCCGCATGATGCAGAGCGAACGCGAGAAACTGCTGCACCTGGAAGAAGAACTCCACAAGCGCGTTATCGGCCAAAACGAGGCCATCACCGCCGTCTCGGATGCCGTGCGGCGCAGTCGTGCCGGCCTGCAGGACCCCAAGCGCCCCATCGCCTCGTTTATCTTCCTCGGCACCACGGGTGTCGGCAAGACTGAACTGGCCAAGACGCTGGCCGAATACCTCTTCAACGACGAGACCATGATGACCCGTATCGATATGAGCGAATATCAGGAGAAGCATACCGTCAGCCGCCTCATCGGTGCGCCTCCGGGCTATATCGGCTACGACGAGGGTGGACAACTCACCGAGGCCGTACGCCGCAAGCCCTATAGCGTGGTGCTGTTCGACGAAATCGAGAAGGCCCACCCCGACGTATTTAATATCCTCCTGCAGGTGCTCGATGACGGACGCTTGACCGACAACAAGGGGCGCACAGCCGACTTCAAGAACACCATCATTATCATGACGTCGAACGCCTCGCGCGAGCAACTGCGCATGACCATGCGCCCTGAGTTCCTCAACCGTATCGACGAGATCATCACCTTCCAGCCGCTCTCCAAGCAGGAAATAGCAGAAGTGGTGCGTCTGCAACTCACGCGCGTCCAGAAGATGCTGGAGCCGCAGGGCTTCACCCTCGAAGTCACCCCGCAGGCCGTCGACTGGCTGGCTCAGGAGGGCTACGACCCCGATTACGGTGCCCGTCCCGTGAAGCGTGCCATCCAGCAGTACCTGCTCAACGACCTCTCGAAGAAACTCCTCGCCGACGAGGTATCGCGCGAAAAAACCATCCTCGTCGACTCCTTCGGCGACGGCCTGGTGTTCAGAAACTAATAGTGGTTAAAAGTTTTGTTTTGAAAGAAATTGTGGGAAATTATGGGAAATTTAGCTGC
>JAEEGL012367045.1_pt1 | contig 10087 bp, 8 predicted proteins | sample 9134231 | NCBI WGS metagenome assembly JAEEGL01 (sample SAMN16246548, study PRJNA631951) | gut metagenome | biome: gut microbiome; feature: rumen; material: fiber-attached | host: Bos | place: Iran: Karaj | collected 2018-10 | reverse complement strand
TTGTAGCAGATATACAGGGCGGCCAGTCCGAGCACCACAAACCTGATCTGCTTCATCAGTATTGCAAAGTTGGTGCTGCCCTTCATATAGGCCAGGCTGCTGCTTGACGAATATATGAGGGCGATGGAAATCAGGCTGAGCAGGAAGAATATCACCCAGATCACCTTGTCTCCGTGAAGGCGGCTGACGACATCTGCCTGTGCACTTTCCTCTCTGATTATGTTTTCCTTCTCTGCCATTTTCCTTTTAAAGTTCTCTTACAGCTTTCTTGAACTGGTCTCCTCTGTCCTCGTAGCTCTTGAACAGGTCGAAGCTGGCGCAGCAAGGGCTCAGCAGCACGGTGTCTCCAGGAACGGAGTTCTCGTAGGCGGCCTTTACGGCGTCTTTGGCGCTTGTCACGTCTATAATCTTGTCAACCTTGTCTGCAAAGCACTCGTGGAGTTTCTCGTTGTGGAGTCCCATGCAGATGAGGACCTTCACCTTGTCTTTTACAAACTTGTAAAGCGGCTCGTAGTCGTTGCCCTTGTCCTTTCCGCCGGCAATCCAGACTACAGGTGTTGTCATGCTCTCCAGAGCGTACCAGGCGGAATCCACGTTGGTGGCCTTGGAGTCGTTGATGTACATTACGCCCTTGATGCTCATCACTTTTTCCAGCCTGTGCTCCACTCCCTGGAAGTTCATCAGCGATTCCCTGATGACCTTGTTGTCTATGTTAACGGCCTTTGCCGCTATGGCTGCGGCCATCGAGTTGTAGACATTGTGCTTTCCCTGCAGGGCAAGTTCTTTCAGGTACATCGAGTACTCGTCGTCTTCGTAGCGGACAAACAGGCGGTCTTCGTCGATGAAGGCTCCCTGGTCCACCTTCTTCTTCTGGGTGAACGGGAGCTTCTTGGCCGTGAGGACAATCCTGTCCAGTTCCTTGGTGCTGATAGGGTCGTCCGCGCAGAACACGAAGCATTCTTTCTCGGTCAGGTTCTGGACAATGCGGAACTTGGCGTCCACATAGTTCTGCATCTTGAACTGGTAGCGGTCCAGATGGTCCGGAGTGATGTTGGTCAGTATGGCTATGTCTGCCTTGAAGGCGTACATTCCGTCCAGCTGGAAGCTGCTGAGCTCGATTACGTAGTAGTCAAAGTTCTCGGTAGCCACCTGGTAGGCGTAGCTCTTGCCGATGTTGCCGGCCAGACCCACGTTCAGCCCCGCGTTCTTTAGCATATAGTATATCAGCGATGTGGTTGTTGTCTTGCCGTTGCTTCCGGTTATACAGATTTTCTTTGCGTGGTCGTATCTTCCGGCAAACTCTATCTCTGAGATGATAGGAATCCTGTACTCCCTGATACTCTGCACCATAGGGTTTTCCTCAGGAATGCCCGGGCTCTTTATGACCTCGTCCGCGCAAAGGATCTTCTCCTTTGTGTGGCCTCCCTCTTCGTAGTCTATGGAGAATTTGCTGAGCGTTTCCTTGTACTGGGGCTTGATGGTCCCGCTGTCTGACAGGAACACGTCAAATCCCTTGACCTTCGCCAGCACGGCGCTCCCCACGCCGCTTTCTCCGCCTCCGAGTATCACAATTCTTTTCTTTCCCATAATTGTATCGAGATTCTATATCTGTTAATCTTCTTTAATGTCAACTATCTTATCTTCAAGGTTATCACCGACAGTATTCCCAGAATTATCGTGATAATCCAGAACCTTACCGTGATCTTTGCTTCAGGTATGACGTGGTGCGGCCACTGGATGAGGGCATCCGGGTTCTCCTTCTGGAAATGGTGGTGCAAAGGACTCATCCTGAACACTCTCACTCCTTCTCCCTTCTTGACTCTGGTGTACTTGAAATAGTATCTCTGAATCAGCACGCTCAGGCTCTCGACGAAGAATATTCCGCAGAAAATCGGGATGAGGAACTCTTTCCTTATCATCACAGCCGCCACGGCTATTATGCCTCCAAGAGCCAGAGATCCGGTGTCGCCCATAAATACCTGGGCAGGGTAGGTGTTGTACCACAGGAAACCTATGAGTGCTCCCACAAAGGCGGCCATGAATATCACGATCTCCGATGTGTTCGGGATATACATTATGTTCAGGTAGTCCGCAAATATGGCATTGCCGCTCAGGTAGGCCAATATGGCCACCGTCACTCCCACTATGGCGGACGTTCCCGCCGCAAGCCCGTCCATTCCGTCGGTCAGGTTGGTTCCGTTGGATACGGCTATAATGATGAAGGTTACGATAATCACGTAGATGATGTTTGTCGCCCAGTCTTTGAACTTGCCTTCGCCCGGAGCCAGCCAGGAGTACTTGAACTCGTTGTGCTTGAGGAACGGGATGGTGGTGGTACGGCTCTTAACGTCTCTTACGTAAATTACTTTTTCGTCGCCGACTCCCTTTACCACTTCTTTCATGTCACCCGGATGAGGGGTGTCGCTGTACAGGCGGATTACATTCTGCTGTGAAACCAGCAGGGTTATTCCCACTACAAGTCCCACTGCCAGCTGGCCGAAGATCTTGTTCTTCTCCTTCATTCCGTCCTTGTTCTTCTTGAAGACTTTAATAGAGTCGTCCTTGAAGCCGATGGCACCCAGGCAGATGGTGGTGAAAATCAGAAGCAGCACATAGACGCTGTCCAGCTTGCAGAACAGAAGCACCGGAATCAGTATGGCGGCCAGGATGATTATTCCTCCCATAGTAGGTGTGCCCTTCTTGGCGAGCTGGCCTTCCAGGCCGAGGTCTCTGATGGTCTCTCCGATCTGCTTTTTCTGCAGGCGGTGGATTATCTTCGGCCCGATCCAGAAAGCGATCACCAGCGCCAGTATGATGCACACGGCGCCTCTGAAGGAAATATAGTTCATAAGGTTGGCTCCCGGGATATCCCAACCCATCTTCTCAAACCATTGGAACAAGTGATATATCATAGTTTCGTGTCGTTATCTCAAATTGTTGTCGTTTCTTAGCCTGAGGGCTTCCTTGACGGTTTCCCTGTCGTCCATGTGGTGCTTTTCGGTTCCGATTATCTGGTAGTCTTCGTGTCCCTTTCCCGCTACAAGTATTATGGAACCCGGCCTGGCAGAGGTCACGGCGTTCTGGATAGCCTGGATGCGGTCCGGTATGAACTTGGTCCTGAGGACCGTGTCGGCGTCCATTCCGGCCTTGATGTTCTCTATGATGGCCATAGGGTCTTCTGTGCGCGGATTGTCGCTGGTAACAAAGATCCTGTCTGCATAGTTGCCGGCGATGGCTCCCATCTCCGGACGCTTGGTCTTGTCGCGGTCTCCACCGCATCCGAAAACGCAAATCAGGTCTCCCTTAGGCTTGAGGGCCTTGAGAGTCTTGAGCACGTTTTCCAGCGCATCCGGGGTGTGGGCATAGTCCACGGCGGCGATGATGTCGTCGTCTCCCCTGAGGTATTCCAGCCTTCCGGAAACACTCTTGAGCGAGCTCATTATCTGCACCAGCTGGTCGTGAGGGGCGCCCAGAAGCATTGCCGCTCCGTATATCGCGGTCAGGTTCTCGGCATTGTATTCGCCGATGAGGTTGCTCCACAGTTCGGTTCCGTTGATATTCAGCTGCATTCCGTCTATGCTCTGCTCGATGATCCTGGTCTTGTAGTCGGCTACGTTGCGGGTGGAGTAGGTGTGTACCTGTGCCTGGGTGTTCTGCACCATAAACTCTCCGTTGCGGTCATCTATATTGATAAGTGCAAAGGCGTCCGGGTCGAGCATGTCGAAGAAACGCTTCTTGCAGTTGCGGTAGTTCTCGAATGTCTTGTGGTAGTCCAGATGGTCGTGGGTGAGATTGGTGAAAATTCCTCCCGCGAATTTCAGCCCGGCGATTCTCTCCTGGTCCACAGCGTGGGAGCTGACTTCCATAAAGCAGTATGAGCATCCCTCGGTAACCATCTTGTCCAGCAGGCTGTTCAGTTCCAGCGGTCCAGGGGTTGTGTTTATCGTAGGTATCTTCTGCTCTCCCACATAGTTGGCTATGGTGGAAATCAGTCCGCACTTGTGCCCCAGGGCTGTGAAAGTGTTGTAGAGAAGGGTGGCGATGGAAGTCTTTCCGTTGGTTCCGGTAACTCCTATGAGCTTAAGCTTTCTGGAAGGGTTGCAGAAATTGTTTATCGCGATTTTGCTCTCGGCCTCCCTGCTGCTTTTGACCACCACATATACCACGAGGTCTCTGTCTCCTCTCATCATAGGGCCTTCCTCTTCCTCGGGGATGTTCTCGCAGACGATGTACTGGGCGCCTCTTTCAATGGCGTCTCTTATGTACTTGCTGCCGTCTGCAACGGCTCCGTTTACGGCAATGAACAAGGACCCGCGGGTGCATTTGCGAGAATCGGCGGTTATGCTCCTCACGTCGTTGTTGTTGGCCAGGGTGAACATTGCGGTGTCGGGGGAGAGGAGTTCTCTTCCCTGGAATTCTCTGATAATCCTGATGCCTTTCAAAAGTTGACCTAATCTCATTGCCTTGTCTTTTAGCGTTTTCTCTAGTTTTTTACGAGTCCAGGCTCAATGTCACGGTTTCTCCCTTAGGGAGGTCTGCTCCGGCCCTAGGAGTCTGGGAAACTACCTTGCCGTGTCCTTTGAACTTTACTTTGTATCCCTGGTTTTCAAGCAGGTATATGGCGTCTTTCAGTCCCATTCCCTTGACATTTGCCAGGGAGTCTTTTGCCAGGTAAAGGTTTTCGGCCTTTATGGCGTTGGTGTCTGAAGAGAATTTCATCCATCTGTTGTTGCCGATCTTAGATATCACTTCCTTGCTGTTGGTGGAAGGCAAGGCGGCCAGAACACTGCGGCTGGCTTCTCCCATTCCGGCAGCCACTTCTGGATTGCTCCTGCGGTTTGACTTCTGGGTTCCGTCCAGCCTCTCGTTCCATCTTGGAGTGTTGGCGTAGATGAACCTTGCTATCTTGAGGAAAGGCGGTCCTGCCTGGGTTGCGCCGTAGAAGTTTCCTGCGGTCTTTCCGGAATACAGCACCACAATCACAGAGTATTCAGGATTTTCTGAAGGGAAAAATCCGCAGAAGGTGGCCTGGTACTGTCTCATTCCGCCTCTTTCATATCCGCCTCCTTCAAAAGCCATTCTGGCTGTTCCGGTCTTTCCGCTGATATGGAAAACCTCCTTGTTCATCATCTTGCCCGTTCCGTCGGTGACAACGGCCCTGAGGCACTCCCTTGCCTTCTCGGCGGTTTTCTTAGAGCAGATGGAGCCGCTGATTTCCTGCGGCTTGAATTTCTTGATAACCTTTCCGTCCTTCTCGTAGCCCTCTATGAAATAAGGCTTCATCATCTTGCCGTCGTTGGCGATGGCGTTGTAGAAGGTGAGGGTATGCAGAGGGGTTATCAGAAGTCCGTAGCCGAATCCCATAGATGCCAGCGTGCCCGGAGTCCAGCCTTCCCAGTCCGGAGAGTGGATTACGGCGGTTCCTTCTCCCTGGATGTCCAGGTGGAACCTTTCGCCGAGTTTCATGTTCTGGATACGGTTGACAAACTCCTTAGGGTTGCTGGCATAGTTCCTGGTGGCAATCTTGGCGAAGCAGACATTGGAAGAGTGGGCGAAGGCCCCCTTGACCGTCTGCATTCCCACGGCGTGGCTGTCGGATACTTTCTGTCCCATATAGGTCCAGGTTCCGCCTCCGCCGTCAACCATAGACTCAAGAGTTTCCTTCCCGTCTTCAAGCACTGCCACCAGCGTGACCAGTTTCAGCACGGAGCCTGGCTCGGTAGCCTGGCTTACGGCAAAGTTCAGGCTCTCGTCAAATCCGCCTTTTCCGTCGTTCTTGAGGTTGGCTATCGCCCTGATGGCTCCGGTCCTTCTCTCCATAACCACGGCCGTCGCTCCTTCCACGTTGTAACCCTTGGTTAGCTGTTCCTTCAGAGCGTCTTCAACAGCTTCCTGAAGGTCTATGTCTAATGTTGTGCGGATATCGTATCCGTCTTTAGGCGGAAGGTTGTTCTCGGAATTGACCGGCACCCATTCGCCGCCGGTCAGCCTCTGGTAGATCTGCTTTCCCGGTGTGCCTTTCAGGTAATAGTCCCAGCTGCTCTCGATGCCTGTTCCTCTTCCCTCGCTGTTTATGAAGCCGATGGTCCTGAAAGCGGTTCTGCCGTAAGGATATTTCCTCTTGTATTCTTCTTCAACGATGATTCCGCCGTTGTTGGCTCCCTTGTTGAACAGAGGGAACTCCTTCACCTGTTTCAGCTCGGAATAGTCCAGCAGCCTGCGGCTTATGTTGAGGTATCTTTTCTTGTTCTGCCTTCCGTCCACGATCAGCTTCTTGTACTGGGCGGCTGTCTTTTCCTTGTAGAAATCGGCCAGAGCCTTGCAAAGTCCGTCTATGTACTTGTTGAAGGTGTCCTGTTCGCTCACGGTGCAGTCTATCCTTACCCTGTAGTAAGGGATGCTGCTGGCCAGAAGCCTTCCGTCCTTGTCCAGGATATCCCCCCTGACCGGTTCGGTAGGCTTGTCCCTGAACGCGATTTCAGCGCCGGACTTGATGTCCTTCTTGAAAAACTGCACATAGATAATCCTGACCAGCACAATCAGGATTATCAGTATCAGGAACTGGTAAATTCTGGAAGATCTCCTGAATATGATTCTGTATTTGTCATTAGTCTCCATACGCAGAATCATATTTTTTCACCCTCTTGGCCGGCTCGGAAGGGTCTTTGAGAGAAGACCCGCTCTGCTGAAGGCGGAGGATAATCTCGCTGCGGCTGCTCTGGGCCTGGAGCTTTGCCTCCTTGCTGGTGTAGTCCGCCTTGAGGTTCTTGAGTTCCCTCTGGTTGCGGCTGCTCGCCTTCTGGGTGTTGATCACGGCAAGGTTAAGGGTGATGTATAAGAATATCAGGCCGAAAATGTAGAGTATAAAGACCCACTGGCCGGCCATCTGGCTCCTTGTGAGGAACGCGCCGCCCAGCAAGTTGTTCTTTATGTCAAACTTTTTCTTGGCCATATTGTGTTGTCTGTCAGTTTCTTGTTCTTTCTCCATAGCGGAGCTTCGCGCTCCGGCTTCTTCCGTTTGAGGCAATTTCCTCTTCAGATGGCAGCACCGGCTTTCTGGAAAGGATCTCGAACTTTCCCTCGGCCTTGCCGTCGCGGAAGAAATTCTTCACAATCCTGTCTTCCAGAGAGTGGTAGGTTATCACGCTCAGCCTTCCCCCGTCTGAAAGAACCTCTGAGCTTCCCGTCAGCAGGTCTTCCAGGGCTCTCATCTCCTGGTTGACCTCAATCCTTAGGGCCTGGAAAACTTTTCCCAGAAACTTTCTTTCTGTCTGGGCGCTGTAAAACTTTTCCAGTGCCTTGGACAGCTGGGTGGTGGTTTCTATCCTCTTGCCAGGGGCTCCATCTCTGAAGTTCAGGATCGCGGAGGCAACTTTTGCGGAATTGTCCACCTCCCCGAAGTCCCGGAATATCCTGGAAAGCTGGTCCTTGTCATAGGTGCTGACCACATCGGCCGCAGTGAGAGAGGAACTCTGGTTCATTCTCATGTCCAGCGCAGAAGCGAATCTGTATGAAAAGCCTCTTTCCGCGGTGTCGAACTGGTGTGATGAAACGCCTAAATCTGCAATAATCCCGTCTACACTTCCTACTCCCAGATATCTGATATGGTTTTCCAGAAACCTGAAATTGCTTCTAACCGGAGTTATCCTTCCGTCGTCCGGAATGTTTTCAAGAGCGTCTTTGTCCTGGTCGAATACTATCAGCCTGCCCTTTGGCCCCATCCTCTTTAGGATTTCCCTGCTGTGCCCGCCGCCGCCGAATGTGGCGTCTACAAACACTCCGTCCCTTCTCTGCCCGATATTCAGAGCATCTACGCTTTCTTCCAGCAGCACGCTCTTGTGATACATAGCCTAGCCTAAGAGTTTTTCGGTAAGATTGGTGAATTCGTCTTCGTTCATCCTGTCCTTTCCGAACTTCTCCTTAGCCCAGATCTCAATCTTGAAATCGTTGCCTGAGAACACGATTTCCTTGTCTGCACCAATCTTGGCGAGGAGATTCTTCGGAATGATAATCCTTCCCACCTTGCCGTCCAAAGTGACAAGCGCACGGTCCATCATATATTCCCTGTACCAGGCCGCATCTTCTCTGCGGAAGAGGTTCAGGCGGGAGCGGACCTGCTCAGACTCCTGGTCCCACTGCTCGTAAGTGAACATATTCAGGCAGTTGGCAAAGAGATCCTTCTTTATCACGAAAGATATCTCTCCCTCGCCGATGTGCTTGGCCACCAGGTTCTTGAAGGCGGCAGGCACAACGACACGGCCCTTTTCGTCCAGCTTGGAAGCGTATTCTCCTATGAATTTTACCATTTCAGTCTTTCTTTCGGGTACTTTTCCCGTTGGCAAAATTAGAAAATTCTTCCCACTTTTTCCCACTATCTCCCACTTTTGTTCCAAAAAGTTATCAACAACTAAAACCCCGCCTTTGTTCAAAAAGCGGGGTAGGGTTATAAATCGCTAAACTCGTGTGGAGTTAGATGCGCAAAGAAGACTGCGTCAGAGCCTTGTCTAATCGTCGTCTCTGACGCTCAGCTTGGCTTTTCTGAGGTCGAAGTTGCTTCCCAGGTACTTCTTTCTTGCATCCGGGTTGGAGGCCAGTTCTTCCGGGGTTCCGCTGTAGAGGATCCTGCCCTCGAACTGGAGATAGGCCCTGTCTGTAATGGCCAGAGTCTCGTGCACATTATGGTCGGTGATGATAATGCCGATGTTTTTCTTCTTGAGTTTGGCTATGATGTGCTGGATGTCCTCCACTGCAATAGGGTCGACTCCTGCAAACGGTTCGTCCAGCAGGATGAACTTCGGATTGATGGCCAGAGCCCTGGCAATCTCGCATCTTCTTCTCTCTCCTCCGGACAGCTGGATTCCGTAGCTCTTTCTCACTTTCTGCAGAGAAAACTCTTCGATCAGCTGCTCCAGGCGGTCTTTCCTCTCGGAAACCGGAACGTCCGACAGTTCCATAACGGCGTTGATGTTGTCTTCCACGCTCAGTTTGCGGAACACAGAGGCTTCCTGTGCCAGATATCCCAGGCCTTTCTGGGCTCTGCGATACATCGGGAGGTTGGTTATTTCCTCATCCTCGAGGAAAATCTTTCCGCCGTTTGGCTTCACCAGCCCTGTCACCATATAGAAACTGGTGGTCTTGCCGGCTCCGTTAGGCCCCAGCAGTCCTACAATCTCTCCCTGTTCCACATCGTATGAAACATCGTTCACCACGGTTCTCGGACCGTATTTCTTTACAAGATGCTCGCAACGTAAACGCATATACCGTAATCTGTAACTTCTTGGTTCTATTTCAGTTCAGCGCCCAGATCCTTTTTCAGCTGGGCAAACTCAGGATTGCTTTCCGTAAGGTAGCGGTCTTTGTCCTGAGGCATGTACATCTTCTTCTCGATGTCTTCTCTGCTCTTTTTCCTCACTTCCAGCCTCACAGAGTCGTTCTCCAGTGTCTTTCTCAAAAATGCTGCCATTTGCGGGGCGGTCTGCTGCTCAATCCAGTTCTTCTGGTTCTGGTTGCTCACGAAGAACACTATGGTGTTTGTGCCTTCTTTCTCGTCTGTCTCAAGCAGTGGCTGCGCCTCTTTAAGTGCAGCTATGAACCTTCCCAGGCGTGGGTTTTTGATCTCGTAGTACTTGACCATCTTGCCCCAGGCGTCATTGACGTCTTGCTGGGTTACCGGCTTTCTTGTTGACGGGCCCATAAAGTCAAGCGGCCTCTTCGGCTGGATATTCTCTTCTTTCTGCTCGTTGATAAGGCCATTGATAGACAGTCCGGAGGCGAATGCCGATTTCGGCTGCTCTGCCGGTTTCTCCGGTTCTGGTGCTGGTTCGGCAGCGGCTTGTGCAGCTTGCGCTACGCTCGGGCCTTGCGGCTTCTCCTCGCTTATGCGCTGCTCTGCAAAACCTTCTGCCTTCACGGGCTCGGCTGGTTTTTCTGGTTCTGCAGGTATCTCCGGCTCCTGCTTTGGAGCTTCTTCCGCATCGTCCTCAAACAGTTTAGGCGTATGCGGCTCTGGCTCTGGTGCTGGCTCTGGTGCTGGTTCGGCAGCGGCTTGTGCAGCTTGCGCTACGCTCGGGCCTTGCGGCTTTTCCTC
>JAEEGL011584275.1_pt1 | contig 10087 bp, 6 predicted proteins | sample 9134231 | NCBI WGS metagenome assembly JAEEGL01 (sample SAMN16246548, study PRJNA631951) | gut metagenome | biome: gut microbiome; feature: rumen; material: fiber-attached | host: Bos | place: Iran: Karaj | collected 2018-10 | reverse complement strand
GGGAGTCGGCCTCTCGCCGCTGACCTCGCCTTCCGGCATTTCCGGCCTCTCGCCGTTGACTCCGCCCTCGGGAATCTCGGGCCTCTCGCCGCTGACCTCGCCTTCCGGCATTTCCGGCCTCTCGCCGTCAAAGCCGCCGGGGAAGCCGCCCTGCATACCGCCCATGCCGCCCGCCATGCCCGCGGCGCCGGCCTCGGCTGTCGCCGCGGCCGTGCCGTTGACGCTGAGGGTATAAGTCTCGCCTTCCGTGAACTCTGCGGAGCTGAAAAATACCCAGCTCGCCGCGCGCACCGCCTTCGCGGTATAGATAACGTTCCCCCCGGCATCGAGTATGCTTATCTCGTCGCCGGCGCTCACGCTGACTCCCGCGCCTTCCTGCATGCCGCCGAAGCCGCCGCCCATGCCGGAGCCGCCGAAGCTCAGACTCGGCTGGGAATCCGAGGCGGTGCTCACGCCCATGCCCGCGGCGCCCACGGCAAGGACCGTGCCGCCGTTGATATCAACGGCGCTCTCCGCGTCGAGCGGGGAATTGTCGCCGGAGGAGGCGGAGTACACCTCCACCGTGCCGCCGTAGATGCCGAGCGTACCGTTGGAATCTATGCCGTCGCCGCTCTCGGCGTTCACATATACCGCGCCTCCGTAGATATTGCACTCGAAGGCGTAGCCGTCCAGGTCGCTGTTGGCGGCGTTTATGCCGTCATCCGAGGCGTTCACGACTATGTTGCCGGAGCGGATGTTGATCACCGCGCCCTCTATCCCCTCCACGCTCTGCTTCACGAGCAGGTTCGGGCCGGCCGTTCCCTCCGCGCCTATGTTCAGCACGAGGTCGCTCTTGATGCCGTCGTCCGCGGCGGAGACGGTAATGTTGCCGGAGAGGACGTTGAGCTCCTGATCGCTCTTTATGCCGTCGTTGACATTGGCGGTGACGTTCAGCGTCAGCTCCTTAATCGTAAGGCTCGCAGTACCCTCTTCGTCGGTCGTCGCGCCGCCCTTTATCCCGTTTTTGCCGTTGGCGACAACGTTTATCGTGCCCGCGCCGCAGATGGTGACCTGCGCCCCGTCCTTGCACTTTATAACGGCGTTTTCCGCGTTATCGTTCTCGGAGTACGTCTCGTCGTTGTTGTATTCGCTGTCGGTCAGGGTGTTTACCGTGCCCTCCGCGGCGATTATCGTCACCTCGGTGCTCTTGTTGCAGCTGATCGGCGCGGTGTCGGAGCTCGTGAGCTCAAGGCCGTTGAGAACGAGGGTAACTCCCGTCGTGCCCTTTTTGATCTTTATCGAGCCGTCCGCGCACGAGCCGGAGACGACGTAGACTCCGCTCTCGCTTATCGTCAGCGCCGTGCCCTCCGTCTTGTAGCCGGTATAGCTGCCTTCCGTCACGCTTATTCCGCCGTCCGTGAAGGCGAAGAGCGTGGCTTCCGTGATATCGGCCTCAGTCGCGGCCGTTTCCGTCACGGCCGCGTTCTCTCCGCCCGCCGTGAGCTCGCTCGCGGATTCCGCCGCGAAGCTCTCGGCCGCCGGGCTCTGAGTTTTTTCCTGCGCGGCCGTTTGCATTCCCGCCGCTTCCGTGACCGCTGCGGTCTCTTTATTTGAGCTTTCCGTTACTCTGCAGCCGGCGAGCGCCAACGCGGAGGCCGCTATCATCGCGGAGGCGAGCAGCGCGGCAAGCAGTTTCTTTTTGCTGTTTTTCATTTCAAAAACCTCCTTCGGGGTCTTCCCCCTTGCTGGCCTTCATTATACCCGCGGTCCTTAAAGGGTCCTTAAAAATCAAAAAAAGTTTTTTAAGGATTTTTTCAGCACGTTTCCCTAAAATATGGTATAATCTATTTTGCTTACGTAAAGGGGCTGTTTATATGAACATCCTGCTCGTTGAAGACGAGGTCTCCCTCTCCAACGCCGTAAAAAAGATACTCGAGCAGCACGGCTATTTTGTCGACGCCGTGTACGACGGGCTCTCCGCCGTGGACTACGGCAAAGGCATGGATTACAACCTTATAATACTGGACGTCATGCTTCCCCGGCTGGACGGCTTCGAGGTCCTGCGCATCCTGCGCGGCGGCGGCGTGAACACGCCCATACTCATGCTCACGGCGCGCTCGACCGTGCCGGACAAGGTCGCGGGGCTCAACTCCGGCGCGGACGATTACATGACAAAGCCCTTCGATACCGAGGAGCTTCTCGCGCGAGTGGGCGCTCTCACGCGCAGGACGGGCGAAGTCATAGTGGACGAAATAAAATACGAGGATCTGGCGCTTAACGTGAAGTCCGCCGTTTTGAGCTGCGGGGCGCAGTCCGTTCAGCTCAGCCGCAAGGAATTCGAGGTCATGAAGACCTTTCTCTACAACCCGTCCATGACTATCACGAAGGACATACTCATAAACAACGCCTGGGGCAGCGAATCCGAGGCCACGGACAACAACGTCGAGGTATACATATCGTTTCTGCGCAAGAAGCTGAAGTACCTCAAGTCGCGCGTGGGCATCCGCAATCTCCAGCGCATAGGCTACCGCCTGGAGGTGGAGCCATGCTGAAGACCTACCGCAGGCGCTTCGTCGCCTTCAACATGCTGCTCGTGGGCATAGTGTTGCTCATGGCCCTCGCGGCGCTCGGCTTTTTCCTCTGCCGCAACAGTTCGAACGAACTTGAAAACACCATGCGCCTTATAACCGAGCCGTGGGATACCCCCGGCAAGGATTTCCGCACGCTCGGCGGCGAAGCTCCGCCCGAGCTGCCTGACGTCTCCATGCCTCCCCGCGGGGAAGGGCTCGATGGCCGCCCCTCCGCCGGCAGAGGCGAGAGCGGGATAATCACCGTCTTCTACGATTCGGAAAAGGACGAGATATCCGTCCTCTCGCGCGGCGGGGAGACGGAAAGCGCCGATATCGCCGGCGCCGTGCGCGAAATAGCGGCCTCGGCCGAAAGCTCCGGCCGCGTCTCCGGCTATCTCTATTTTCGCGACGGCAGCGGCCCGAGCTTCAAGATAGCCCTCGCGCCCGCGTCATATCTGCGCGCGCGTGTACTTAGAATAGTCCTCATGCTCGCGCTTGCCTATATCGCCGCCATGGCCCTCGTCTATCTCATCAGCCGCCGCCTTTCGAAGATAGCGGCGCGGCCGATGGAAAGCGCAATAGACATGGAGCGGCAGTTCGTTGCCGATATCTCGCACGATCTCAAAACTCCCATAACGGTGGTCCTTGCCAACAGCAGCATCCTCCGCTCGAATCCCGAGGCCTCCGCCGCCGAGCGCGAGCAGTGGCTCGAGAGCACGGAGAGCGCGGCCCGCGGCATGATGGGCCTCGTCAACGAAATGCTCACCCTCTCCTCGCTCGAATCGGCGGGCCGCTCCGTTGAAAAGCGGCCGGTGGACCTTTCTTCCGCCGCGGAAAAGGCCGCGCTGCAGCTCGAGCCGCTGGCCTACGAGCGCGGCATAACGCTCGAGACCGATATCGAAGAGGGCGTTTTCGTGCCCGCCTCGCCCGAATACGCCGAGCGCATCTGCAGCTCGCTCATAGAAAACGCCATCAAGTACGAAAGCGCCGGCGGGCTCGTGCGCGTGTCGCTCGGCGCCGAAAAGAAAAAGGCTGAGCTGAGCGTGCAGAACACCGGCAGCGTCATCGCGCCGGAGGATCTTGAGCATATCTTCGAGCGCTTCTACCGCGGAGATAAATCCCGCGGCTCCGAGCAGGGGCACGGCCTCGGCCTTCCCATAGTAAAGCAGATGACGGAGCTTCTCGGCGCGCAGATAAGCGTAAAGAGCGGCGCCGGCTCCGGCACCGTTTTCACTGTTACGTTCGATACCGCGGAGTGATCCGCGCGGCCATACCATTCCATACGAAAGGAAAAGCCATATGGAAAAAGTACTCATCCTCGATTTCGGCGGGCAGTACCAGCAGCTCATCGCCAGGCGCGTGCGCGAGTGCGCGGTCTACTGCGAGGTAAAGCCATGCACGGCTCCCATAGCCGAGATCCGCGCCTTTGATCCAATCGGGATAATCTTCACGGGCGGCCCCGGCAGCGCCTACGCGGAGGACGCCCCCCGCTGCGACCCGGCGGTCTTCGAGCTTGGCGTGCCGATACTCGGCATCTGCTACGGCTGCCAGCTCATGGCGTGGCAGCTCGGCGGCAGCGTCGCCCCGGCCGAAAGCGCCGCCGCCCGCGAATACGGCAAAACGCAGACCTATTACGACTCCTCCTGCCCCGTCTTCAAGGGCATCCCCGCCGAGGGCGTCTCCTGGATGAGCCACGGAGACTCCGTCTCCTCCCTGCCCGGGGGCTTCGTCACCGCCGCGCATTCGGCCGTCTGCCCGAACGCCGCCGTGGCCGACCCGGCAAGAGGGTTTTACGGCGTGCAGTTCCACCCGGAGGTGAACCACACCGAGCACGGCACGCAGATGATAAGGAACTTCCTGTACGAGGTCTGCCATGCCTCCGGCGGCTGGACCATGGGCGACTATAAGGCCATCGCCGTCCGCTCGCTGCGCGAAAAGATCGGCTCCGGCCGCGTGCTGCTCGCGCTCTCCGGCGGAGTGGACAGCGCCGTGTGCGCGGCGCTTCTCTCCGAGGCCGTCGGCTCCCAGCTGACCTGCGTCTTCGTGGACCACGGGCTCATGCGCCTGAACGAGGGCGACGAGGTCGAGCAGGCCTTCGCCGGCCGCGCGCTCAATTTCGTCCGCGTGAACGCCGAAACGCGCTTTCTTCTCAAGCTCGCCGGCGAGAGCGACCCCGAGCACAAGCGCCACATAATCGGCGAGGAGTTCATCCGCGTTTTTGAGGACGAGGCAAAAAAGATAGGCGCCGTGGACTTTCTCGCCCAGGGCACCATCTATCCGGACGTCATAGAGTCCGGCACAGGCAAGGCCGCCGTAATAAAGAGCCACCACAACGTGGGCGGCCTGCCCGACTGCGTTGATTTCAAGGAGATAATCGAGCCGCTGCGCATGCTCTTCAAGGACGAAGTGCGCCAGCTCGGCCGCGAGCTCGGCCTTCCGGAAAAGATAGTTTCGCGCCAGCCCTTCCCCGGTCCGGGGCTCGCCATACGCATTATCGGCGATATAACTAAGGAGAAGGCCGATACCCTCCGCCTGGCGGACCATATCTTCCGCGAGGAGCTTGAAAACTCCGGCGTGAAGGCGGACCAGTACTTCGCCGTGCTGACGAATACGCGCAGCGTCGGCGTCATGGGCGACGGACGCACCTATGACTATACCCTTGCCCTGCGCGCCGTCACTACCGACGATTTCATGACGGCGGACTGGGCGCGCATCCCCTTCGACGTTCTCGAGCGCGTCTCCGTGCGCATAGTGAACGAGGTCTCCGGCATAAACCGCGTAGTCTACGATATCACGAGCAAGCCCCCCTCCACGGTGGAGTGGGAATAAGCCGCGTGTGAAAGGAGAAACAAATGAGCGAAAACACTGTTCGCATCCAGGACGATCTTTACCAGGCCGTAAACGGCGAATGGCTCAAAACGGCCGTCATCCCCGAGGACAGGCCCACCACCGGCGGCTTTTCCGACCTGGACCAGGACGTTGAAAAGACCATGATGGCGGATTTCAGCGCCTTTGCGAAGGGCGAAAAGACCTCCGACATACCCGAGATGCGCTACGCCGTATCCCTTTATAAAAAAGTGCTCGACACCGGAAGGCGCAACCGCGAGGGCATAGCCCCCGTTCTTCCTCTTTTGGAAAAGCTCCTTTCCGTCCGCAGCGTGGAGGATCTCAACCGCGAGTGCGCCGAGCTCTTCCTCGAGGGGATCGACCTCCCCGTGCAGATGGAGGTCGACGCCGATATGCAGGACGCGACGAAAAACTCCTTCATCGTCCTCGGCCCCTCGATAATCCTGCCGGATACCACCTACTACACCGAGGAAAACCCGGCCGGAAAGCAGCTGATCGCCATTTACGCCGATATGGCGGCCAAGGTGCTGGCCTTTACCCCCCTCTCCGCCGAGGAGCAGAAGACTTTTCTCAACGATACTCTCGCCTACGACGCGCTCATCGCGAAGAAGGTAAAGAGCCGGCTCGAATGGTCCGAGTACTTCAAAAACCACAACCCCATGTCCGCTGACGAAGTCGCCGGGTACACGGCGCCCTTCGATATAAAGAAGCTCCTTTCGGAGCTTTACGGCGAGAACGCGCCTTCCACCCTCATCGTCTACGACCCCAAAGCCGTGAAGGAGATGAGCGGCTATTTCTCCGAGGAGAACTTTACCCTCTATATCCACTGGGCTTACGTAAGGGCCCTTTTGCGCGCTACTCCCTGCCTCTCCGAGGAGCTCGCCTCCCTCGGGAAGACTTACTCCCGCGTGCTTACGGGCGTCGCCTCCGATCCCTCTCTCGAGAAGCAGGCATACCAGATCGCCTCCGCCATGTATTCCGAGCCCGTCGGCGTCTACTACGGCAGGACCTATTTCGGCGAAGAAGCAAAGGCGGATATAGTAGAGCTCGTAAAAAAGATAATCGAGACCTATAAGCTCCGGATGGAAAAGAACACCTTCCTTGCTCCCGCCACCAAGACGCAGGCAATAAAAAAGCTCTCCGCGATCGAGATCAAAATGGGCTATCCCGACTCCGTAAAGGAGATCTGGTCAAAGCTCGTGTTCGAGGAGAGCGACTCTCTGTTCGATGCCATGAAAAAGCTCTCCGCCGTCCGGCAGAAGGACATGCTCGACAAGCTCCTCAAGCCGGTCGACCGCACGGAGTGGATGATGCCGGGGCATATGGTAAACGCCTGCTACAACCCCAGCGCCAATGATATCACTTTCCCGGCCGCCATCCTGCAAAAGCCCTTCTATTCGCTCAGCCAGAGCGTCAGCGAGAATCTCGGCGGCATCGGCGCCGTCATCGGGCACGAAATATCCCACGCCTTCGATAACAACGGCGCAAATTTCGACGAAAACGGCAACCTCAAAAACTGGTGGACCGAGGAGGATTTCAAGGCCTTCAAGGATCTTACCGCCGAAATGGTCGAGCAGTTCGACGGCATCGAATACCACGGCGGCAAGGTCAGCGGCGAGCTCGTAGTGAGCGAAAACATCGCCGATAACGGCGGCATGGGCGTTACTCTCGAGATCATGCATACTCTCGCCGACGCGGACTTCAAGGCCTATTTCATAAACTGGGCCCGCGTGTGGTGCATGAAGGCGAAGGAAGAATACATCCGGCTGCTTCTGACGAACGACGTGCACTCCCCGAACGTCCTTCGCGCCAATATGCCCCCCAGAAACTTCAGCGAATGGTACGAGGCCTTCGGCGCTGATGAAAGCGACGGAATGTACATCTCTCCCGAAAAGCGCATAAGCATCTGGTAAAGGGTGCTGAAAAGCATTGATCAAACGAGGTCTCCGGCATAAACCGCGCAGTCTGCGATATCACGAGCAAGCCCCCCCTCCGCCGCGGGGTGGGAATAAAACCCATCAAACGGGAGTGTGACCAATGAAATACCCATCTTACAGTTTCAGGCGGGCAAAAATCAGAAAGATCATCGCCATCGCCGCGCCCGTCCTCGTGCTCTGCGTCGCCTTTGCGATCGTTCTGATCAAGGTCATCATACCGAACGGCAGGTATAAAGCCGCGGTAAAGCTCTACGAGTCCGGCAGCTACGACGAAGCCGTCTCCGCCCTCAAGGCCCTCAAGGGCTACAAGGACAGCGAAGAGCTGATAGAAAAATGCTATATCGGCAAATACGGCGAAGAAAAATACAGCATGAACAAGAGCATCGGCGTCGGAGACACGTACGTATTCGGCGCGTACGAGCAGGATAACGACGCTTCCGACGGCAAAGAAGCGATAGAATGGATAGTTCTTGACAGGGACGGGATGTCCCTGCTGCTCGTGAGCCGATACGCCCTCGAGTGCCGGCAGTACAACTCCGTGAGAAACAGCGTCACCTGGGAGACCTCCTCCCTGCGCGAATGGCTCAACGGCGAGTTTCTCAGTGCGGCCTTCAGTCCTCAGGAGCGGGAGAGCATCCTCCTCTCGACCGTCGCCGCGGAGAAGAATCCTTCGTACAACACTCCTCCCGGGAACGACACTGAGGACAAGCTGTTCCTTCTGAGCGTAAATGAGGTCTATAAGTATTTCGATACGAACGATACCTGCCAGTGCCTCGGCACTGCATACTGCGTCGCCCAGGAAGCGGATAAGGCCAGCAACGGCAGCTTCCGCTGGTGGCTGCGCACTCCCGGCTTCAACGCTCTCGCGGCCGCGAGCGTCAGCTACGGCGGCAACGTCGTCACCCGCGGCGACGGCGTAAATCGCAGCGATTTCGCGGTCCGCCCCGCTCTGTGGCTTATCCCCGAGTTCTGATCCCCGCCGCAGACAGATAATTGAAACAGAATAATGAAGCAGGCGGTGGGTTTCCACCGCCTGCTTTTTATATCATCCCCTGCCGCCGGGCGCGCTCCGGCGGAAGAAAGATCCGCTTACTTTTCAAAAACCACTCTCATTTCCCCCGCGCTCTCGAAGTCCCTTCCGAGCTCTATGAGCACGTGCCACTCGGCCATGTCGTCCGTGCCGACCTCGGGAACGATGCGCTTTATCGTCACGCTGTTCTCCGTCACGCACGTCACCTCGTGGCGCACGGAGCCGCTGCCCTCCTCGAGCAGGACAATCAGCAGCACGTGATCCGCAAACCACTCCTCGCTGTATTCCTCCATCGCGTCGGCAAAGCCGACGGTGGTGTCGGAGTATACCTTCTCCTTGTGCGCGAGGTCATAAAGCTCCTTGTTATCCTCATAGTATTTCTCGAGCGCCTCGCGGCTCTCTATGAGCACCGTCCTCGGGTACTCGGTGCCGTCGTGATAGCCGTTCGTGCGGATATACCGCGCCTCGAACTGCGCGCCCTGCGCGGGCGTGTATTCGGCGTAAAAGCCGTAGTACGCCTTGCCCTGGCTGAAGGTGGCCACTACCTCGTAAATCCGGTTGCCGGGCCTGAGCTCCAGCCTGCCGTCCTTTACGGCAAGCGTTTCTCCCTCGGCATCGTATTCGCCCCAGTGGCTGTCGTCCCAGCAGCGGACGGTGACGGTCCCGTGCGCCCTCCCGAAATCGAGCGTAACGAAGGCGTCCTCCCCCGTCTGGATAAGGGGCTCCATATATTCCTTCATGTGGAGCGGATGCATCCCGTCGGCCTCTACGCCCGTTTGCGTGCCGTCCTTATTGCTGTAGCGCCAGGAATAGGTGCTGCGCGTGGCCTGCACGCTCGTCTGCGCGCCGACTACCGTCAGCTCCGGCGGGCCGGTCACGGCGCCGTCGACGGGGCCGTTCCCCTTTCCCGCCTCTTCCTTCGCCGCGTCCTGCGGGGTCTTGCCGACTGTCTCGTCCGGAGTCTCCGGCGCGGCCTCCGGCGCCTTCTTCGCGGCGCAGGCGGTGAGAGCCAGCAGGCACAGCGCCGCCAGCAGCAGTATCGCGATTCTCTTCATAAGATCGCCTCCTCGCGCATTATACTTGTTATGACGCTCCGAGCCCGAAAAAGTTCCCTTCTTTCCCCTTGCATCCGCATCCGGATGTGCTAAAATAGAGGAAGCGGAAAATACTCTTTCAGGAGGATTTTATATATGACAAGAAAACCCGTCTTTACCGGCGCGGCAACCGCGCTCATAACGCCCACCACGCCGTACGGGGTGGATTATCCCGCTCTCGGCAAGCTCATCGACTGGCAGATAGATCAGGGCATCGACGCTCTCGTCATCGCCGGCAGCACGGGCGAGGGCAAGACCCTCAGCATCCCGGAGCACCAGGAGGTCATCCGCTTCAGCGCCGAGCGCATAGCCGGCCGCGTGCCGATGATCGCCGGCACGGGCTCGAACGAGACGAGCGTTTCCATCAGCATGAGCCAATATGCCTGCCAGGCCGGGGCCGACGCCGTGCTCGTAGTGACCCCCTATTACATAAAGGCCACGCAGAACGGCCTCGTCAAGATGTATTATACCATAGCCGATTCCATCACGAAGCCCATAATCCTCTATAACGTCCCGAGCCGCACGGGAGTGAACATCGAGCCCGAGACCTATGCCCGCCTCGCCGAGCACGAGAATATTGTCGGCATCAAGGAGGCCAACAGCGATATATCAAAGATCGCCACGACCGCC
>JAEEGL010573790.1_pt1 | contig 10087 bp, 9 predicted proteins | sample 9134231 | NCBI WGS metagenome assembly JAEEGL01 (sample SAMN16246548, study PRJNA631951) | gut metagenome | biome: gut microbiome; feature: rumen; material: fiber-attached | host: Bos | place: Iran: Karaj | collected 2018-10 | reverse complement strand
TGACCGAAACGATGCCTAAAGGTTTTATAGAGGTGGGTGGCCAATCTATGGTCATCCGCTCTATTGAGACATTGATTGCCTGTGGTATCAAGCGTATCATAATTGGTACTGGCTATAAAAAGGAGGCTTATGAAGCTTTAAAAGCTAAATACCCTCAGATAGAATGTGTGTTTAGTCCCCGCTATGCAGAAACCAACAGTATGTACACCCTTTGGAACTGTCGTGGGGCTATTGGTGATGATGATTTCATCCTCTTGGAGTCTGATATTATCTATAGCAAGCATGCCATCACAGATCTAAAGGAGAATGAGCATCCTGACATCATGCTGATTACACCTGTCACTAAGTTCCAAGATCAGTACTATGTGGAATATGATGAAAATGGTACACTCACGAGGTGTTCTACAAATAGGGCAGATATTGATGCCAAAGGCGAGTTGGTTGGCATTCATAAACTATCATCAGCATTCTATCACAAGATTTGTGAAGAATACGAAAAGATTGTTACCGACAAACCAAAGCTTGGTTATGAATATCAGTTGCTTTGGATGTCCAATAATGTTAGCCCTGTATATGTTCTCAATTCCTCGGATGTGAAATGGTATGAGATTGATGATGAGGATGATTTAAAATATGCCGAAACACATATTGTATTTTTGCTGAATAAATGAAAAAAGTAATAACATACGGAACGTACGATCTCCTTCATCAAGGTCATATTAATCTTCTTCGACGGGCTAAAGAGCTAGGCGATTACCTTATCGTAGGTGTAACAAGCGATAGCTTTGACCGTGGCCGTGGAAAGTTAAATGTTCGCAACAATGTGCTTGAGCGAGTTGAAGCGGTAAAAGCTACTGGTTATGCTGATGAAGTAATCATCGAGGACTATCTAGGTCAAAAGATAGATGATATTCAAAAATATGATGTTGACATTTTCGCAATTGGTAGCGACTGGGTAGGTAAGTTTGACTATTTGAATGAGTACTGCAAAGTTGTTTACCTACCTCGTACAGAGGGTATTAGTAGCACAATGCTGCGGGCTGAAAGTCAGGATATATTCAGATTCGGAGTTATTGGTAGTGGCCGTATAGCTAACAGATTTGTTCCTGAAACCGAGGTCGTAAATGGAGCGAATGTTGTTGCTGTCTTCAATCCAGACAAAATAGAGGCTGATAACTTTGCGAAAGTTCATAGTATAGAGGCATTTTCAGACTTCGATGCTTTCATTGAAAAAGTAGATGTGGTTTATATTGCTTCTCCTCATTTGACTCATTATGGTTACATCAAAAGGAGTTTGCTGGCAGAGAAGCATGTCCTGTGTGAAATTCCTTTTACGCTAAAGAAAGAGGAAGCTCTTGAATTATACCGGTTAGCAGAAGAAAAGAACCTCGTGCTGATGGAGGCCAGCAAAACGGCATATTGTCCCGCATTTGGTCATATCGTGACGCTTATAAAGAGCGGCATTATTGGCGATGTGGTTGATGTGAAAGCCTCACTGAGTAAGATGGTAGAACCACCTACCCGTGAGTTGGATTCAGAACAGGCTGGTGGTGCTATGACGGAACATGCACCTCTTACCGTAATGGCCATCATTAAACTACTAGGCATAGACTGGAAGGATATAAGCTTTCATACCAAACGTGAGAAAGGAGTGGACATATACACAAAAGGTGTTATCAACTATCCTCATGCCACGTCTTCTTTTACGCTCGGTATTGGGGTAAAAACGGAGGGTAACCTTGTGATTTCCGGCACAAAGGGGTATGTTTATGTTCCTGCTCCATGGTGGCTTACAAGCTACTTTGAGGTGCGTTATGAAGATCAGACTAAGAATAAAAAGTATTTCTATAGTTACGATGGCGAGGGCTTGCGTTACGAGATACAGGAATTCCTTTCAATGATTGTAAATGACCGTCGTAGTTGCTATAAATTGCGGAGGCGTGAAAGTGTCGCAATTGCGGACATTATTGAGAAATATCGTAATGGCGAAAATGTAACAGAGATATGATAAAAAGAGTACTAGTTGTAGGCGGGGCTAATGGAATAGGTCTAAGCATTGCTACTGAACTCGCGAAACGGGATGAAGTAGAGAAGGTATATATCGTAGATAAGGCTCCTTTGTCTAAGGAGTTCTCTAATCCAAAGTTTGAGTCTTTTCTGTTTGATTTGACCAATGAAGATTATTCTTTCTTTAATCGTTTTACGGATATCAATACCTTGATGATTACGGCTGGTTTTGGTAAGTTGGCATTATTCAAAGATGTGCCAGAGAGCTATATTATGAATTCATTCAACGTCAATACTATTCCTGTTTTGCGTCTCGTTCATATGTTTTATAACAGGTTAGAGGCAAAAGAAGCCTTTTATTGTGGAGTAATGGTTAGTATTGCTGGTTTTATGTCATCACCCTTTTTTGCCGTTTATGGTTCGACCAAGGCTGCACTTAAGATCTTTATAGAAAGTGTTAATGTAGAGCTTGAAAAGGCTGGTGTGACAAATAGAATTCTTAATATTAGTCCCGGGTCTATCCGGGGTACAAGTTTTAATAGTGGTGAAACAGATTTAAACCAAACTAGTGAGCTAGCTAATGAAATTATTCATCATTTGGAAGTCAAAAATGATCTGTTCATTCCAAAGTATGATGAAGTCTTTAAAGAAGTCCTAGACAGATATAATAAAGATTTCAGGGAAGAAGGAAGGCACAGTTATGATTATAAACTTAATAGTGGAAGGGTAGTAAACAATGAAAAATAAAATAGTAATTGCTTTATTAACGAATAATGATGATGATGTTTATTGTTTTCGTAAAGAGCTTATTGAATCATTGATAGACGAGGGTTATGAGATGCTTATTTCGTGCCCAAACGGTCCAAAGTTCGAGCTGATGAAGGATATACCATATATTTATGATAATCCTGATATTGACCGCAGGGGCACAAATCCCATCAAAGACTTTGGGTTGATGATGCATTATCGCAAGCTCTTCAAACATTATAAGCCCTCAGTAGTGCTGACATATACGGCAAAGCCAAATGTATATGCAAGTTTAGCAGCAAGCCACTTAGGTATACCTGTTATTAATAATCTTACTGGTCTTGGTAGTGTGGTAAATGAAAGCGGGTTGAAAAAAGCCTTTATTATGTGGCTTTTTAAACTTGCATATAAAAAATCCGCTTGTATGATGTTTCAGAACGAGACAAACATGAAAGTGGCTATAAATGAAGGCATGGTGAAAGGGCGTTACCGTTTAATACCAGGATCTGGTGTTGCTATTGATAGATATCCTCTGCAACCTTATCCAGAGGGTGGTGATGGTAAGACTGGTGCTCCAGTTGTGTTTAACTATATGGGGCGAGTGATGCATGACAAAAGGGTAGATGACTATATAGAGGCAGCGAAGCGTATTAAAGCTAATTATCCTCAAACTGAGTTTAATTTGTTGGGCTTCATTGAACCAACTGAGTCTCATTATGAAAAGGAGCTAAAAGACTTGGAAAAGGCAGGTGTGGTTATCTATAGAGGTAGTCAGAAAGATGTTAGGCCTTTTGTCGCTCGTGCTCATGCCACTATTCATCCTTCTACTTATGGCGAGGGTATGAGTAATGTTCTCCTTGAAAGTGCGTCATCTGGTCGCTTTTTAATTACAACAGATAATCCGGGTTGTAAAGAAACCGTTGAGGATAGTAAGACTGGGTATATTTACAAAGGTGAGGATGTTGATGAGCTAGTATTATGTATTCAAAGATTCTTGGCCATGTCTAATAGTCAAAGGCAATTAGCTGGTGAAAATGGGAGAGAAAGGATGAAAAAACTATTCTCTAGAACTATTGTGATTGAAGCATATAAAGATGAGATAAATAGATTAATAAGACGCTGATACGGACATTTTCATTTTTATAATTATTCATATTGTACAACATCATACATTAAACAAATGATTTTTAATTCATTTAGTTTTATTATTCTTTTCCCTTTTGTATTTCTGCTATATTATATTATACCTGAGAGATATAAAAATGGAAGGAATATATTTCTTTTGGTAACCAGTTATGCTTTATATACTAGTTGGAAACCCGCTTATGCATTGGTACTCTTTGGAGTAACGTTAGTTACATACTGGGGGGGGGGCGTTTTTTATGCAATAGGGATAGTGAAGATAATGTAGATTATGGATTAAAAAAAAGAAAAAAATTAGTATGGATATTTACCTTACTTGGTTTGCTACCTTTGTTGGTATTCAAGTATTATAACTTTATAAATGACAGTATAAGCGATTTCCTGGCCATTTTAGGCCTTCAGTTTTCTTTGCCTGGATTGAATTGGGCCATTCCGGTTGGGATTTCATTTTTCACGTTCCAGGCAGTAGGCTATTTGTTAGACGTATACCATGGCCGTTTCGAAGCTGAAAATAATTTCTTGGATTATGCGCTTTTCATTTCATTCTTCCCATCAATCTTAAGCGGTCCTATTAATAAAGCGTCTCTGGTCCTCCCGCAAATTAAGAATCTTAGGGCATATTTTGATTATGAAAAAGCTGTTGAAGGTTTAAAGATGCTGTTGTGGGGGATGTTCATTAAAGTAGTTGTGGCTGATAGAGTATCATTATACGTAAATACGGTTCTTGATAATTATATGAATTACACTGGAATTAGCTGTTTCGTGGCTAGCATAATGTTTACAATACAGATATATGCTGATTTTGCTGGCTATTCATTAATGGCAATTGGTGTAGGAAAAACTTTGGGGTTTGAATTAACTGAAAACTTTAGAAGACCATATTTTTCTGTAAGCGTAACGGATTTTTGGAGAAGGTGGCATATCTCACTTTCAACATGGCTGAAAGATTATGTATATATACCTCTTGGAGGAAGCCGTTGCTCAAAGTTGCGAAACTATTGGAATATTCTTGTTACTTTCTTGGTGAGTGGAATTTGGCATGGGGCGAACTGGACTTTTATAATTTGGGGAATCTGGCATGGGGTTTTTCAAATTATTGAGAAAGTATTAGGACAACAAAAATGTGAGTATGGTTGGTTTGGTAAAGCGATAAAAATATTCGTAACCTTTATGCTAGTTAATTTTGCGTGGATTTTCTTTAGGATGCCCACTCTAACAGACGCATGTGGAGTAATTGCTAGGATTTTTAATTTTAGCTTGCCTTTCTCAATATATATACCTTCCTTGCCTACTGCACCTCTTATTTTAATAGGAGTATCCTTACTTCTTTTAAAAGATCTAAGGGACGAGTTTTTTCCTCACAAGTTTTTGTTAATGAATAGTAAATCAATTGCTATACGGTTTTGTACATATATTTCTATAATAGTAATGATTTTGTTAATGGGCGTTTTAGGCTCCGATCAGTTTATCTACGCTAATTTTTGATATGAAACAGTTCTTTATTAAGATATCGTTGATTAGTATTATTGTTATTATCAGTGATATAACAATTGGTGGGGTTATGGACTATGTCGTTGATCATATCACAGTTGGCGGTCGTGGAAGGGATAACTATATTTGTAATAAGTGCGTTGATGATATTCTGGTTTTTGGTTCATCAAGGGCGGTACATCACTATAATTCTAAAATGTTAGAAGATTCTCTTAGAATGTCTTGCTATAACTGCGGTGAAGATGGAAATGGTATTTTTTTAAGTTATGGAAGGTTATTAATGATTAAAGAGCGCCATTGTCCTAGTGTCATTATATATGATTATGTTCCTGTATTCGATTTAGAGTTAAATGATAATAATCAATATTTAGGATGGCTTAAAAATAGGTATAAGCGAGAAGGGATAGATCAAATAATAGATGATATTAATAGGCTTGAAAAGTACAAATTAAAGAGCGGAATGTATCGTCATAATTCTGTCTTCCTGCAAAATCTAGCGACATATTTTACTTCAATATCTAATGACACCGGAGTTAAAGGTTTTAGACCTTTAAAAGGAGAGATCGATGAGATGAAAATCAAAAATGAATCAGTAAAACAGGAAGCAGAAGTAGCAAAAGATCCTTTGAAATCAAAATATCTTTATATGTTTAAAGAAGCATCTAAAGGAGCACGGCTTATTTTTGTAGTATCTCCAATTTGGTATGGAATGAAATCTTCTGAGAAGCAATATATAAAGGACTTTTGTGAAGAGAATAATTTGGAATTCATTGATTTTTCAAATAATCCAAAATATGTTCATAACAATTTATATTTCAAAGATGGGGCACATCTTAATGAATATGGAGCTAATGAATTCACAAAAGACTTGATTTCATTATTGCGGTTGTAAAATCATTACTCAAACTAAGCATTTTTTATTTATCAATAAATATTTAAATATGAAAATACCTTTTTCTCCGCCTGATATGACGGAATTAGAAGTTAAAGAAGTACGTGAAGCGATCCTCTCTGGTTGGATTACGACAGGTCCTCGTACCAAGAAACTGGAGGCTCAGATTTCAGAGTTTGTACATACAAACAAGACTGTTTGCTTGAATTCTGCTACGGCTGCAATGGAAATGGTGCTTCACTTGCTGGATTTGAAACCGGATGATGAGGTGATTGTGCCGGCATATACTTATACTGCTACCGCTTCTGTTACACAACATGTGGGTTGCAAACTGGTGATGGTGGACAGCCAAAAGGATTCTGTGGAGATGGACTATGAGCAGTTGGAGAAGGCCATTACTGAAAAGACAAAAGTAATTGCGCCTGTGGATATTGCTGGTGTAGTAGCAGATTATGACAAGGTGTTTGAGATAGTGGAGCGTAAGAAGGCTCTCTTCCATCCCAACAATGCCTTGCAGGCTAAGATTGGACGTATTATCGTTTCTGCTGACTGTGCTCACTCTTTTGGCGCAAACCGTAAAGGAAAAATGGCGGGTGAGATTGGAGACTTTAGCTCTTTCAGTTTCCATGCAGTAAAGAACTTTACTACAGCTGAAGGTGGTGCTATGACATGGAAACTTCCATTTGGAAATGAGGTGGTTCCTACAGATGTAGATTATATGCCCACTGTTCCTAAAAAGGAAGGGGAGACATGGAATGAATTGCTCTATCGTTTGGGACAGCTCTTCTCGCTTCATGGTCAGAACAAGGATGCACTGGCAAAGACCAAACTTGGAGCCTGGGAATACGACATCATTGGCCCTTGGTACAAGTGCAACATGACGGATATTATGGCCGCTCTGGGATTGGTTCAGATGGAAAGATATCCAGGAATGTTGAAACGCAGGCATGAGATAGTGGCCAAGTATAATGCTGCTTTGAAGGATTGTAATGTGGCGGTTCTAAACCATAAAGATGCAGATCATTGTGGCTCTCATCATTTGTATTTGGTACGTCTGTTAGGAAAAACTCGTGAAGAGACCAACAAGGTGATAGAACAGATGGCTGAGAGAGGCATTGCAACCAATGTGCACTACAAGCCGCTGCCTATGATGACGGCCTATAAGGCACTTGGTTTTGATATCAAGAACTATCCCAATGCTTATCATCTGTTTGAGAATGAGGTGACTCTTCCTTTGCATACTTGTCTTACAGATGAGGATGTAGAGTATGTGATTAGCAACTTTGTTGATATCATTAAGAATATCTAATGAAGAGATTGTTCGACATTGTGGCTAGCGGATTAGGATTGGTGGTGTTAAGCCCAATATTCCTAATCTTGGCCATATGGATTAAGCTGGACTCGAAAGGGCCGGTGTTTTACCGTCAGGTTCGTGTGGGTAGTTATAACAAGGACTTCCGTATATTTAAGTTCCGGTCTATGAGGGTTGGGGCTGACAAAGGTAGTTTGGTGACTATTGGTGGACGTGATCCTCGTGTGACCAAGTCCGGATATTGGATTCGTAAATTCAAACTGGATGAACTTCCTCAGTTAATCAATGTATTCATTGGGGATATGTCGCTGGTAGGCCCTCGTCCTGAGGTGCGTCACTATGTAAACTACTGGACTCCTGAACAGATGCATGCGCTGGATGTTCGTCCAGGCATTACTGACCCTGCATCTATCAAATTCAGGAATGAAAACGAACTAATGGAGAAGGCGGAGAATCCAGAAAAGTATTACATCGAAGTCATTATGCAGGAGAAGATTAAACTATATCTAGAGTATGTGGAGAAACATAATTTCGTCTACGACTTAGGTCTAATCTTCAAAACATTTTGGGTAATTGTAAAGGAAAGATAAATATGGATAGAGGATTAGTTTCTATCATAATGTTATCGTATAACAAAGGACAATTTGTAGAAGAAAGCGTAAAAAGTGTTTTAGCGCAAACCTATACAAATTGGGAATTGTTATTTCTGGACGATTCATCGAAAGATGAAACTGTTCATCGAATGCACGAATTAAAAGACAATGATCATAGGATAAGAATATCGCAAACAGTTTATAATAGAGGTGAATCCATAAACAGAAATTCCGCACTTAAGGAAGCGCATGGTAAGTGGATAGCTTTTCTGGATGTGGGCGATGTATGGCATCCAGAGAAATTGGAGCGACAGATTGCCTTTATGGAAGAGCATAATTATCATTTCTCCTACACTTGTTATGGTCTTATTAATGATGATTCTAAGAGTCGTGGTGTAGTGGTAGGTGGCAAGGAGCATGTCACATATAACGACATGCTGAAATGTTGCTGGCCCACGTATCTGACCGTGATGTATAATAGAGAGAAGATCGGGTTGTTACAAGTGAAGGAGAAAAACCTAAATAATGATTATGCCTTGTGGCTTGCAGCAAGTGAAAAATGTGATTGTTATTTGCTGAATAAGAATCTTGCATCATATAGGACACACTGGAGATTGATGGGAAAGTTTATCATGACCAACAAATTCAAATGGCGTTATGATTGTTATTACTATCAAGAAGGATTTAATGAACTAGAATCTTTCTTCTACGCTATACGGAGTCTGTTATTTGGTGCTTGGAAGCGGCTTAAATATGTGAAACGTACAAATTAGTTAAGATGCAATTCTTTGATCTGATACGGTCTGCTGATGGCCAAAAAGAAATAATAAACGTCACTATCTCAGAAAACGAATGGTATGCTATGTATAATACAGCGAAGAAACAAGCGATTGCAGGATACTTGTTCACTGTATTGGATCATCTTTCAAAAAATAATCATAAGCCTCCATTAGATTTGTTATATGACTGGATAAGTTGTTCGGAACAAATAAGACATCGTAATATGCTTCTTAACCACAGATGCATTGAGTTGACGAAATTATTTGCAGAATCAGGGTTTGAAAGTTGTATATTGAAAGGTCAAGGTAATGCCCTAATGTATCCAGACCCTTTATTAAGGACACCTGGTGACATTGATATTTGGGTAAAAGGGAAAAAGGATAAAATACTAAAATTCTGCCAATCAAGAACGGAAGGGTGTAAACTTGGTCATCATCATATACATTTTCCAATATGGGATGATGTAGAAGTAGAGGTGCATTTTACGCCATCATATACAAGGGTCCCGAGGTTTTCCAGGCGTACACGAACTTATTTTGACAATTTTGAACGTATTGAAATTGACGGAAGAGGGTCGTTTTCTGAAGGAACAAAAATCTATATCCCGTCTAAGGATTGCAATCTTGTGTTTCAGATGTCGCATATGGCAAGACACTTCTTTTATGGTGGAATAGGCCTAAGACAGGTTATTGACTATTACTATTTACTAAAGTCGGAAGGAACTTGGAACAAAAAAAATGTTGTTAATACATTACGGCATCTTGGTCTATACAAGTTTGCAGGAGCTGTCATGTGGGTTCTTGCATATACATTTAAAACTGAAAAGGAAATGCTGCTTGTACCTGCAGACGAGAAGAGAGGCAGACTGCTATTGGATGAAATCATGAAGGGCGGTGATTTTGGGCAACAAGATTCCAGACTATTGGCTTTCCTGAAAAAGAAGAGTTCAACATTGTCTGTTATTATGAGAAATATACGTCTGATACATTTATTCCCAGAAGAGGCCATATGGGCTCCCGTTATGGGTGTATGGTATGATTTGCGAAACAACAAATCAGATGTGATGGAGTAAGAAAGAGATTGATTTAGAAATATGATATCTAGGATTATTCTATTTATTAT
>JAEEGL017005337.1_pt1 | contig 10088 bp, 12 predicted proteins | sample 9134231 | NCBI WGS metagenome assembly JAEEGL01 (sample SAMN16246548, study PRJNA631951) | gut metagenome | biome: gut microbiome; feature: rumen; material: fiber-attached | host: Bos | place: Iran: Karaj | collected 2018-10 | reverse complement strand
GTGCAGTGCTTGAGATAATGCGCGGCTGCATCAGGGGCTGCCGTTTTTGCCAAGCCGGCATGATATATCGTCCTGTGCGCGAAAGGAACGTGGAATACTTAAAAAAGCTCGCAAGAGATATGATCGATTCCACCGGATATGAGGAAATATCCTTAAGTTCCTTAAGTTCCAGCGATTATTCCTGCCTCCCGGAACTGGTCAATTATCTTATCGACGAATTCCACAGAAAAGGGATCAATGTATCACTTCCTTCCCTCAGGATAGATGCTTTTGCGCTTGACGTCATGAGCAAGGTGCAGGATATCAGAAAGAGCAGCATTACATTTGCTCCCGAAGCCGGAACCCAGCGTTTGAGGGATGTTATCAACAAGGGCATCACCCATGAGAATATCATAAAAGGTTCCCATGACGCATTTGAATGCGGCTGGAACAAGATAAAGCTGTATTTTATGCTGGGGCTGCCCACGGAGACTGACGAGGATGTGAAGGGGATCGCCATACTGTCCGATGAGATAGCAAGGACTTATTACCAGATCCCGAAGGAAAAGAGAAACGGCAGGGTAGAAATTACCACAAGTACTTCTTTCTTTGTTCCCAAACCCTTTACGCCTTTCCAGTGGGCGCCGATGGCCAGCAAAGAGGCATTTCTTGAGCATCAGCAGCTCCTTCACGGGACCGTTAAAGAGATGCTTAACGCCAGGAGCATAAAGTATAACTGGCACGACCCGGAAATGTCCGTTATAGAGGGCGTTCTTGCCCGCGGCGACAGAAGGCTTTCTCCCGTCATAGAGGATGTATACAGGCAGGGAGCTCTTTTCGAGCCCTGGACAGATTATTTTAAACCCGAAAGATGGACTAAGGCCTTCGAAAGAAGCGGTCTGACCATGGACTTTTACACTACAAGAGAAAGGTCCGCCGACGAGCTTTTCCCCTGGGATTTCATTGATATAGGCGTTACAAGGAAATTCCTGAGGAATGAATATGAAAAAGCACTGAAGGGAATTGTTACTCCAAACTGCCGGGTTAAATGCTCGGGCTGCGGAGCTTATAACGGAAGCGATTGTCCCGCAAGAGCCGCTGTGAAAACTCCGGAGGTTAACGATGCTGATAAGGATTAAGTTTGCAAAACTTGAGCCCGTCAAGTTCATAGGGCACCTGGATACCATGCGCTATTTTCAGAAAGTACTGTTTAGAAGCGCTCTTCCCATAAGGTATTCCGAAGGATTTAACCCGCATCCGCTGCTGGAGTTCGCAAATCCTCTCGGAGTCGGGATCTCAAGCAGCGGAGAGTATCTTGATTTTGAGCTTACAAAGGATTGTGATCCCCTTGAGGTTGAAAACGCTTTTAAGGGTGCCTTGACAACAGGCTTTGAGTTCGTACGCCTTACAGTCCTCGAGGACCGTGTACAAGGCGTTAAAAAGGCTTCGGCCATGTCTTTGGTGGACAGGGCGGATTATCTTCTTTACATCGAAGATATCGAAGAAGGTTTGAAGGATAAGGTGCTTTCTTCTTTTAAGGAATACCTCGGCGCAGACTCCGTTATGATAAGCGCTCCGACAAAAAAGACGGAGAGGGTTTTCGATCTGAAAGAGAATCTGTTTGGCTTTGGGACTTCCTTTGAAGAGTTTTTAAGCGCGACATCAACCGATAAAAACGATGAAAAATGCCTGATAGAAGAGAAGAACGGGCTTTATCTCTATCTTCGCCTTTCGGCCGGCAGCGCCATGAACATAAGGCCGGACGTTGTCCTTGATCATTTTATCCAAAGCAAGGATCCGGGCGTAAGACCGGGCATCTTTTCCGTACACAGAATTGAAATGTTCCACAATACCGAAACGGGAGCAATTCCTTTATGGGCAGTAAGATAATCATCACCGGATACAGGAACGCCATAGCGACCTGTATGTTTGACGGCAAAAGAATGATAGGCATCGACATAGATACCGAGCACGATAAATACATGCTCGGAGATATTTGTGTCGGCAAAGTGCGGAATATTATTAAAAATATAAATGCTGCCTTTGTGGAGATAAACGATAAAAAGATATGTTACCTGTCCCTTGCCGATGTTAAAGATCCGGTTTTCATAAAGCACGGAAACAGCGACAAGATCAAGATCGGTGACGAGATCCTTGTTCAGGTTTCAAGAGATACCGTTAAATCCAAGGCTCCGGGATGCTCAACCTCCATTGAGCTTACGGGCAAGAACCTGGTACTCACTATGGAGGGCGGGAAGGTTTCCGTATCTTCCAAGATCGAAGAGGCGTCCGAGCGCAAGAGATTAAAGGAACTTGTTACTTCGCTCTGCACCCCAAAGACAGGTTTCATAGTCCGTACAAATGCCCAAAATGCCGACGAACAGCGGATAAAAGATGAAGCCGTTTCGCTGTCTGCTGAGTTTGAAAAGCTGCTTTTGCTTGCAAAGACCAGAAGCTGCTTTTCGGTGATAAAAAAAGCTTACCCCGACTATATAAGGATCGTAAGAGACAGTTATTCCGATGTTTTCGAGGAATTTATAACCGATGACGAAAAGATCTATGATACTCTCCATGAATATCTGGCGGACTTTCAGCCCGAAGATCTGGATAAGCTTACGCTTTACAGCGATAAGGATTACCCGCTGGATGCGCTCTATAACATCAGCAAATGCATAGGTGACTGTTACCATGAAAAGGTCTGGTTAAAGAGCGGCGGAAGCATTGTCATCCAGACTACGGAAGCCTTGACGGCAATAGATGTCAACACCGAAAAAGCGATCAAGGGGAAAAATGATACCCAGGCCATGTTCAAGAAGATCAACCTCGAGGCTGCGGATGAGATCGCTTATCAATTGAGACTGAGAAACATTACCGGTATCATAATAATCGATTTCATCGATATGACAGAGGGGAAGGACAGGGCCGAGCTTTTTGACAGACTTTCGGAAGCCGTGCGCCCGGATCCCATCAAAACAGCGGTGATCGATACCACAAGACTTAATCTTGTGGAAGTGACTAGGAAGAAGACCCGAAGGCCCTTAAAAGATCAGTTGAAAGAACTGGAAAAAATAAATGAAAAATAACTTGACAAAAGTCTTTGGCTATGTTAAGTTATCATAGTGTGCCGCACAATGAGGTTTAAGACGGCGTAAGATCCTTAAAGATCCGGCGTCGCACCGTAATTGGCGAGTAAATCCGTATTAAAACGGATAGTAAGGAGGAGCATAATTATGTATGCCATTATTGCAACAGGCGGCAAGCAGTACAAGGTCGCTGAAGGTGATGTGCTTAAGGTTGAAAAGCTTGGCGCAGAAGAAGGCGCACAGGTAACATTTGACCAGGTTCTTGCAGTAAACAACGACGGCATCGTTCTCGGTAATCCTACCGTAGCAGGTGCAAGCGTTTCCGCAACCGTTCTTGAAAACGGCAAAGGCAAAAAAGTCATCGTTTACAGATACAAGAGAAAAAGCGGTTATCACAAGAAAAACGGTCACAGACAGCAGTATACAAAGGTTAAGATCGACAAGATCAATGCTTAAGTGACAAGGTGCTCCCATGATCAAGGCTACATTTTATTACGAAGGCGAAAAGATCACAGGTTTTAAGGTGATCGGACATGCGGGATACGCGGAATACGGACAGGATATTGTCTGTGCGGCCGTTTCCATGCTGGTGCTGAACACCGTAAACTCCATCGAAGCCTTTACAGACAGTGTTACAGCCTTTCACGAGGAAGAATCCAAAGGCGCCATATCTTTAATCATCGAAGACCCGTCAAATGAGGCAGAGTTATTATTAAAGAGCCTGAAACTCGGACTGGATTCGGTAAGGAAAGAATACGGCAAAAAGTATATCGAGATTAAAACGAGTCAAAACCATAAGGAGGTGTAATGATGTTACGTTTGAACCTTCAGTTTTTCGCTCATAAAAAGGGTGTTGGTTCTACTAAGAACGGACGTGATTCCGAGTCAAAGAGACTTGGTGCCAAAAGAGCAGACGGACAGTACGTAGTTGCAGGTAATATTTTATATCGTCAGCGCGGAACAAAGATCCATCCCGGTCTTAACGTAGGCCGTGGCGGTGATGATACGCTCTACGCTTTAACAGACGGTGTATTACGTTTTGAACGCCTTGGAAGAGACAAGAAGCAGGCTTCTGTTTATCCGGTTGAGTCGAAATAATTGCAATTGATCCGAAACCCTGAAGTTCTTTCAGGGTTTCGTTTGTTTTAGGAAAGTGGTCGCATTTATGCGGCATGGAGAAAAGTATGTTTTGTGATATTGCTAAGATCTATATAAGGTCCGGGAAAGGCGGAGACGGCTGTGTTGCATTCCGCAGAGAAAAATTTGTGGCTGCGGGCGGTCCAAACGGTGGTGACGGCGGCAGAGGCGGCGACGTTGTTTTTGTTGTGGACAAAGGCTTAAACACACTTACAGAGTTCCGTTTCATCCGCAAATACTGCGCTCAGAACGGTGAAAACGGCAAAGGCAACAATTGCTCCGGTCAGAACGGTGAGGATATAATCATAAAAGTTCCGGAAGGCACCGTTATCAAAGAAGAGGAATCCGGCAAAGTAATAGCGGACATGTCTCATGACAATACGCGCCAGGTTATCCTCAAGGGCGGCAGAGGCGGCAAGGGAAACCAGCATTATGCTACGCCTACCATGCAGGTGCCCAAATACGCGCAGCCCGGCCAGGATGCCAAGGAGCTCAATGTTATCCTTGAGCTTAAGGTAATTGCTGATGTGGGTCTCATAGGTTTTCCCAATGTCGGAAAGTCAACGCTCCTTGCAGCAGTCACAAATGCGCGTCCAAAGATCGCAAATTACCACTTTACGACCCTTAATCCCAACCTTGGCGTTGTAGACCTTGAGAACAGGAAAGGCTTTGTCATTGCGGATATCCCGGGACTTATCGAAGGGGCTGCCGAAGGTGTTGGTCTTGGCCACGAGTTCCTCAAGCATATCGAACGTACCAAAGTCCTTGTACATCTTGTGGACGGTTCCTCCGTTGAAGGAAGGGATCCCATAGAGGATATAAGGATCATAAATAAAGAACTTGAGCAATATAATGCGGACCTTACAAAGAAACCGCAGATAATAGTTGCAAATAAGATGGATGTCATGCTTCCCGAAGAAGCTGACGCAGTTCTTAACAAGATAAGAGAAGCCTTCAGGGAAGAAGATTATCCAGTGTATGCCATCTCCGCTGTCAGCGGCAAGGGCGTCAGGGAGCTGATGTTTGCGATAAGTGAGACCCTTGAAGAGTTAAAAGAAGAGGATATCGTATTCGAGCAGGAATACTTCCCCGAGGAAATGGTACCGAACCTTTCGGAACCGTTTACCGTTGAATATGACAGTGAAAACAACGAATACGTTGTTGAAGGGCCCAGGATCGACAGGATGCTCGGTTACACAAATATCGATTCCGAAAAGGGCTTCGAGTTCTTCCAGAAGTTTCTTAAGGAGAACGGCATCCTTGATGAACTTGAGAAACTCGGCATCAGCGAAGGCGACACCGTCCGTATGTACGGACTTAAATTTGATTATTACAAATAATTGGAGATCGACAAATGACAAGTAAGCAGCGTTCATATCTTAAAAGCCTTGCAATGACTTTGGAACCGCTTTTTAACGTGGGCAAGGCAGATGTTACCCCCGAGGTCGTAAATGCGATCTCTGAGGCTTTAGAAGCGCGTGAGCTGATAAAGATCAATGTGTTAAAAAATTGCGAGACCGAACCGAAGGAAGTCGGCATTGTGATCTCCGACAGGACAAGATCCGAGTGCGTTCAGGTCATCGGAAGGAAGATCGTTCTCTACAGACCGGCAAGAGATCCCAAACAGAGGAAGATCGTTCTTCCGGTCAAATAAGGACATAACGGAGGTTTGCTTTGAAATCAAAAGATTCCTGGAACGGTATCAATAATTCTGAAGCAAAATATAAATACAGCCTTTTTGAGCTGTCTGAAATGCTGGCTCAAAAGCTCTCTCCAAAAAGGCTCGAGCACAGCCATGCCGTAGCTTATACGGCGGCTGCCATCGCAATGAAGAACGGCACCAAAGACCTTATGCCTTTTGTTTATGCCGGATTATTGCACGATTGCGGCAAATACATGTATGGTGATGAATTCATAGAATTCTGTGACTCTCACGGCATCGTGATCGACGAAGACGAGAAAAAGCTCACATCCGTTCTACACGGAAAAGTCGGAGCTTATCTGGCAAAGACCGAATACGGCATTGATGATGAGGATATTCTTAATGCCATCGCGCATCATACGGACGGCAGGCCGGGAATGTCTTACCTGGAGAAGGTGATCCACATTGCCGATCATATCGAGCCCATGAGAAGTTTCGACATGGAACCTCCCTTAAGCGAGATCAGAAGGCTGGCCTTTGAAGATATCGATATGGCTATCTATTTGATGGATAAAGCGATAATCGATTATCTGTCCGGTGTCGGAAAGATCATCACCAAACAGTCCTACGAGACTGTTGCTTATTTTGAAAAAGTCATTGGATCAAGAAAGTGAAGCTATAATGGAAAAGTCTAAAGAGATGGCAAAGATCGTCTACCACGCTATGGATGCCAAGCAGGCAAACGATATCGAGATAATCGATATCAGCGCTGTTTCTGTTATCGCAGATTATTTTATCGTCACAAACGGAAACAATCAGCCCCAGGTGGATGCAATCGTTGATAATATCGAGTATGAGATGCTCAAGGCCGGATTTTCCACAAAAAGAGTGGAAGGCTCAAAGCAGACAAGCGGCTGGATACTGATGGATTACGGTGAAGTTATCGTACATGTATTCAATAAAGATGACAGGGCTTTCTACAATCTCGAAAGGATATGGAAAGACGGAAAGACTGTCAATGTCGATGAACTTTGATATTTAATAATATTTGGAACATAAGAGCCTCAGGGCGTATGCGGTTTTCCCGGGAAGGGAAGAGCAAGGCATACGTACCTGAGGCTTTTTTTATTGCTTGACTGTCTGATCCGGTCAAAAGATCAAAGCATGCGGAAAAGACCGATGACTTTGCCAAGGATCTGGCATTCGTCGACTATGATGGGAGCCATATAATCGTTCTCGGGCTGGAGCCTGTAGTGATCCTTTTCTTTATAGAAAGTCTTGACTGTGACAGAATCATCGATAAGAGCTACCACAAAATCCCCGTTGTTGGCGGTATTCTGGCGCTGGACAAGGATCTGGTCGCCGTCGAAGATACCGGCATTTATCATACTTTCGCCCTTCACGCGGAGCATAAAAGTCTCGGTATTGGGCATATATTCAACCGGGATGGGAAAGTATCCGCTGATGTTCTGGACAGCGAGGATAGGCTGCCCTGCGGTTACGGTACCGACCATGGGAACGTTTACGAGTTCACGGCGCGGAAGATTGAACTCATCATCCACGATCTCGATGGTACGGGGCTTGGAAGGGTCCTTACGGATAAAGCCGTTCTTTTCAAGCTGTTCGAGGTGGAAGTGAACGGAAGCGGTGGACTTAAGATCCACACCCAGAGCAATATCCCTTACTGTGGGCGGATAACCTTTATCTAATATGAATTGTTTGATGAACTCCAGTATTTCCTGCTGTTTCTGGCCTTTTTTCATAAGATTTATCCTTTCCGGATATAGTGATTTACAATTTCTTGATCAAACTATAACATAATGTAAGATAAAAGTAAACAGTTTTTCGAAAAAATGTTCGAGAAAATTATCAAAAAATCGAAAAAATGTTCGAAAAACCCCTTGACAAATCGAAAGCCTGTTCGTATAATACAAACAGATATTCGATAGAATGTTTGTTCGAAAATGTATCGGAGGTTTGGTATGGAAGAGCTCGTTTACAATTTTACCAGAAAAGAAAAAAGAGATTACGCTATCAGGAACGGTCTTTTAAAAAAGAAAAAGATCAGCCTGTTCCGTTACAGAAAACAGTTGATCCTTATTTCAGTCGCTCTGATAGTTTTCCTGCTCACGCTCATTTTCGCCATCAACTCCGTTAAGGCAAGCGATAAAAGCACTTCAAGGGTTAAGAGTTTTATCTCCGTAAGGGTTTCCTGCGGGGATACAGTCTGGTCCATAGCAGAGGAAAACCTCAGCCCCGAATATTCATCCGTTACGGAACTTGTTAATGAGATCGAAAAAACGAACCATCTTGTAAACGGCAGGATCAATTCCGGCAATTATATCATTGTCCCCGTCTTTGTTGATGCTGCGAAACTTGTTGCTGAAAGCTGATCTTCATTTTTTGATCCAGTTGGGCAGGATCCCGGTGTTAACGGCTGCAAACAGGCGTTCTCTTGTTCCCGGTGCATCGTGTTCCAATTGCTTTATAAGATCGTTTATATATTCCCTTTTTGTATGTTTGTCTTCAGGGCAGGTGCTTTTTACCACAGGAAGTTTATATTTGTTCGTAAACCCCTGCACATTGCACTCTTCAACATATATCAGCGGTCTTATCAGTGTCAGATCCGTTCGGTCCAGATAAGTGACGGGAGAGAAGGTATAATATTTTCCGCTGAAGATCAGGGAAAGCAGGGAAGTATTTATAACATCGTCCTTGTGATGCGCATAAGCAAGTTTATTACATCCGAGTTCATGTATTTTTTCGTTAAAGGCTCCCTTTCTCATCTTGGAACAAAGTGAACATGGATTTGATTCTTTCCTCAGATCAAACACGATCTTTTTTATATCAGTATCTATTATCGTATAGTTGACATCCAGTTCTTTGCAAAGTTCCTTTACCGGTCCGAAATCCATCCCTTCAAAGCCAACATTTACCGTAACGGCTTCAAGTTCGTATTTTTTCGGATAAAACCTTCTTAATGCACTCAGCGCATAGAGAAGAGTAAGGCTGTCTTTTCCGCCTGAAATGCCAATGGCGATCCTGTCGCCGTCCTCTATCATATTGTAATCATCTACAGCCTTTCTTACGAGGCTTAGCAGGTGTTGCAGGTCCATATTTATCCTTTCCGGCATTAACATCAAGACCGGTCATTATTATTTGATTGTTTTTTGTATTACTTTTTGTCCTCACGCAGCTTAACAATATTCCTTGCCTGTCTGCGTCTTTCCTCATCTAAGGCCGCGTAGTGGGTCTTGGTCGTATTTACATCCTTATGGCCCAGGACATCCGCCACAAGGTAAATATCGCCCGTTTCCCTGTATAGTGCGGTACCGTAAGTACTTCTTAACTTATGGGGAGTGATCTTTTTCCCGGGAGTAACGGTCGTTGCATATTTTTTGACCATATATTCGATATTTCTTACTGACATCCTTGTTTTCCGGTTTGACAGGAAGAATGCGTTTTCACTGCCTTCCGCGGCAACGATCCCGTTTCTTTCCTCTATATAGGGTAAGAGAGCGGAGAGTACTTCATCTCCGAAATATACAAATGCTTCATAACCGCCTTTACGGGTGACTTTAATACGGCTGTTGCGGATATCCACATCCTGCATATCAAGTCCGACACATTCGGAAACACGTATGCCGGTACCCAGAAATAAAGTAAGTATTGCCAGATCCCTGGTTCCAAGTTTTTCGTGAAAAATTTGTTGTTTTTTTGTCAATTTATCGCCCGTTTCAACCTGGTCAAGGAAATCTGCGGTTTCATCAGCCTCAAGACGGATAATTGCTTTTTGGTGTAATTTTGGCATACTTACCTGCAGTACAGGGTTTTCGGAGATGATACGGTTCTTATGAAAATAGTTATACATACAGCGGATAGATGAAAGTTTTCTTTTTATACCGCGTTCATGGTTAACAATATCACGGCCGTCATCATCAACATATAACTTAAGATATTGGATAAACTGTTCAAAATCGGACGCTGTAAGCTCTGTAAGGATACTGATGGGATAATCACAAATCTCTGTATCGGTATATTTTTTGTAATTGTATTTAAGATATTCAAAAAAAGTTTTCAGATCCGTAGCATAAGCGACCCTGGTCCTTGGAGCCGTTGTCTGGTCGATACCTACAAAAAACTGTGTACAAAAGCCGGGAAGGTCTTTAAGTAATTCCCTTAATTGCAGAGTATATTTTTTATCCGATATCTGTTTATAATTCTGATTGGCCATATAAAGCCTCCAT
>JAEEGL016929711.1_pt1 | contig 10088 bp, 8 predicted proteins | sample 9134231 | NCBI WGS metagenome assembly JAEEGL01 (sample SAMN16246548, study PRJNA631951) | gut metagenome | biome: gut microbiome; feature: rumen; material: fiber-attached | host: Bos | place: Iran: Karaj | collected 2018-10 | reverse complement strand
GGTGTAGGCTCATGGCCTATCGCTGGCACAGCAGTGTATATGACCGCTTATCCGCGTCTGCACGACGACGAGGGAGCAGCACGCGACTGGGAGGATATCCTGCCCGTTCGCCAGTGGTTGTATCAGACACCTCAGCAGATTCTGACAAAGGCCTCTAACGGTGCTTCTGACTTCGGTAACAAGTTCGGTCAGCCGCTGATCTGCGGTTCGGTGCTGACCTTCGAGCATCAGGAAGGTAAGGAGAAATATGCTTACGACAAAGTAATTATGCTGGCTGGTGGTGTAGGTTATGGTACCAAGCGCGACTGCTTGAAGAAAGAGCCCCAGAAGGGCAACAAGGTCGTGGTGGTAGGTGGCGACAACTACCGCATCGGATTGGGTGGTGGCAGTGTGTCATCGGTAGACACAGGCCGCTACAGCAACGGCATTGAACTGAACGCCATCCAGCGTGCCAACCCCGAGATGCAGAAGCGTGCCTACAACCTGGTGCGTGCGCTCTGCGAAGAAGACGTGAACCCCGTCGTGTCCATCCATGACCACGGATCGGCAGGTCACCTCAATTGTCTCTCAGAGTTGGTCGAGGAATGTGGCGGTGAGATTGACATGACCAAGCTGCCCATTGGCGACAAGACGCTCTCTTCAAAGGAAATCATTGCCAATGAGAGTCAGGAGCGCATGGGTCTGCTCATCGATGAGAAGCACATCGAGCACGTAAGGAAGATTGCCGAACGCGAACGTGCCCCGATGTATGTGGTCGGCGAGACAACCGGTGATGCCCACTTCTCGTTCAAGCAAGGCGACGGCGTGAAGCCCTTCGACCTCGACGTGGCTCAGATGTTCGGTCACTCGCCGACGACCATCATGCGCGACAACACCGTAGAGCGCCACTATGCCCCCGTCGCCTATAATATTGACAACAGCTCTGCCGCTGATACCATCCAGCAATACCTGGAGCGCGTTCTCCAACTCGAGGCCGTGGCCTGCAAGGACTGGCTCACCAACAAGGTAGACCGTTCTGTAACGGGTAAGATTGCCCGCCAGCAGTGTCAGGGTGTCATCCAACTGCCGTTGAGCGACTGCGGTGTGGTGGCTCTCGACTACCGAGGCCGCAAGGGTATTGCCACAGCCATCGGCCATGCCCCACAGGCTGGACTGGCTTCGCCCGAAGCAGGTAGCGTGCTGTCTGTAGCCGAGGCACTGACCAACATTGTGTGGGCTCCACTCACCGAAGGACTCTCCAGCGTCAGCCTGAGTGCCAACTGGATGTGGCCCTGCCGTTCACAGGAAGGAGAGGACGCCCGTCTCTATGCTGCCGTGAAAGCCCTGAGCGACTTCTGTTGCGACCTGAACATCAACGTTCCCACGGGCAAGGACTCGCTTTCACTCAGTCAGCAGTATCCCAATGGTGAGAAGATCATCTCACCAGGAACGGTCATCGTCAGCGCAGGCGGTGAAGTTTCCGACATCCGCAAAGTGGTAAGTCCCGTACTGAACAACAACAAGAACAGCTCAATCTATCATATCGACTTCTCCTTCGACGAACAGCACCTGGGCGGTTCTGCCTTCGCACAGAGCCTGGGCAAAGTGGGCGACAACGTGCCTACGGTAAAGGACGCGGAGTATTTTGCCGATGCCTTCAACGCCGTACAGGAACTCATCCGTCGCGGATGGGTGGAAGCCGGCCACGACATCTCAGCTGGTGGTATTATCACCTGTCTGCTTGAAATGTGCTTTGCCAACACCCGTGGCGGTCTGCACATCAACCTGCACGACCTTTGCAGCGACGGTGACATTGTGAAGACGCTCTTCGCCGAGAATCCTGGTGTGGTGATTGAGGTGAGCGACGAGCATAAGTTTGAGTTCCGTGAACTGATGGAAGACCTTGGTGTGGGCTACGCCAAGATTGGTTACCCCGTGGAAGACAGCCGCACCATTGAGGTCGTCTGTCCCGTGAGCGGTGACACTGACTCTGCAACCCAAACGCTGAGCTTCGACATCGACCACCTGCGCGACGTATGGTACAAGACGAGCTACCTGCTCGACCGCCGTCAGAGTTTCAACGGCAAGGCCCGCGAGCGCTTTGAGAACTACAAGCAGCAGCCCTTGGAGATGAAGTTCCCCCGTCATTTCGAAGGAACACTGGCTCACTACGGCCTCAACCCCCGCCGTCCAGCATGCAGCTGTGCCACAGCAACAGACAAAACAGCTCCCAAGGCTGCCATCATCCGCGAGAAGGGCACCAACGGTGAGCGCGAGATGGCTTACTCCATGTACTTGGCTGGTTTCGATGTGAAGGACGTGATGATGACCGACCTTATCTCGGGCCGCGAGACACTGGAGGATGTGAACTTCATCGTGTTCTGCGGTGGCTTCTCCAACAGCGACGTGCTGGGTTCAGCCAAGGGCTGGGCAGGTGCATTCCTCTACAACCCCAAAGCCAAGGAAGCCCTTGACAAGTTCTATGCCCGCAAGGACACGCTCTCACTGGGCATCTGCAACGGCTGCCAGCTCATGGTGGAGCTGGGACTGGTAGGCGCAAAGGGTGCCAAGATGCTGCACAACGACTCGCATAAGTTCGAGAGCGAGTTCATCACCCTGCAGATTCCGAAGAACGACAGCGTGATGTTCGGTTCGCTCAGCGGTACGAAACTGGGGCTGTGGGTGGCTCACGGAGAAGGCAAGTTCTCCCTGCCTGAAGCAGAGAGCACATATAACATCATTGCCAAGTACAACTACCACGGCTATCCCGCCAACCCCAACGGTTCCGACTACGACGTGGCCGGTATCTGTTCGGCCGACGGCCGTCACCTGTGCATGATGCCTCACTTGGAGCGTGCCATCTTCCCCTGGCAGTGCGCCTGGTATCCCGTTGGCAAGCGCATGGACGAAGTGACTCCGTGGATTGAGGCATTTGTAAACGCACGTAAGTGGGTTGAACAGCAATGAACATTTATCTGCAAAGCTTCAAGACATTCTTCAAGATTGGCATGTTCACCCTTGGGGGTGGATATGCCATGATTCCTATTATCGAAGCTGAAGTGGTAGACAAGCACAAGTGGGTATCAAAGGAAGAGTTTCTTGACCTCATTGCCATTGCCCAGAGCTGTCCGGGTGTGTTTGCCATCAACATCAGTACTTTTATCGGCTACAAACTGAAGAAGAAGACAGGGGCTGTCAGTTGTGCGCTGGGCACCGCCCTACCCTCTTTTCTCATCATCCTGGCCATCGCCATATTCTTCCACCAGTTTCAGGACAATCCTGTCGTGGCTTCGATGTTCCGCGGCATTCGTCCTGCCGTGGTGGCACTCATTGCCGTTCCCACGTTCAAACTGGCCATGAGTGCCAAGCTGTCGTGGGCCAACTGCTGGATTCCCATTGCCGGGGCACTGCTCATCTGGCTCATGGGCGTTTCACCTATTTATATTATACTGGCAGCCGGTATCGGCGGCTACGTCTACGGAACCTTGATAAAACCGACGGAATGATTTTCCTATACCTTTTCATTACGTTCTTCGAGATTGGTCTGTTCGGCTTTGGCGGCGGCTACGGCATGCTGTCGCTCATACAGCATGAGACCGTGGAACACTGGCACTGGATGAACTCAGCCGAGTTTACCGACATTGTGGCCATCAGCCAGATGACGCCTGGCCCCATTGGCATCAACTCGGCCACATACGCCGGTTACACAGCCTGCATCAATGCAGGATACTCTGTCCCGATGGCCATCTTAGGCTCGGCCACAGCAACCTTTGCACTGGTACTGCCGTCGCTCATCCTGATGATCCTGATTAGCAAACTCTTTTTGAAGTACATGAAGACACAGGCCGTGCAGTCGGTCTTTGCCGGACTCCGCCCTGCCGTTGTTGGTCTCTTGGCTGCTGCAACGCTGCTGCTCTGCACCAAGGAGAACTTCTCCACTCCTTCGGAAAACGCCTGGCAGTTCTGGATCAGCGTCATGCTGTTCGTCGCCACCTTCATTGGTACCCTCGTCTTCAGAATTAACCCCATCCAGATGATTCTCATGTCGGCCTTCGCTGGCCTGCTTCTTCTATATTAACACTTAAAAACAAACTACTTATGACTAAAAAACTAATTCTTGCACTGTTCTGTATGGCCACATGCCATATCGCACATTCCCAGCCCGGGAACCGCCGTCCCAACTTCCGCCGCATGGCATACGCCACCGACACGGTAATGGTACACGACCCCGTCATGGCTCAAGAGAACGGCACTTACTACCTGCTATCCACAGGCATGGGCATCAGCTGGGCCACATCGAAAGACCGCAAGACATGGGTCATCCAGCCCACTCCTTTCATAGAGAACCTGCCCCAATGGACGCAGGACTCCGTGCCAGGCTTCCGCAACCACGTGTGGGCTCCCGACATCATCCGCTGGCACGACCGCTGGTGGTTGGCGTACAGTTGCTCCACCTTTGGCAAGAACACCAGTGCCATTGGCTTGATGTCTGCCGACCACCTGAACGGCCAGTGGCGCGACGAAGGTTGCGTTGTGAAGTCACAGGAAGACCGTGACCAATGGAACGCCATCGATCCCAACTTCATCGTCGACGACAACGACCAACTCTGGATGACCTGGGGCTCGTTTTGGGACGGTATACAGATGGCAACTCTAAACGCTCCACTTAATCCGAAGACCATTGCCCGCCGCCATCGCCCAGGAGACCCGAATGCGGCAGAGAACCCCACATCGCAGTTTGCAGGACGCAATGCCATCGAAGCTCCATTCATTTTCAAGAAAAACGGCTGGTATTATCTTTTCGTGTCATGGGACTACTGCTGTCGTGGAGCCAAAAGCAACTACCGTGTGGCAGTGGGTCGCTCAAAGAACATAGACGGTCCCTACGTTGACCGTAACGGTAAGCCGATGCTGGAAGGCGGCGGCACGCTCTTCATCGAGGGCGACAAGCAGGAATATGAGGCCGCTGGCCACTGCGCAGCCTACACCTTCGGCGACGAAGACATTTTCATCTGTCACGGCTACAGCACCAAGATGAACGGTGCAAGCATCCTCATTCAGCGGCCCATTCACTGGACTGCCGATGGCTGGCCAGAGCTACGATAACATTGATTTCGCGTGTGCATGTGTGAAGCATCAATTTAAGCGCGTTTAAGCCTAGGTTAAATGCGCTTAAGGCTTGCTTAAATGCGCTTAGTGGTTTGCTGACTCTGAAACAGCTGAGCCAGAAGTCTTAACAAACTACAAAATGCAAGAAGATACGGTAAATTTTCGATGGATTCCTTGGATGGTATCGTATTTTTCCCTATATTTGCGGTGCTCGATGAGCAAAATGACAAAAAAAGATCTGAAACTATCATACCTTTTAAATCGTAACACTATGGAAGTTGAGAAAATCATGCAGGCCCTGGAGCGTAAGCACCCGGGCGAACTGGAGTATCTTCAGGCTGTAAGGGAAGTGCTGGAGTCGATCAAGGATGTGTACAACCAGCATCCTGAGTTTGAGAAGGCAAAGATTGTGGAGCGCATCGTGGAGCCGGAGCGCATTACCACGTTCCGTGTGCCCTGGGTGGACGACAAGGGCGAGGTACAGGTGAACATAGGCTACCGCGTACAGTTCAACTCGGCTATTGGCCCGTACAAGGGCGGTCTGAGGTTCCACCCGTCGGTGAACCTGAGCATCCTGAAGTTCCTGGGCTTCGAGCAGACGTTCAAGAACGCTCTGACCACGCTGCCCATGGGCGGCGGCAAGGGCGGAAGCGACTTTGCCCCGCGCGGCAAGAGCGACGCTGAGATTATGCGGTTCTGCCAGGCCTTCATGACCGAGTTGTACAAGGTAATAGGTCCCGATATGGACGTGCCGGCAGGTGACATCGGTGTGGGCGGCCGCGAGATAGGCTATCTGTTCGGCATGTACAAGAAGCTGACCTCGCAGTTCCACGGTGCCACCCTGACTGGCAAGGGCATTGAGTGGGGCGGCTCGATACTGCGTCCGGAGGCCACGGGCTTTGGTGCGCTGTACTTCGTGAACCACATGCTTCAGGCTCACAGACTGGACATCAAGGGCAAGACGGTGGCGCTCTCCGGCTTCGGCAATGTGGCCTGGGGTGCTGCCAAGAAGGCTACGGAGCTGGGGGCGAAGGTCATTACCATCAGCGGACCGGACGGCTACATCTACGACCCGGCAGGACTGGACGCTGAGAAAATTGACTATCTATTGGAGCTGCGTGCTTCGGGCAACGACATTTGTGAGCCGTATGCCGAAGAATTCGACGGAGCCCAGTTCTTCGAGGACAAGAGACCGTGGGAACAGAAGGCCGACATCTATCTGCCCTGCGCCACACAGAACGAGCTGAACGGTGACGATGCCGACAAGATTCTGGCACAGAATCCGCTATGCGTGGCCGAGGTGTCGAACATGGGCTGCACGGCCGAAGCCGTGAACAAGTTCGTTGCTGCTGGGCAGCTGTTTGCCCCAGGCAAGGCTGTGAACGCCGGTGGCGTGGCTACCAGCGGTCTGGAGATGACGCAGAATTCGATGCGCATGGCGTGGACGGCTGAGGAGGTTGACCAGCGTCTGCACCAAATCATGCAGGGCATTCACGAACAATGCGTAAAATACGGAAAGGAGCCTTCGGGCTACGTGAACTATGTGAAAGGTGCAAATGTGGCCGGCTTCATGAAGGTGGCCAAGGCCATGCTGGCACAAGGAATTGTATAAAGGCCTTCGGGTTTATGAAAAGTGAACAGTGAATGGTGAATAAAGCGAAAAACGGAGTCCATAGCTTATCATTGCGAGGAATGGTGCTGACGGCATTATTCACTATTCACTGTTCACTGTTCGTTAACCCCGCTGGGGCACAAGTCCAGACGGGCAAGGCTTCTTTCTACGCACGCAGGGCAACAGGAAGCCGGACAGCCAACGGGGAGAGGCTGCACCATGACTCGATGACGTGCGCACACCGCACGCACCCCTTTGGCACATTGCTCAGAGTGACTCACACGGACAACAGACGCTCGGTGACGGTGAGGGTGAACGACCGCGGGCCGTTTGTGCGCGGACGCATCATCGACCTGTCGTGGGGGGCAGCCAAAGAACTGGGCATGATTGCCGAAGGCATTGCCACAGTGGAAGTGGAGCCGATGGATGCCAACATTATCATTCCGCTCAGACCCACGGAGGAATATAAGGTCAGGATTCCACCCTTGAGAATCGACACGATTGAACTGCCAGACACACTAACAGCCATCTGGCAGGAGGACCTGCTCATTGAACATAAGAAAAGGCAGCAACCCAAGAAGCGGGGTGCTGCCCAAAAACGCTGAACTTAGTCTGCAAGAGCGACGGCTATTTACGTGCCGTTCGCATGGTGAACTCCTGGGTCTGGGAGGCAATGATGCCCTTCTGTCCCTGTGAGACACCCACACGCACCACAATCTCGCCATCCTTCAGCTTCTTGTCGGCACGGATGGTGGCTGTGTAGCGTATGCCCTGATAGGGGGGGATGCTCTCCACACGCAGGTTGGGTGACACCTTGACATGCTTGTTGGCCGTGACATTCTCCACGAAAGGAAAGATGTCGGTAACAACGGCCGGGGTGTTGTTCATGACCTCAAACATGACAGTACACTCCTCACCACGTACCAGCACGCCGTTGCCGTCGGCATCGGCAATAGCCGCATGGCGAAGCTCAATGTCGGGACGGTGTACGCTGTTTGGACGACGGTCGAAAGCATTGTCATCGAACGTGATGCGGTCGTCACCACGCATATCGGGGTCAAAACCACTCTGGTCGACCTGTTCGGTTGACAAATGCCAGTCACGCTGCTGCTGACGCTGCTCGCGACGGGCCTCCATGTCACGTTCGTGCTGTTGCATGGCCTCTTCGTACTTGCGCTGCTGGGACGCATCAACAGCAGCACCAATAGCCGCTCCGGCTACTGCGCCGCCCACAGTACCAATAAGTCCACCAACATGATGACCACGCCAGCCATCAGAAATTCCGCCAATACTGGAGCCGATGATATAGCCAAACTCGCCTCCTACCGTCATGCCTGCACCGGCACTGCCACAGCTGGTAAGCACCAGCAAAAAGCTCATTGAAAGTATCAGTCCGTTTTTCATCTTCATCTGTGTTTATATGTTCTTGGTTGCAAAGATAGCGAATAAGAATGAAATAGCAAAATGGATTTCCCCTATTTTTCTTTAGGGAAAATCCTACGGCCACACTTCATTTGCGACAAAGCCTGCGGGAAATGTAAAAATACTTTTACGCCCATTGTGTTCAAAAGCACAGATTCAATGTCAAATAAAAGAAAAGGCGAAAAAATGAACAACAAAAAAACTCATTTATACACTATAATCTAAAAAAAATTGTGGATATTTGTAACCGTAAATCATGACTTATGGCCAATACAACACTAAAAGACCAAAGAAGGTACATAGAATTCAGTAATCTGGTAGTTGACTACACCGAAGGGGATGTGGTTGTGTATGATGGTATACAGAATCTGCCAGCACTTTATCCGCTGAAGCCTATGACAAACATGATTGTCATGTGCCTGTCAGGAACCATAACAATGAAAGTCAACGACATGCGCAACATAATCAGCGCTGGTGACGTGTTCTTCTGCCCACCAAATGTGAAAATAAGGCATATTGACATGAGCGATGATTTCAGATGCCATGTCATCAACCTTTCCGATCATATCATACAGGGGCTACTCCACGATCGCATCAACACCTGGCACAAGGCTGTCTACGTGGTCAACAAACTCACCATCATCTCGCTGTCGCCTGTGACCACCAATGAATTTGACTGGTACTACAGACTTATCGGCTCGAAGCTTCAGAATAACGAGGAAACGCCATACGAAATCGTGCAGTCTCTTGTCAGGGCTCTGCTGCTGGAAATGTGTAATCTGCTGGAGATTCATCAGAACAGCAATGAAACCGTGAAGCTGTCGCAGGGGAAAATCCTCTTCAACCGCTTCCTCGGCTTGATTTCAAACAACGAAGTGAAACGTCGCCCCATCAACCACTACGCAAGCATACTGGCCATCACACCGAAATATCTCACGATGCTTTGCCTGAAATATAGCGACAAGACGGCTTCGGATTGGATCATTCAGTACACCACAGAGGACATCCGCTTCTATCTGAAGAACTCGAACCTAACCATCAAGGAAATTTCTGCAAAACTTGGATTTGCCAACATGAGCCACTTCGGTTCCTATGTAAGGAAACACCTCGGTGTTTCACCCAGCGAATACCGCCACAAATAATAAGGACAATTCCTTCAGAACCACCCTTCACAAAACGCGCTAACAAGCACATTGGTGAAGGGTTATTTGTTTGCATGAAAACATAATAAAAGATGCCCACCTCTATGCAGAGATGGACATCTTCCTATAAAGTTGATTAGGCTAATGACCTTATTCAGCCTTTGCCTCTTCAGCAGGAGCCTCAGCTGCAGGAGTTTCTTCGGCAGGAGCTTCTTCAGCAGGAGCTTCTTCGGCAGCAGGTGCCTCAGTAGCAGGTGCTTCAGCCTTAGCTGACTTGCGTGAACGGCGAGTGGTCTTCTTCTTAGTCTCAGTCTTAGCCATTTCAGGATCGAAGTCTACCAGCTCGATGAAGCAAATCTGTGCAGCGTCACCCTGACGAGTACCCAGCTTGATGATACGGGTGTAGCCACCGGGACGGTCGCCCACCTTCTCAGCAACCTCACTAAAGAGAACCTTAATGGCCTCCTTGTTCTGCAGGTAGCTGAACACGACACGACGCGAGTTGGTCGAGTCATCCTTTGCCTTAGTAATCAGGGGCTCCACATATTTCTTCAGAGCCTTAGCTTTTGCCAGGGTCGTAGTGATTCTTTTGTGCATGATCAGCGAAATGGCCATGTTGGCAAGCATGGACGCGCGATGCGATGCAGTACGACTCAGATGATTAAATTTCTTATTGTGTCTCATTGTTTTTTTTACTTTTTATTGGGCAATTATGTAGTCTCAACGATTACTCCTTGTCCAGTTTGTACTTTGAAATGTCGGTTCCAAACGACAGATTCAGACTCTCGAGCAAATCATCAAGCTCCGTGAGCGATTTCTTACCG
>JAEEGL016658844.1_pt1 | contig 10088 bp, 1 predicted proteins | sample 9134231 | NCBI WGS metagenome assembly JAEEGL01 (sample SAMN16246548, study PRJNA631951) | gut metagenome | biome: gut microbiome; feature: rumen; material: fiber-attached | host: Bos | place: Iran: Karaj | collected 2018-10 | reverse complement strand
ATCTTTTAATAATCTTGTTAATTTTGAATCTCTATATGGTACAAATGAACCTTTTTTACTTTTGTCTGCTAAAATATTAATTGATTTTCCTAATGCTAATAAACTTTTATTTATATTACTACCTTCTTCTCTTCTTATACCCTTTTCCATCCCACCTTTTTCGCTCCCAGCTAAATCCACAAATAATAATTTACTATTTATTATTTCTTCTTTATTTTTATTTTTAATTTTTTGTTCTATATTTATTTCCATTATTGCATGTGAACGAGATGAAAATTGGTTTATTCCTGTTGAACCCATTGTTCTTCTTTTATTTCCCAATTTTAAATAATTTAATACTTGTCCTGAATCAATTACAATTTTTTCTGTCAACTCAGGAACAATCACTCCTTTATTTGGGTCTTCTATTATCATTATTCCTTCATTTGATTGAGTTTCTGTTAATAAATCTATTACTTGTTCATTATAAATTTCTAAATAAGAAATTTTAATTATAAATTTTTGTTTTTCCAAATTTAATTTATTAAATAAATATTCCACTGCATATATACATATTCCTTTTTCACTATTATTATTTTGATATATATCTCCAAACATTGTATGAGTTTTTCCTGTTCCAGTTACTCCATATGCAAGGGCTGTTGAATTAAATCCTAATAAAATATTATCAACTAGCTTTTTAATTATTTTTTCAAAAATTAATTTATTATCATCTTTTTCAGTAAAAATATGATTAAAGGGAAATGCTTTGACATTTTTTCCATATCCATTTTCATCATTTGGATCTTGAAGATAACAAGTATTATTATTTTCAACTTGCAAAATAGATTTTTTTGACAATTGTTTATTGTCTAATATTTGTCCTGAAATTGTATTTAATTGAGATATTTCAATAGGGAGGAAAGGTCTAATTCTTACATAAACTTTAAATGGCTCTATTGTAGATTGATTTGTTTTATTTTTTTCAGACATTAGTAAAAATATAATAATCAAAAATATAAAAACAAAATTTAATCATTTTTCTTTATTTTCTATAATTTTTATTATTAAAATAAATATTTAGCTTTGGAGTAAAATTCATATTTTAAGTCAATATATTAATATTATTTGTGTTGATTTTGTTTTGTCAATTATTAAAATTAATTGTTTGTAAATAAATAAATTATTTAGCAATAAATTATATGGACTATCCTTCTAATGCTTTAAAAGAAATAAAAGAAATATTAGAATCAAAATTATATGATTTTAAAATAAAGCAGAATCCAGAATTAAAGTTTAAATCATTATTGAATGAAATAGAAAAATTAAAAATACCTTTTCCTTTATTCCAAAGAAAAGGATATTTAATTGATTTGTCATTCTTAAATATTGAAAAGAAAAAATTTCATGAACTTAAAGATATAATTAAAGAAGATAAAATTAATAATAATAATGAAACAAGTGATATTGGATTATTGCAAGAACAAGAAAAACATAATGTTTTTGGTGTTTTTAATGAAATTAATCTTATTGATGAGGAGAAAAAAAAAAAAGAGGAAGAAGAAAAAGAAAATGAAAGAAAAATAAAAGAAGAAAGAAGAAAGGAAGGGGAAGAATTATTTGAACACTTTTTAGAATCAATTAATAAAAAAGATGATTATTTGGATATTCAATTAAATATAAATAAAAAAGAAAAGGAAAATAATACTGAAAAAAAAAAAAATGAAGGTCTGAGTAGTGTATTAGGTATTTTAGAAAAAACAACAGGTGCAAATGAAGACAATAAAACAAATAAAGAAAAAAATAAAGAATCTTTAGTTCATATTTTAGAACAATTACAAAAACCTCTAGATTTCCTTAATTTTATAGAAAATAATTATGATAACTATAAAGAAAAAAAAGAAAAAAAAATTGATTTAACACCTTTAAATACATTTAAAGAGAATCATGAAATAAGAATTGATGCTTTAGAAGTTTCAGAAAAAGAAAACATTACAAAAATGATTTTGAATAAAAATGAAAAAATTAATCAATTTTTTGTGGATAATGCATTTAAACTATTGTATGTAATATCAAATAATGGAATTATTTATAGATATGATTTAGAAAAAGAAAAAGAAGAACCATCAATTAAAGGGAAATTTGGAGAAATATTATGTATGGACAATTATCAAGATCTTATAATAATAGGGAATAATAAAGGTATCATGTATATATTAATAAATCAAAATGAAACAGAATCAATATTAGATGAAAAACAATCACCTATTATATCTATAAAAATTGTAAAATATGTGTCAAAAAAGAAAAATAAAGAAAAAATAGAATATTTATACTCAAATAAAACATTTCAAGTAAATTTAATTATTAGGGCAAAAGGGATTTTTAATAAGAAAAAATGTATTTGTGTTTTAAAAAATCCATCTCCAATATTTAATATAATATCATATAATCCAGACCTAGATTTATCAATATCAAAAAAAAAAAGGATGTATTTTGGGTTTGTAGGTATACAAAATTTAATATTTATGAAAATTCGTCCACTTCCTCAAAGTTTAGAGGAATTAAATAAAAAAACTACAAATATAGTTAAACCTGATGGTGTTGACGAAAATAATTTACCTGATTGTTGCCTTGGATTAGGATATATTCCTAGTAATAGGCCGAAAAACTTAAGAATGTCCAGAGAAAGTAGTATTTTTGATATTACAAAATTACATCCTTTACTTTTAATTAGTTGGGGAAAAATTATTTTCTTATATTGTGAAACAATTGACCTTGATGGATATAGAAAATATAAATTAAATTCAATATTTGTCCATACTGATCCAATCATAAGAATAACATATTTAACAAATTCTTGTATTGGCATTATTGATTGTAAATTTATTGTTAAACTAATTTATACATATAATTTTGATATAAATACAAAAAATTTAAAAGACCCTACTATTGTTCAAGAAGATTATATTTTCAATCCTTTAAAATTAAATCCTATTAAATTTAATGAATTTTCATATATTAAAACTGATAAAAATAATAATACTAATACAGTTTATAGAAATATTTATTGCAATTATATTTTGCCTTTCCAACATGAGAATAAAGGATTAATTATTTTTGAAGAAAACAAAATTAAAATTTTAGATTTAGCAACATACCAAAAAATAACAAATCAATTGGCAGAAAATAATAAATTTGAACAAATGCTTTGGTTTGGAAAAATCATTTTTAATAATCCTAAACAAGCTTTAACTTTAGGAAATGATTTTGAAGGAGATTTTTTAAATGAATATAAAAATAATTTATGTGCAGCCTTATTTATCAAGGCTTATTCAGCAATTTTAAGAAAAAATGATGACGAAAGTATGAACTTATTTATAAGAGAAATAATAGAGTTTTCTATGGAGGCTGAATGTTCTTTAGCTTTATTTAATTTTTTTGACTCTGTATTACAAAATGAAACAATTGCAAAAATAATTTTTGAAATTTATACTAAATATATGATGGAATTTAAAGATTCAAATAACAAATTAAATGAAGGAATTACCGAGAATTTTTTGTTAAATTATATTGATTATTTTATTAAAAGAAATAAAAAAATTGAATTATCTAAAGTTTTATTAAAATTAGATTGTTTTATATTAAAAAAAGAAAAAATTGAACAAAAAATTATTGAAAATGAATTAATAAATGTATTTATTTATATTTCAATGAATTTAATCTCAGATTCAGCTATAAATTCGATATTAAATCCTGAAAATGAAGAATATTCTAATGAGTATTTTAAACCAATCCAATTTATATTTGCATTATTTAAATTAAAAAAAGATATATCAAACCAAAAATATAAAGATTTTATAATTAATCAAGATATTAATATTGATTTAAATGAGGTTTTTGATTGTGGAGAGTATTATGGACATAAACTTTTATGGTATTGTAATTATTGTTTTAAACAAGTGTTGTATCCTTATGGGTTTTTAATGGATTCACAAAGTCATAATATTTTAGTTAAAAAAATTCTACTTTTTTTAACTAGTAAAGATATAATGGATTTATTTTTAAAATTTGATTCATATTCTTTTTTTCAAGTATTAGGGAAATTATATTTAGATGAAAGTTTAATTAATATAATCAATACTAAATTTGAAAATGAAGCATTAGAAGATTTTATGTATACAATAAGAGGGGAAAAAATTAATTGTAAAGATTTATCTGCAACAAAAATTTTATTTAATATTATTTCTTATTCTGAATCAAAAGACAATATATTTATTAATAAAGATTTATATGATTTTGTTGCTTTAGTTTCAAAAAATATGGTAATAGATAAAGAATTAAAGAACAACATTAAAATTCAATTAAAAAATGCTTGTATATTTTTATTAAATTATCCAAATAAAAGAAGTAATTGTGAAATACAAGACCCATTTCATTGTCACACTCCTAAAGACAATAAAGAATTTATAAAAGAGAAAAGTTCTAATCAAGAAAAAATCAAAATAATTATTGAACAAGCAAAAAATATTGGTTTCGATAATGAGGATATAAAACAATTACTTGAAATTCCAACACCATATTATGAAATAACTTTATTATTATTAAATTCCTTAAATAAATTCGAAGAAAGCTTGGAATTCCAAATAGATTGTAAAGAATTTGATAAATCAAATATATTTGATTGGATTAATAAAACCTTACATGAAATAAAACAATTAGATAAAGAACCAACAAATAATGGAGAAGATTATGAAATAAAATTTAAGTATAAATTACTAAAAAAATTAAAAGATTTAGTAAAAATTAATCAAATAAAAACATCAGAATTAATAGACAGATATTTTAAAGACCAGATGGAAACAGTGATTGAGCAATTTGAAGGGAATCCTGAATTACAATTCCAATATGTAGAAAAATATTTAGAGAATTATGAAAAAAACGGAATAGAACATGTTGATCAATTTAAAAATTTTATATCAAAAAAAATCCAACTATTAGTTAAATTAGAACATAAGGGAGAAGTATTAAAATTATTAAAAAAATATACTTTTGTTTGTAATAAAAATATGCTTGATTTTTGCTTTGATAATAAATTAATAGATTGTTATATATATATAAATTATAAAATTGGAAATGTTGAAAAAGCAGTTGATACAGTTATTGATGCATTAAAAAAAAATTTAGACTATATATTAAATAATATTAATAATTCTATTAATTCAAAAAATAGAAGAAAATTTATATATTGGTTAATTGATAAAAATAATAGATATTTAGCTTTAGGGATAGAAGCATGTCAATTAATATCAAATAATGCTTTAATAATGGAAAGTTTTTGGGAAAAAATTTTAAATGGATTATATGAGATGAGAAATACATTTAACAATTTTGAATTAATAGGAGAATCAACAATTGATAAAGAAAATGATATAAAAAAATTAAATAAAATGATAGAAGAAAATATCCAAAATGTATTAATTGCTATGAGTGAATATGTAACTATTCCTGTATTAATGGATATTGTAACAATGAAATGTAAGGATGCATCAATGAAAGAATTTGCTGGAATTATTACTCAACTATTTAATAGTCAAAGAGTTTTAGAAGTGATTTGTAATTCAGCAAAAATATTAATAAAAAATGATGTATTTAAGAATATGGATAAATATTATTATGAATATCATATTAATGGAAGAAATTTTGAACCAAAAAAATGTTATTATTGTGGAAGAATTATTAAAGATGAAAAAATTGTTCTTTTCGGATGTAATCATTATTATCATATACAATGTTGTGCTCAAGAGAAAAATTCTTATGTTTGTTTTATTTGTAAAAATAAAGAAATTGAGGAAAGTATAACTTATATTGAAAATAATATGAAACTTCCAATAGATAAAGAAATTGAATACAATGAAACTCAACAAAATGAAAACGATATAAAAAATAAGAAAATTGAAGAAAATGCAAATAGAAAATATAATATTGAAATATTAAAAAAAATGAAAAAACATCATTTAATTTTAGAAAATTCAATTAATGATATGATTATTGACTCTGGAATTAAATCAAAATTAAAATCCATACAAATAGGAAATTAATATAATACATTAAATCAAAAATAATTTTAAATATTATTTTAAATCATAATTAATTTAAAAATTTTAAAAATCATTCATCTTAGATAAGAATGATTAATGGTTATTTAAAATAAAGGAAATCAATATAAAAAGATAATAAACTAAGAATTAATTAAAAATACTATAAATATTATATGCAAGATATAAAAATTTAATAAACAAAATAATTAAATATTCTTTTTTTTTCTTTCATTTAAAAAGATTTAATCATTTTATTATTTATAAATAAATTTTCTTTAATTATTTTAAAAAATTAATAATTATTATCTATTAAATTTTTGGCATATAATATTTTTTATTTGTTTTGATTAAACAAATATCCTTATCTCGAATCTACTTTTTAATATATTAATATTTATTAAATAATTCTAATTTATCAAAAATTTTAATAATATCTATAAATAAATATTTTTAATATAAAAAATTTATTCACTATAAAATCAAATTTACAAACTAAATCATTATTATTATTTTTTATTAAAGTTTTTCTTTAAAGATTAAGAAGGTGTTTATAAAAAATATTACTATCATTATATTTTATTTTAAATAATAAAATAAAATCTTTTTGAATTCATATATGTTTAAAATAACATAATTAACATTTAAAAATAGGTTTATATATTATCAAAAAATTTTGGAGATAATAAGAATGAAATAAATAATTAGTAATTTTAGGAAAAAATGATAATATTTTTAATTATGAATCAAAAAATTTAAACTAAAAAAATTTTGAATTTTTGATGTTCAAAAAAAGATATTAATTTTTAATTTATGAAACACACAAAAAATATATATTTAATGAAAATCTTTTTAAAAAAAATTATTTTATTTATATTCCTACCACATAAATAATAAAAAAATAAAACAATTTTTAAGAAAAGACAATTTTTATTTAATTAACAATTTTCATTTTATTTATTCCATTTTATGAAAAAACTGTTGGTGAATGTGCTAATGATTTATCTAATAAATCAATGAATTGTAGTAAGCAATCTAGTGCTCAAAATAAAATTGTACAAATGTATTATCAAATATCAAAAAAATATATCACCTAACTTGAAAAAGTTGCAGCCTAAATTAAAATTAGGCAACTAAAAAATATAAATTTAAAATTAGATTAATATATTTAACTTTTTATTTGTTTTTATTTTTTTTATCACTTTTATTTTCTTAATGATAATTAATTTATATACAAATCTTTTAATCATTAAAATAAAAGTTTTTATAGAGTGATATTAATGCATTTTATATTCTATATATAAAATTGAAATATATTTCCAGGTTTTAATAAAAATATCCAAAAAAAAAAATAATATATTAAAAAGATAGATTGGATAAATATAGATTGATAAGAAAATCAATAATCAATACAACATTATTTTTTATTATTTATAATATTTATTCAAAAAGTAAATAAATTATTTTTATTTCATGTTTATAACTTTTTATTGTATATTAGAGTATTATTTAGTTTAGAAAAAAATCTTATAATTAAAAGATAAAAGTGAAAATTAAATAAAGTTATATAAATAGTTTTTAAATAGTTTTGCTAATATATTTAATATTTTGAATAATAAATATATATTAAATAAAAAATTAAAATGTTTTCTATATTGATAAATGAATTAAAACTTATGAATGTTAGATAATATTAGTTACAATTTAAAAATAAAATTTTTTACATTAATATAATTAATATATTATAAATTTAATGTCAACTGATTTATCTGATTCAAAAATTAATAAACCTCAGGAACAAAAAAAAAATAAGATGGTTACAAGTGAAGGATTAGAAAAAATTGGAGCAGGGAATCAATTTATATGTTGGATATCCAACTATAATATTAAAGAATTAAAAGATGATAATAGAGAAGAAAAAGAAAATGAATTAAATAATAATAAAAATGAATTAAATGATAAGAATAAAGAATTAAATTATAATAAACAAGAGGAAGAAAAAGAAATTTATTTTCAGGGAAAATCTTTTTCAAAATTATTTCTTGAGGATGATATCAATTTTACAATTAATAAATCCTGTTATTTTAAGAATGATATACTTTCATTGATTAAATTAAATTTACATAATCCTATTAAAGAAAATAAAAAATTAAATTCATTGAAAGAAAATAAAGAACCTTTTTTTAATGATTATATTCCTATTCAAATTTCTGCTTTTAAAAATTCAGTTGCAATATTATTAAAAAGTAAGGATGAAGAGATAAATTTTCAATTTTTAGAATTTAAAAATTATTTTAATGAAATTATAACCAATTTAAAAGGAAAAAAAGAAACTTTTCAATCATATTTTTTATCAAATTTACCGAATCGCTTTTTAAAAGTAATAGATCCATCAAGTAATAAAAAGCCTGATAAATATTTTTCATATGAATTATCTATTTCAGATTTTAACGAAAAATTAACAGAATTAATGGGTCATAAAGATAAAAATCAAGATAATTTATTAAAAAATTTAAAAGATGCATCAATAATAAATGACAATAAAATTAATTTATTAAAATTTTACAAAATTTTATATTCTCTTGACACAATAAATGAAACAAAATTAATAATACTAGGAGATTTTGTTCATCAATATTATAAAAATTTAACATCAGTTGAAGATAAAAAAAAATTTAAAGATTTATATAATAAAACTCTATGTTTTGAATTACCTGAAGTTTTACTTCCTTTAAAACAAATATCATTAGGAATAAATCATTTATTATTATTAACAATTGAAGGAGAGGTTTATTCTATAGGTGATGGTTCCAAAGGAGCAACTGGAATTAGAAATAGAAAATATATTACCACGCCTTGTAAAGTAGAATTTCCTTTTAAAAACATTTCAATATTAAAAATAGCAGCTGGTGCAAGACATAGTCTTTCCCTTGATACAAATAATACAGTTTATTCATGGGGTTGTGGTGCTTGTGGTTGTTTGGGTTTGAATTCAACAAATGATTCTTTTGAACCTAAAGAAATTATTTTTAATGTAACAATTGCAAAAGTGAGACAATTAGAAGCTAGTGATAATTATAGTGCTTGTTTATGTGAAGATGGTAATTTATATACATGGGGAAATCCTCAATTTGGAAGATTAGGACATGGTGAAGGGATTAATAATAAAATTCCCCAACAAGTTGGTGATGTATCTAAAAAGAATAAAACTGATAAATTTAATAAAAATATTAAAATGATTAAAGCTGGATATTTTAGTATGCTTGTTGTTACAATGAATAATGAAATTTTTGGATTTGGATTACAAACTCTTATAGATGTTTTTGGAGATAATGATTTAAAGGATAATAAGGATGGAGAAAATTCTAACAGTAATAGTGATGTTGATTATTATGTTGAAAAAACAAATGGAAAAATATATAGTTTTAAGATTTTATACAAAGAATTAAATAAAAAAAATGACAAAAATAAAAAAAATAAAGATGTCATAGGATTATTTGTTGGAAATTTATTTTATGGATTTGTAACAAAAGAAGGAGAAAAAGAAGTTAGATTTTATAAAGGTGGAGAATATGAAATACAAAATGAAATAAATATTCCTTTAAAAAATTTATTGTGTTTATTAAAAAACCAATTAGATGATTCAAATAATAGAAATCATATAAATACTAATTCAAAAGAGGAAAAAGAATTAAAAGAAATATTAAATGGGTATATTTTAAATGGTTACACTTTTCAAAATAGTAACCAAAATAAAAAAGAAAAAAAAATAAAAAAAATAGTATGTTCAGAGAATAACAGTGCAATATTATCTAATACAGGTGATTTATATGTATTTGGTTCATATATATATCAAGTTGCACCTCAATTATTAGAAAATTGTTTCAGAAGTATTCAACCAAGAGGAAAAAAAATAATTTCAGTAGCATTAGGTGCCAATCATATTATAATGATAACATCAGGAAAAGAAGTTTATAGTGCAGGAAGAAATTCAGAAGGTCAACTTGGTTT
>JAEEGL015118457.1_pt1 | contig 10088 bp, 5 predicted proteins | sample 9134231 | NCBI WGS metagenome assembly JAEEGL01 (sample SAMN16246548, study PRJNA631951) | gut metagenome | biome: gut microbiome; feature: rumen; material: fiber-attached | host: Bos | place: Iran: Karaj | collected 2018-10 | reverse complement strand
TTGGTGGAGGAGGCGTCGTTGGCAAGCACGAAGGTGGTGATGGAGATGTCGGTCGTGCCGCCGCCCAGGTCCAGCGCGGCCACGCGCAGAGTGGGCTTTTGCTCCCTTGCCGGCCCCATGGGATCGTCTTCCGAAGGAACGGAGCGCTTTTTGCCCATGACCTCGAAAAAGAGATGCGCGTCGTTGGCGTAGTTATGGCGTATCTCGTTATAGACGTACACCAGCTGCGAGCAGGTGGCTTCGTCCCATTCGCACTTGACCTCGGGGTTGACGCGGTAATCGCTGATGGGCCTGTCGGCGGCGCTGCCCTTCCTGCGCTTTTTCACGCCGTAGTCACGGTAATGATCCTTCCAGCCCAGCACGTTCCACATCACCTGCACGGCTGCCTTGGCCCACGTGGCGTAGATGGTCTTCTCCACCGCCGGCATGCCCGGCGGCACCGTGAAGATGAGGTTCCTGAGCCGGCGCGGCCTGTCGGGGTAGCCGCGGCGGTCGCGCACGTCGGGAGAGTTGATGGTGAGCAGGGCCTGCTGGATGAGCTCCATGAAGAGGAACATCATCATGGTCGAACGGGCAAAGCGGGGCTGCATGGCAAAGCGCACCGGCTGATCCTTGATCTCCTTGCCGAAGATGTTCTGCAAGTCCAGCGTGATGGAGCTGAGGACGGGCTTTTCCATGCCTTCTTCGGGCGGGGCGGATGCCGCCTTGAGCTCCTTGAGGTTCGCCAGGGGCACGCCGCTGTTGTTGACATAACGGCACAGCGAAAGGGAAGACACCAGCTCCTCGGCATCCGCCGTCTGCGACTTGTTGAAGAACCACAGGTCGCGTTCCTCCAGATCCCAAAGGTAGCGCTTGGGGCTGCTCATGCCTGATGCCCCCTCGGCATTGATGGAAAGCCCCGCAAGGCGCGTGGCCTCCGGCCCCGTTCGTATGGGCGAGGCCCAGGCAAAGGCGTTCTCGCGCTCGGAACGGTCGCTGTATTCCGAAAAGCCGAATTCCGTCTTGGAAAATTCCACCCTGGTCTCAAAGGGCTCGCTGTACAGCATGTGCGGACGCGTGAGGTCGCGCAGCTGCAGGCGGTAGCTGTTGAGCAGCGTGGATTCCGTGCTGTCGTCGGGCATGCTCTCGGCAAGGATGCCGGTGCTGCGGGAGTTGCCGATGTCCAGCACCAGGTCCACGTTGATGTAGGGGCTGCGGACCTCGCCGCCATCCTCCACCTTGGCTATGCGCACGCTCTTGCCGCCGATGACCTTGTCGAGCAGCCGCAGGTACACCAGGTACGAGGCCAGATGACCCAGGTGCAGTTCTCCGTTTTCGGTCTCGGGGTCGTCCACAAGACGTCGAGGCATGTTGCGCTTCAGGTTCTCCTTGTCGCTGTAATAGTCCTTCCACAGCGACTTGAGCCATTCTCCCACCCAGGCTTCCATGAGGAAGGGAGCGTTGTCGCGCTTTTGCACGGCAAGGGAGCATACGGCGCTCTCGGCCACGTCGCTGAGCGACAGGCCTATGTGCTTGTCGTCTTCGGGATCGACCTGCATGTCAAAGGCCAGGACAAGGCGCCAGTTGCGCGGTTCGGGATCCTTTTCGTTTGCGGTGCGCGTCAGGTAGGCGCGCGCCCAGTTGGTGGGGCCGTAGGTGAAAATGGGCTTGCCGTCGGCGTGGCGGTCGTCGGTCTGCCTCAAAAAGGGTATGGGCATCCAGTGGTCCAGCCACGGACCGAGGTGCTTGTCGGAATTGATGGTGCAGTATTCCGTTTCGTCAACGGCCCTGCCGCCTTCGGGCATGACGAAGTCGCCGTCTTCGTTCTGCTCCAGTTCGTGGAGCCTCACGTTCTTGATGACGGAGCCGTCTTCCTCTTCAGTACCGTCGGCGTCGAGCAGTTCCTCCATGAAGGTCATGCTGATCTTGCGCACGACGTCCATGGAAGCCTCAAAATCGAGGAACTGGGGCAGCCCGTAGGGTATGAGGCTGATGACATCCTTGTACTTAGGCATATTTTCCATATCGTCAATGCTCCCGTAGGCTATTTAATGCGCGTAAACGTGGCTCCATGCCAACGTATTCCAGCATTTTCTCCGCTGCACAGCGCATGCGCGCCAGACTGCCGGCATTCCAAAAAATGCCTGGGGTAGCGGCCTGGTGATTTCCTGGAATAAAATTCGGACGTGTTGAGCGTAAGACGACCTTTTTTGTACTTGGCCCTGGCCGACGCCGTATACCGTCTGCCGGACTGTTCCACGATGCTGGACGTGCCCCTGCCGTTTCCATCGAATGAAAATTCCATGACGATGGGCTGATTGTCGCTCGTCCTCACCAGCCCGGTGTTGCAGCGCCATTTGCCCTGGAGAAAATCCATGGAGCTGTCATCTTCGGGCAGCACCAGTGAATTGCCGGGCTTGGGGGCATTGTTCTGCCGCTTGGCAGCATCATCGCTCATGCCGGCAAGCAGATCTTCGATGCTCGGACCGGCCTGCGGGGCTTGTTCCGCTGCAGGCGCAGGCTGACGGGGCGCGGGAGCAGGATCGACCGCCAAAAGTTCCTCAAGCTGCATGCCCTGCTGCTGCCGTTCCAGCGAGGCAAGGGAGAGCAGCCTGCCGTCCTCCAGACGCATCCAGCCGTTGGAAACGTCGCAGGAAAATTCGCCGCCGGCATTGGGCCTGCATTCCATGAAGGTGGGATAATAGCCCTTGCCCGATCCGTCGGAATAGGCTTCGGTCTTGACGCGCACGGCGCCGCCCGCTGCGGGAGTGACCTGGGCCGATGCTTTAAACTCCTTTCCTGCACCCTCTCTGATGACGGAATGCCCCTTTCCGTTCTTGTCGAAGTGGAATTCAAGCGCCACGCTGCTCCCGTCGCTCTTGCGGGCGAAATCGCGGCTGAAGCGCCAGTCGCCGGCCAGCGAGGAAGCCGCAGCCTGTTTTCCGGCCCGGGCTTTTTCCGCGTTGCGCATGAGATCAGGAGCCATGTCCGCTCCGCCGTCATCCAGCTCGGCAAGTCCGCTGCCGTCACCCTGCGCGCCCGGGGGCATGGGCTGGGGATCCGCAGGTGCCTGAGGGGATGCCTTCGCCTCAGCTTGTGCCTTGCGTCCGTTTTCTTCGGCAACGAGATCATCGGCCAGCAAATGCTGGTTGGCCCATGTGCGCCAGCCGTCGGTGCCGGCGCAAAGGGCCTGTCCGCCCACGTTGCGGCATTCGCTGAACATGCCGGCGTAAACCACGGGGCTGTCCTTGCCGGCAAAGCGCCCGGTGCGTATTTTGAGGGCTCCGTCATCCAGCGCGGCCCGGGCTTCGGCTTCGAAGACCTCGCCCTTGTCCGATGTGAGCGTGGCCACGCCCTTGCCGTTGCCGTCAAAGGCAAAGCCGGCGAGGAGTTTGCGTCCTTCGGAATCCGTGAACGCGCGGTCAAAATGCCATTTCCCCCGGACAAAGCCCATGTCCGCCGCCGCAGGCGGGACCGCCATGGGCTGCGCGCCCGCCGGGATGGAGGCTTCGGCTCCGCTGTCAGGGACAAGCTGGGCTTCCCGTTCCGGAGCAGGTGCGTCAGCCTTCGCCTGCCCGCCACGACTGTCTTGCGCAGCCGCCGGCTCCGTCACAGGGGCACCGGGCTGCTGACCGCCGTTGCTCTGCGCGTCTTGCCGCGCTGGCTCTTCCTTCCCTGCCCGGCTGCTCTTGGCTACGAGTCTCGCTCCTTTCCAGGCATTCTTGCCATCGGTCCCTTCGCAGGCGAACTGCCCGTTATCGTTCATGCAGAGTATCAGCTGCGCGGCATAGGTCTTCTCGTCAGGTCCCGTGTGCTTCTGCGTGGCAATGCAAAGCGTGCCGTCCTGAAGTTGCGCCACGGCCTTGGCTTCGTAGCGATGCCCCTGCTTGTCCACCACGGCGGACGTGCCTTCGCCTTTTTCATCAAAGGCAAATTCCATGGCTACGCGATTGCCGGCGGGGTCTTCAAATTCGCGGTCAAAGGTCCATTGCCCCTTGACAAAGTCCATGCTGCCGCCATCCCGGGGAACGGCCATGGCCGGCGCATCCTCAGCGGGCTTGTCTTTTTCCTGCTCGGGCAGGCGCAGCGGTTCCCCCTGCTCCTCTGCCGGAGCGGGAGCGGCGCTTTCCGCCTGCGGATCCGCTCCGCCCTTCTCTTCTCCGCCCTGCTCCTTGTCCCGGCCTTCCGGTCCCTGACTGCCAGGCTGCGCTCCCGGCTGTTCCTGCGCCGGTGCGTTTTGCTCCATCTCCTGCTGTTGCTGCGCCGGATCTTCCTGCGCAGGCGCCGCAGACTCAGGTGCGTTCTCCCGGCTGCCCGGATCCTGCTGCATGACCGGGGCCTGATCTTCAGGCGCTTCCTGGCCGGACACCCCCCTGGGAGGAGCCAGGCGCAGGCTGTCGCCCCATACTTCGCCGGCCGCGAGGAAGGCTGCCAGCACACCGACGATGCAGACTATCTTTTTTGCGGATGCCGTCATTGCAGACCTCCCTTATATGTTTCGATCTCCCAGGTCGTCCCGTCCTTGTTCACGCCCACGCAGGCCGTCGTCCCGCTTTGGCAGAGCATGGAGAACGGTTCGAAGTCGTTGCCGTTGGGACAGGTCATCTTGTCAACGCTGATGCGCACCCTGCCGTCGCTTTCGCGGCTGGCCGTGGCCGGACCCTTGCAGGTCTGGCGCTCGCTGACCAGTTCGCCCGCTCCCTTGCCGTCGCTGCCGGGGAAGGTGATGCGCAGGAGGACAGGATCGCCGCTTTCATTGACCAGGGCGTCCCTGACTTCGAGCGATCCCTTCAAATAAGCGAACTCATCAGATTCCTTATCTTTTCCGTTCATCAAAAAATACCAGGCGGCAAAGGCTCCGGCCAGGACCAGCGCCGCGCCGATGACGGCAGGCACTATCCAGCCCGATCCGCCTTTTTTGCGCTGTTCCGCCGCCGGCTGCGCCTGCGGGGGCTGCTGTCCTGACGGCACTCCGGCCTCCTGAGGAGCTTCCGCGGCCGAGGCTTCGGAAGCCTCGCCGCTCTCCTCGGCTACGGGGATCGCCGCCGCTGCCTGCTTCTGCCGCATCGTCCTCAGGGTGTCTTCCACGTTGACGGCTTGCTCCCTGGCCGAACCGGAAACGGAATCCACCAGGTCGCCATCCCTTACCAGGCTGTTTTCGGCGTTGGAGAATCCCCAGCAGGTGACCACGATGCTGTCGCCCACCAGGTGAAGATAGCTTTGATCCGGCACGTTGAGCGCGCTTTTGAGCAGATCCGCGCCGCTGCGCTCGCCTGCCTGGCGCAATTTTTCCGAGTAGCCGCTGAGCGTCTGCACCATGCTTTTGAAGCGCTCCAGCGCCGCGGAGGCTTCTTCCTGCGGCAAGGCGGAAAAGGGCACGGCCTTGCCGGGAAGATCGGTGTACCAGTCTATGGACTTTTCGCTGGCGACATCCTTGGGCCGCGCGAAAAACTGCTCGTATTCCTCGCCCAGGCCGCTTTCCTGCACCAGGTCCTGCAATTGGTAGTACAGGGTGTCCAGCCGGTTGCGGTCCACCCTGGCAACGCTCAGGCCGCTGCGCTTGGTATTGGCTATCTTCTTGCTCATGAATCCCTCCGCGCGCTCGATGCGCAAACTGCTATGCGCCTCCAATGCCATCCCGCCGCGCAAAGCCGGTCAGGACGGAACAGCACCGGGATCGGCGGGGCCAGCCCCGCCCATCCCGCAAAAAAGTACGAACCATCCGCCCCGCGCCGTGCGGCATGGATGGAAGTCATGCTACGTTGCTGAGCAACACCCTGTCATTGAAAACGGTCTCGAAAAATTTTGCCGTTTGTGCGTCGCTGAACATGGCATGCGTCAGGTCCTTTTCCTTCGTGACGCTGGCGACGGCCGCTTCCCTCTGCTTCTGGGCCTTGTCTTTCCGCGCCTTTGCCGCGGCGATTTCCCTGGCGTGCCTCTTGGCGGCCTCTTCCTTCGCCTGCTGCTCAAGGAACTTATCGCCGTCGGCCAGGGTCGTATCCATCTCGGCCTGCGTGTCGCCCCAGTACTTGTCGATATTATCCAAACCGGCCTTGATGTCGTCCATGCGGGCCAGGAATTCATCCTTGCCGATCTGCTTTTTCTTGGCCAGTCCGGTCAGGTGCTTGATCTGCTCACGGTAGCACTTATAGGCCTTTTCGACCGAGGCGCGCTTGAGATCCCAGCCCTGCGAGGATTCGCCGAGTTCCTTCTGGTACTGCGCCAGCCGCTGCTTCTGGTCCTTGATGTCCATGAGGTGCTGATAGGTGGCTCCGATGGCGGCGCCTGCCGCAGCGCCCACGACCGCTCCGACCAGGGCGCCCTTCCAGTCGCCCTTGATGAGGGCGCCGGCAGCCGCGCCCGCGACGGCGCCGCCCAGGGCGCCCTTGCCTGCGGACTTGAGCATCCTGGTCCCGTCCTTATCCTTGCACAGCTTGGCGATGGGATCGTAGCATTCGGGATAATACTGGGACTGATAGGCCTCAGGCTTGGGTCCCTTGCTGCCAAGGCAGCCCGTGAGAGAAAACACCATGAACGCGGACAGAACGCAGCATACGATCTTGGAAGTCATGCAACACTCCGTAGTTTAAGGTTGAAAGCCAAACCGGATCGGCAAGGACGGCGACTGCCCCCGCCCTCCGGCAAATTTTTCAGGCCGGCGCCGGCGATCCCATGACGGGATCCTCCCCGTTCAACGGCAAAGCGCCCTGCGGGAGGATGAAAGCGCCGAGGGCCCTTCCCCCACGGCGGCAGGCAGCGCCTGATCCGCGGATGACGCGGCCGGCATGCGCCGCATCCCCGCGCAAAACATTCAGCAGGACAAAGAGGAACGGATGGCATCCGCGCCCGGAAATCATTTTTCGGATCATTTTCGCTGCGAACTCCTCCTTCCCTGTCATCATGCGCAAAAAAAAGCATCAGCGGGCCATGGGCCCGCGATGCCCTGAGATCCCGGTTCAATCCAGCTTTTGAGACCTGACGAACCTGATGCTGCGCGCATCGGGATATTTATCCCGTATCTTTTCCTTCGCCATTTTCCTGGCTTCCCCGGCGCTGGGGGCGTTGACCGTGAAGTATTCCTCTGAGACCGAAGTCCCGCCCCGCGTGATACGCGCCACCAGCCGGAAGCGCGGCAACACGTTTCCCGTCCGTGCGGCGAGAAGGATGCCGTTCCCATCCGCCGCCGGCAGGCCCATGGAGGGCCGGCCAGGCCCGGCGCCGCCCACGGCGGGCGCTGCCTGACCTGCATCCGTGACGCCGCCGCAGCACGGCAAAGCACCGATCCCTGCTGCAACGCAGGCAAAGAACAAAAAGCATGTCGCCCGGAACATCATTTTCCGCATATCGCAGCTCAAGATCCTTTATCCCGTTTTTATCTGCCTTCATGCCCTCGCAAAAAGCGTCTTCCAGACAAAAGAAGACCCAAAAAGGTCATATACATACGCCATAAAACATAATTGTATTTGTGTCAAACAAATAATGGATTATTTTGAAAAATAGCTATTGCTTTGGAACGGTTACCCGCAGGATTCAGACGAAACGCGGGCATTCGGAGGAAGAGCCTGCCGAAAAGCGGGGATCCGCCTCCGGCACCCATGCCCCACGGCCCGGAAGAGAAAGGATCACCCCTTGCCCGGCACGCTCTTCCGCTGCGCGCATGCTCCCGGCGTGAGCGAATCGGGGATCACCGCCGGGTCGGAAAGCGAAAGCTCCCCATGCGCTGAGGCTGACGGGTAAAAAATACCGTTGACCGACGTCGACCGTTTTGAGGCGGGCGCCGACCTGTTTTTTTTTGCTTTTCAGCTGCGCCCGCCGAACGACGCCGCGAGGGGACTCCCGATGGCCGACCCCTCCCCCCTTCGCTGCGCTCCGGGCCCCTCCCCATGGAGGAGGGCATGAGAGGAAGGGAGCGCTATGCCTGCCCTTCGAAGCCCTCGTCGGCCGGCAGGGCGCCGGATCCGGCGCAGGCGCGGGCAAGTTCGTCGCAGCGCTCGTTCTCGGCATGGCCGGCGTGCCCCTTGAGCCAGTGGAAGCGCACCTCGTGCCGCGCGAGCAGCGGGTCGAGCATGAGCCAGAGGTCCCTGTTCTTCACGGGCTTCTTTGCGGAAGTCTGCCAGCCGTTGCGCTTCCATTTGGCGAGCCAGCCTTCCTTTATGGCCTTGGCGACGTACTGGGAATCCGTCCACAGTTCCACCGCGCAAGGTTCCTTGAGCGCGCGCAGCGCCTCCACCACGGCCAGGATCTCCATGCGGTTGTTGGTCGTCCTGGCGTAGCCGCCGCTCATTTCCCGCCTCGCCCCGTTATAGGCCAGCACCGCGCCCCAGCCGCCCGGCCCGGGATTGCCCAGGCAGGAGCCGTCCGTGTGTATGGAAACGGTCTTCACTTCCCCGCCTCCAGCGCCTGCCTTGCCCGCCGCACGTTCTCCTTGCCGTTGTGGTGCAGCATGTACTGCGAGGTATAGTAAAAATCCATGAGTTCGCGCCGCATGGCGGCGGCGCGCTCCGGCTGCTCCGCGGAAAGGTCGCGCGCCTTCCCGTCCGCCGTCTGTTCGTCAAGCCTGTACAGCGCGCCTCCGGAGGCGCGGATGGCGCAGGCATAGCCGTCCTTCAGCAGGAATCGCGTGTCGTTGGAGTGGCTGATGAACACGGCGGCGTCGCGCTTCGTGTCTTCGTCCAGGAGATCCCTGCCCAGGGAGCCGACAAAGAGATCCATGCCTGCCAGCACGGCCATGCTCGGCAGCACGTCGGTCTGCATGCGTAGCGTTTCGTCCACGCCGGGGGCGACATGCCCGCCGGGAGCGTAGATGAGCAGCGGCACATGCCAGGCCTGGAGGTTGCAGGCCTGCACGGCGGGCGTGATGTTGCCGGAATCGTGGTTCAGCCCGTGGTCGCCGAAAATGGCGAACACCGTGTCTTTGAACCACGGCTGGCGGGAGGCCTTGTCGAAGAAGCGGCGCAGGGCGTGGTCCGAAAGATTCAGCGACCGGAATTCCTTCGCGCTCTCGTAGCCGTACCAGGCAAGGGCCTCGGGCGAAGGGTCGGGCGGCAGGACATAGCCCTCGTTGTCGTCGGGGATGGTATAGGGGCGGTGGAAGGATGCCGACTGGATGACCGCGACGAAGGGCTTCTTCCCCTCCCCCAGCACGTCCACGGCCTCGCGGAACAGGGCGATGTCGGAAACGCCCCAGACGTCGGTGTTCGGCGCCTTCCACGCGGATTCCTCCAGCAGGTGCAGCCCCGGCACGTTGTGCTGGATGAGCCCGCGGATGTTGGCCCAGTTGGCGTTGCCGCCGATCATGTAGTATTTTTCGTAGCCTTCGAAGGCCGCCAGCACGGAGGACTGGTCCACGAGGCGCGGGTTGCGCGACGTTGTCCCGCCCGTGTGGTTGACGTCGGGCACGCCGCTCAGGGTGGTGAACACGGCGCGCGCCGTGGTGCGCGTGGGCGCGTAGAAATTGGGGAAGTACAGGCTCTTGCCGGCCAGTTCCTTCAAAAACGGCGTGGGGTCCATGCCCGCGCCCAGGGAGGCGGGCATGGAGGGGGCCAGGGACGTGCGCTCCCAGCACAGCGATTCCATGATGATGATCACGACGTTGGGGCGCTTTTCCATGCTCCTGCCGGCAAAGTGCCGCATGTACGAGAGCGGCTCGGCGCCGGCGGGCAGGCGCAGCCACCGGGCCATGCGCGGCCATGCCTCGCGCGTGGCCCGGACATCGGGAGGCAGGGCCTTGCCGAAATTGCGCGTGTCCCAGATGTTCTGGATGGGATTGACGGCCAGCAGCGAAATGTTGTTGTCGGCGCAGAAATAGGCGTTGCTCCAGCGCAGGGGGAAGAGGTTGGAGCTGATCTGTCCGTAGCCCATGACGAAAAGCGCCAGCAACGCGGCAAGCGTGAGCGCGGCGCGGCGCCATTTCCTGCCCCTTCCGGAGGAAGCGGAAGGGACATGCCCGCGCACGAAGCGAATGAAGAGCCCCATGTACAGCGCCAGGGCCGCGGCATAGCCCAGGGCGATGGCCGGCACGGGATAGCTCTGCCAGACCATGCGCGCGGATTCCGACGGATCTTCCAGGAAGACCGTGGCGGCCATGTCGACATGCTGGTGCAGGTAGA
>JAEEGL015096301.1_pt1 | contig 10088 bp, 13 predicted proteins | sample 9134231 | NCBI WGS metagenome assembly JAEEGL01 (sample SAMN16246548, study PRJNA631951) | gut metagenome | biome: gut microbiome; feature: rumen; material: fiber-attached | host: Bos | place: Iran: Karaj | collected 2018-10 | reverse complement strand
TTGCATCTCCTCCTCATTGCAGGTGAGGTGCATTACCAATTATGCTAACGGCCCATATACAATAAAAAAAGGTTCAACCTTTCGATTGAACCTTTTAATCTATATCAACTCTTAATTAAAAGGTTCAATTTTTATCTGGATCCTCACTTTCGGCTGCTGGTTCTGCTACAACCGCAATAATAGAAGATACGATACTATCTCTGATATCGTTTGCAACTACTCTGTTTCTGTTGTTCAAAATAGAAATCATAGAAATCGTTCTCCTTTTAATTTATTATGAATATAGTTAGTGGAAATAAAAAATGCCAATTTTTCTTTTTTATTTTAATCCCAATTTTTTATAATCATGTAGGGAAATAATTACCAAATTGGCCAATTTGAAATCCTCTGCTTCCAAATCATTTCCTGAACATTTAAGAATAGCATAAATACCATCCCTAAGAGTTGTAGACTTTTTAAGTAATCCTCCATTGTCAATTTCAAAGGATACCATTCCATCTATGCAGCTAATAACAGTACGAATGTTAAATAGGGATTCCTCTATTTTACAATCAGTAAGTGTTACAGGATATTCTTGTCTGTCAGTTAAATTAATAAGGGCTGATTCCAAATCAAATACGTTTACAACCTTTTTTGTCATCCTTTTTCCTCTCTAGTAAAATTAGTTGGCGAAACATTTTAAATTTAAAATAAAAAATTTCTTTTTAAAATGTTTGAGAAAGTCTACTTGTTGTACATTTAAATTATCAATTTGCAAAATAAAAGGAGTAGCCTTAACTACTCCTCTTTTTGTTTACTTTTTAGTTTTTGTGGAAACCTTTGATTTCGTAAACTTTGTTTACTTTTTTAATAAGGTCATTTTCCACAGCAGCCCTGTAAACCTGTTTTGCATAGTGGGACATTCTTGGTGAAGCAACTTTGAACTGGTCCTCTGACATAGAACCATTCTTCAAAATCTCAACTGCCAAGTCAGAGAACTTCAAGGCATCCCCCTTCATAAATCCCCTTCCGTTTACGTGGCGTGTGTCCTTTGTGGCTACTTCATCTGAAGTCTGACGGCTGTAAATGGTCTTTACTGTGTTTTCACAGAAAGTTTTGTCAGTCTGGATCTGGCTGCGGATATAACCTACAAGGGCTTTCTTTGTTTTAAACTGTTCCATCTTCGTACCTCCGGAATAATTTCATATATAATATAGGTACGAAAGGTCAAAAAATTTCTAAAAATGTTTAAAAAATTATAAAATTATTTCAAAGAAATTTCCTCTTCCATCCCCTATTTCGTCTACGGAGGTTTCTTCTCTATAAAATATTTTGGATTTCCAATCCTTACCTAAAAGATTTATTATTTCTGTTTCGTCTTCTATGTGTTCATTGTTGTGGAATTTTCTACAAATATCCAAAAGAAACTTCACGGTTTCTTTTTTCATAATTCTACCAATTAAACATCCAACAGAGGAAGGGTACACCCATAAAAATAATTCTGATTTACAATTATTTAACCAACCTGGAATTTTATTGTAGTGTCTTATTTTGAAGTCTTCTAGGTAAAGGCGATCTTTGCTACGACATTTTATCTGTACAGGAACACCATCCACTATGCAATCTATCTTATCGTTTAGATCTAGATTTTTGTCAGATGGGATAATTTCTTTTGAGTTTTTGAAAAATAATTTACAGAGGGAGATTTCTAGGTCTTTGTCAACATCCTCCCCCATGCATCTACCTTCATGGATCCCAATTTGATTTAGGACCCCATTGAAGATATCCTTAGAGACGTTTACTTTAATTGCTTCAATCATCTATAAAATTATAGATTTTCACGAAGCTTAAAATTTTCGAAATATTTGACAGCCTCAAAGGAATTTGAGAATACTTTAATTCCTTCCACACCCGTATCGGAGATGTTTATTAAGTTTTTTCCTGTTGTCCAAACTTCTGTTCCGTCATCCAACTTTAACTGAATGGATGGGTTATCATTTGCATTATGAGAAAATTTGTTCGGGAAAACCCTAACAATTGTACCTTCTGTATTTAAGGGAATTTTCTTCCCGGAGATCACTTTAGCCCTTGACCCAAGGGAGACCTCGTTCATTTTTAAAATTTTGCAATCCTTCAAAAGAAATTCTTTGTCTTTCTTCTGAATAATAAAATATTCTTTACTCATCTTTATCCTTCCTGTTATGCATATATTATAGGTGATTTTAAATTTAAAATTCCAAAATAAAAGGCCTTTCTCATCAAAGGCCTTTAAACTTTAAATTCTTGGTAAAATCTTTTCTGCTTTTTCTTTTGGAGTACCTGAAAGAGTTTCATATTTAATATGATATTTTTCGCAAAGATTCAAAAGTTTTTTATCAATGCTTTTCTGAAACTTAACTGATTTTGTTCTGTTTTCCCTTTCTACTAAATCCACCTCAATAGGGAAATAATAAATAAGGTCCACCGTGGAGAAATATTCTTTTACTTCTTCCTCACTTACTGGTACATCATCATAGGCAATTGGATCAATAATAGTTCTTGGGAGAACTACTACATCCTCGGAAGAAAGTAAATCAAAAGTTTTCATAGAAAGTTTATGAAAGAAAACACAAACCTTACCTGTAACTTCTGTTCCTTCTTCATTAATACTAAAACCATTTGCTTTCAAAAACTGTCCAGCTGAGATATATTCAATTACATTCTTTTTTGAAAGTTTTTTCAATTCATCAATTGTGGAGGACTTTCCTGTACTAGGTGCTCCGATACATGCAATCTTAATCATGTATAAAATATAGGTAAATTACAGGTACTCTCCCTCATCTAAGCAACCAATTTGATTTAAAATCCAGTTAAGGGTTTTTGTAGTAACTATTAAATCATTTTCTGGTAATTCTGTTAAATTATCTGGGGGCAATACAAAAACTTTTTTATCCTGAGTTAACTCAAATCTATTTAAAATTTTAGTATCAGGATCCTGCAACAGCCATATTTTAGAATTAAAAGGAGGTAAATTGTTATCAAGAATTTCTCTGAGATTTTTACCTACATACAACCAGCAGTCTATATACAAACTGTCTAAATCTAATCCAACCTGAATTCTACAATTTCCTAAATCAAATACAGGATCTATACTTGTAAAAGGTAATGGAGTTGCAGAACCCTTTTTGTAAAATTTTGGAGTATAAGTTCTTGTAGTGTTTTGGCCAGGTAAAATAATTCTTCTAAGATTTTCTTCCTCTTCCTCAAATTCTAACTTCCAAAATCTTCCTTGTCTAAATTCTTTTGTTAATTGAAAGTTTTCTAGATGGATCAAATAATCCCAATTTTGATTTGGGTTTCCTGTTGAGAAAATAGAATATCTATATTGGGTGTCATCCTTATTTCTTCCAAAATCTGAAACCCTGGCTGTTTCACTTAAAGGAGGTTCAGCAGGGATAATATCAGAAAATATGTATTCAGGAAGCACCTGTTTGAATTGTGTAAATTCATTATTGTTTTCTAAAACGTCTTTCATAATCTCAATTAGTTTTTCATGGAAACTGCTATAATGTTATTTGGCATAGTTTCTGTTTCCGTAACAGCTATATCACTTTCCCTTTCCAAATAAACAGCATCATTTGTTCTGTCTATTAAACCCTCAGATTTTATAAATATCTTTGTAGTGTATTTTGTTTTAACAAATATATAACACTTAGATCCATCCATAAGGTACCAAAGGTTTGTAGGGGCCGCATCTGTGTTCCTGCAACCAAATATTCCTTGGGGTGTAACGGAAAGCTCTATTAATTCTTTTTCCAAAATCAAAGTCAACTCCATTACATCGTTTTCTGAAGTACTAAAAGGAAAACAAATACAACCATATTTTTCAGAATCCAAAGTAATTATATTTTTAGACCACTGCATTATTTTGCGAATATACTTTATAACACCATTAGAAGTAACTGCTTTTGTGGATTTAAAGGTGGCTTCGTCGTCCCAATCAGAATCGGAAGTTCTATCTACACCATCCACTTTTATTTTAGAGGCAAGCCAGAATTTATTTCCTGCATCATCCTCATAGTCAGGATTTCCTTCCCCAGCATAATCTGATGGGGCGTAATATCTATTTACTTTCTTTTTGTCAAGATCCTTAATTGCTTTAGCAAATATACCAGATGTAATTGCGTTATTTGAGCCTTCAGTTCCATTATCATCCCAATCGTTTGTGGTATCAGTAACACCATTAATAGTAATAGAATTTTTACCTTTGCGATTTAATTTTTTAGAGTCCAAAGAATTTTCTGATTCTTTTGCCCTGGAGATTTCAGAATCCAAATCCTTTCTTAAATTATTCTCAACTTCTGTGGCCCTGTTTTTCTCGGAGACTATATTTTCGGACAACTCAGATTCTTTTTGAGTGGCCCTTGTGATTTCCCTATCTAATTTTGTTTCTACATTGTTTAATTTTGTTTCTATTTGAGTTACCCTGGCTGCATCCTCACTTAGGGAATATAAATATGCCAAAGTGGACCCCTTAGGAGTTACAGTATAATAACGGCATTCGTAAAAACTATTCACAGTGGCTGGGGAGGATCCATCATAATAATAATTTCCATTAATATTTTCCGTTCCCTCTTCAAAATCATTCACATTTCCAAATCTGCTTTTATAATTATCTAAACTCCAATTGGTGTTTGGGTTAGAGTTTCCATATGGTGCATAAAATGAAAAATTACTTGTACTAGGCCCGTTGGCCACTATTTTCTTATAAATGTAATCTATTTGCCAATCTAAACTGGGAAGATAACTATTGCTATTATAATCTCCTATGGCACCATTAATCAGGTTTAATTTAAATTGCTTCTCTTTGCTATCCATTTTTAATCATCCCAATCTTCTATGCTATTTAATTTCTTTTTACTTAAACAATCCTTTACAAAGTTGTAAAAACTTCTGCACTCTTTCATTACATCTTTTTTACAATTTTCAGTAAAAGCAAAGTTTCTAGATGTAATTACCCAACCATTTTTGTCAAAGGCCATAACAGCATACATTGTATCTGTCATTTCTGCTATCATAGCCACACCTGCTGTGTACCTGTGGGAAGCAATTGTTTTCTTCCCGAATGATAGGATTTCTTGCATATTGAATTTATTTAGTTTTTAAGAGAAAATGATTAGCAACTAATTTTAATTAAGGAAATAAAGGAGCATTGTGTGAAAAGATTTGATCCTGCGGCCATAAAAGAAAGAGGTCTAAAAAATTTACAAACATATGATAAATGGAAGAATTTACAAAAGGATGGTGCTGCTGAGCAATTTTACGAAGCCCTTTCAGAACCACTTGCTGAAAATGCAAGATATGGAGAATATTTACTTGGGGAATTAAAGTGGGACACATGTAGAAACTATTCATCAGCCAAACAAATGGCCAAATTGGTTGGTAAAAAATTAAATAGAAAACACTCCGCAATCGGAACAATCATAGTAAGCCATAGTGATCCTGAGGGTAATAAAAGATATGCTAACTTGGGAAGTGAAAACTATGACATTGACAGAGAAAGTGATTATGACTCTGGAAAATTAGATACTTCTCTAACTGAGGAATTTTATAAAAAATCTTTAGTACCATACATTGCATCTAAAACATACAGTGTTCCTATTGGAGCAACCTTTAATACTAGCAAAGGTATTCCTTTTACAGCCGCTGAAGAAAAATCAATTCAACCTTGGAGCCAAGACTGGAATGAAATAGAATCCTCTGCTACAAAAAGGGATTCATTTATATCCAAAGGTGGTTGGTCCAATTTCAAATATATTTTGGTACCTGTAGTTCAAGGTGAAGTTGCAGAAGTTGTATTAGGAGTTTCTGATGGTACTGCAGGACAGACATTTACAGTTGCTACTTTGGATATAGAGGCAGCTGACTCTTATTATACAAAACAATTCTGCTATTTGGTAGAACAAAAAGAAGATGGGTCAGAAGAAATATGGGAAGAAATGTATCATTTAGGTAATGCTAGATGTACTGATCATTATTTTGAAATTAACATTTTGGATGATTTGTCTGGAACCATAATAAAATTTGGGGATGGTATAAACGGGGCAATCCCATCTGAAAATTCTGTATTGACCCTCCACTTCCTAAAAACTTTAGGGGCAAACGGTAATGTGTATGATTCCTTTAGTTTCCAAAACGAAATCAATGGTGTAGATTTACCAACTGATATTCCATTCACAGATTTCTCAATTGGTTGTCAAAATCCTTGGCCTATTATAGGTGGTTCTGATTTTGAAACATTTAAGGAGTTCAAAAAGAATTCTGAAACAGCCTATGAGAACAATTATGAAGTATTACACACTTACCCTGAATTGGAGGACAAAATAAATTGTATCTCCCCAATTCCTCTTATAAAAATAAAGACTTCTGAGTTCTACAAAGAATTCTATGTAAATTCCACCAAGATTATTAAACCTTGTATTGGTATTTCAGGTTTGTCAACCTCAATGGAACCACTTTCCACTATAGAAAGTTCAATATTCGAAAACGTTATAAACACTCAATTGAATAATAAAATATTGTCTAACAAAAACATTGAGTATAAAAAACCAAATATTGTTAAAATACAATCTGCGATATCCCTAGAATTAAAAACATCCGTAACTTCTAAAGAGGATTTCAGTAATAACATGCAAACCAATTTACTTACCCAATTAGGTAAAAGTAATACAAACACAATTGATCAATACATGCAATCTGAAATTATAAAAAGAAGTTTGGATTACAGTGAGAAGATAGGTTCTATTGACTCTACAGATTTGTTATCCATTTCTCCAACAAATGTGGATCTTGTAACAAATGATGGTGTTAATTTTTATGTAGTAGTTTCTTTCGAATCCCCAGAATTAAATATAAATATGTTGGGTACAGATGGGTATTGTAACAAATCTGCCGCAGACGGTTATGGCATTCCTTACGTATTCAATTTGCTTTTAGGAGATCAGAGTTTTACAGTTGTTGTATCTGAAGATAAGGATGCCTCCGAAAACTGGAGATTGATGTATCAATCCACAATGTCAGACAAAACTTACAAAGCCTACAAACTTTCAGATAATATGAAATTCCGTTCATATGAATTGGTAAGATCACAAAGAACATTTAGCAAACTTAATTTGCAGAGTGTTGATAATTTGGTTACTAATAGCAATGCTACATTTAATGATGAACAAATAAAATTCTATATGGAAAGGTATCCAAATAAAATATCAGGAAACTTTTTTATTCCTGTTGAATTAATTGGACCTTATGTAGGATTCAAAAATGTAGAAAGTGAAGACAAAGCAAACTTGGCTCAGAAAATATACAACCAAGTAAAATCCTCTTTGGATAATAATTTGATTGCTTTTGATTTTTATTTTATACCTACGGATAAAACTATAGGTTCTAGTTGGAACACAATCTTCTATTACGACAATATAACCGTGGAGGTTGATGGATAATGGCAAGAGAGGAATTTAATAAAAGATATTATGACTCCATTCTCCAATCCAAAAATTACATAGACATGAGAAGGCCTATCCAGGTCTGTGTAATGGATTATATATCTCAGGTATTTTTTGGAAAGGATTTTAGTAGAGTTTTATATACAGACCCAGCATATGCTTTTAGGAAAAGATTAGAAACGTTAGCAAATGGTATAGATGGAGACCAAATATTTATAACAAACTTACAATTACCTTTTGCAACCTTTTATATATCCTCTGCACCAAAAATTACAAAATCAGTTTCAGCCTCTGAATGGGTTGGATATTATGATGAGGAGTTGGATCAAAGAATACACTTCTCTAGTATACTCCAGGATGTAAAAGTTCAATTTTATTTTGATAATATGGAGGATGCCACAGTAGCCTATACTTTGGCAATGCAGGAAAGTCATAGTAGATTTCCTGTAAGATTTTTTGATGAAGTTTACTGGAGAAATAAACCTGCAAAGCTACCTCTTTATATTACCATAAAAGACATACATGCTGGAAATGAATCCTTTAATGAAAATGATAAATTAAAAGCCTCCAGGATGTTTGCAATGACTTTGGATTTGGAAGTAGAAACTGTTCAAATCCATATAAACAAAGGAAGAAACGCTGTACAATTACCTTTCAAATGGCACAAAACAGGTAACGTAGATGATTGGGAAGAAAACGATGTAGAGTACTATACAAGAAAATGTACTTTAATATTTGCTAAAAAAGAATGGGGTGTAGATTTTAATTGCAAGGATCAGGAACCTGATAATCCTCAGGAATTAGAGGACCTCAAAGAAGTCTTGTGTTCTAATATGGAACCCTGTGACGATTACACACTCCAACAAATTGCCAAATACGTTCCTAATAATGCAATTACTGAAATGATAGAAGGTTACTTTAGGGAACCTACTACTGTTACTTTTAACAAATTAAAATATAATGAAGAAAAAACAACAATAGATGAAAAAGGTGAAGTAACAGCCTGGATTGATACAATTATAAAACCTGCTACAGGAAAATATTGGTACGAAACTGTATTTAGAGTTCCAGGAAGAAATGCATCCCAGGGTGAAATTAAAATGCAAACTTGTAGGGATGATCACGTTCTCATAGATGGTTTACACCCTAACAGTGAGTATGAAATTTTCGTTATCTCTAGGGATTTAACAGGAAACTTTAATACAATACCACTTAAGTTTACAACACCTGTTTGGGAAAAAGAAATTCTTCCTGTGGCTGATAATTCAGAACCCGAAGAGTTATTTAATGTACAAAGTCAACCAGAACCAGAAAAAATTGTACCTAGGGGATTGATTGGTCTTGAGCTTTAACTTTTCTATATTAAAGAAAAGGAGAAGACAAGATGTCTGAAGAAATAGAAGTAAATAATGCAGAAGAACTTTTGGAAGAAAGTTTAAAAGTTCTAAGCGATCAAAAAGAAACTAAAAAGGCCTTAAAAGATTCCATCAAAAGTCTTTTGGAACAGACAGGTGGAGATAAATATTTCTGGGGTATTGTAAGAAAAGTTTATTCTGCCAAAGGGGATGGCTGGGTAGGAGGAGACCCTCTAAACATAGATCCTAATTCTCCATCTAAGGATGCAATTTCAAACACTTTCAAAAAATTAGCAGAAACAATCAAGGCTTTCTCTATGTTCAATAGACTAGAGGATTTGCAGGAATATTTTGATGCATTAAGAAAATATGGCATTGAGATTACTGTAGACGAATCTGCCACAGAACATGCGGATACTAGTGTAGTTGATATTGAGGATTATTTGAAATCCCAGAAATCCTACACAAAAACAATAGAGGAATATTCTACAGAATTGAAAGAATCCCATGCTCCAAAATCTGAAGAGATAGATTTTGCACCAAAGAAAGAGTATATGGGTCTTGTAAATATTTACAAGAGAGGGCTAGAAGGTAAGGATGTGGAGGACCAAGTACAGGATAAACTTACAATTTGTGAGTGGACTGAAAGGGCCTACAACCTTGTAAAGGATAAGATAGATTCTACTGTGCCTGGTGACAGTGACAATCTTTAAAAAGGAGAAATAAAATGGATGACATTATTGTATTGAAAAACAAAATCGTTGCAAATGAAATGCAAGTTTATGCATGTGGAAGAGAAACCTTCAAAAAGGTAAAAGCAGAAAAAGCTGATTTACCACATAACTGGATCGTATATGTAAATCCCCTTTGTGCAGAGGGTCAGCTGGACCAGGCCAACTTGGAGGATGAAAAACTCAAAGAGTTTATTTTCAATGTAGTTCTTCCTAAATTTGAGTTTGTAATTGGAGAAAAAATTTAACATTTTTTTGGCAATTTGGATTCAAAAAGCACCTATATTATTAACATAAATTAATTAATAGAGGTACAGTCTAATGAAAAAGACAAACAAAAATCCAAATTCGCTCGGTGCTTACGTTGTTTCACACTACAATGAATTGGGTAAATGCAAAACTTCCCAGGAAGTAGTAAACTTTGTTGAAAATGGCCGCAATTCCACAAACTCTGCTTATGTTGATGAAGTCATTAAGGAAATTAATGACAAATTCAAATTTAAGCCAAACCGTGCAATTGATTACGTAGGCCGTAACGTTGA
>JAEEGL014754960.1_pt1 | contig 10088 bp, 4 predicted proteins | sample 9134231 | NCBI WGS metagenome assembly JAEEGL01 (sample SAMN16246548, study PRJNA631951) | gut metagenome | biome: gut microbiome; feature: rumen; material: fiber-attached | host: Bos | place: Iran: Karaj | collected 2018-10 | reverse complement strand
CGTCGCGACGGCTATGCTGGCAACGAGGACTGCGGCCAGATGTCGGCTTGGGGCGTGCTCTCCGCCATGGGCTTCTATCCCGCCACACCTGCCTCGGGCTATTATGTGCTGGGTTTGCCCCGCTTCCAAAACTTGAGGCTGACTTTCGAAAATGGCAAACAGTTTAACATTATCGCCAAGAACCTGAGCGAAAAGAACTGCTACGTGCAGTCGGTGAAACTGAACGGTAAGGCTTTGGAGCGTAGCTATATCATCTTCGAGGAGGTTTACAATGGCGGCACTTTGGAATTCACTATGACCGACCAGCCTAACTCCACCTGGGCCACACAACCTGAGAACTGCCCTGTGATACGTATCACGAGCGAGCCCATTGTTATCGTTCCGACCATCAACGCCAACTCCGACACCTTCTTCGATAGCCTCCTAGTCAGTATGAGCCATCCTGTGGAAGGCGTGAAGATTTACTATACTTTGGATGGTAGTGACCCGAGAGAGAATGGACAACTGTATGAACATCCACTTTGTCTGAAGGAGAACGCAATGCTGAAAGCTGCCGCTGAGCAAGAGGGCCATTGGAGCCTGCCTATCGACGCTCAATATTATCTGATTGACGCGCGACATTCGGTGAAGTTGGAGAATCCTTACAATGAGCAATATGCGGCAGGCGGTCTCAAAGCCTTGATTGACCATCAGCGTGGTGGTGAAAACTTCCGCACGGGCTCGTGGCAGGGCTATTACGGTGTCGACCTCATCGCCACCGTCGATTTGGGCGTCTCCAAACGCATCAACCGTTTGGCAGGCAGCTTCCTGCAGGAGATCTACTCATGGATATGGATGCCGAAGGAAGTGGAGTATTTCGTCAGCGAAGACGGCAAGAACTTCCGTAGCGTGGGCAAGGTCAAGAACGACGTGCCTGAAGACGCCGATGGCGCATTCATTCAGGAGATGGAGGTACGTCCACGTTGCAATGCACGTTATGTGAAGATGGTGGCCAAGACCATAGGCATCTGCCCAGAAGGCCATGTAGGTGCAGGGCAAAAAGCCTGGATCTTCTGTGATGAGCTGGTGATAGAATAATGTGATTCCCCTATGGGAATGGAGAACATTGGTTCACTGGTTCGGTCGGATTTGCAATCCGACCGCTGTAGAAAGGGGATTTCAAATCCCCAATTCAACCTCGGCGGATTTCAAATCCGCCGAAGCGACAGGAAAACTTAATTTTGAATCTTTAAATTTTGAATCTTCAAATCTTTAAATCCGAAAATATGAAAAATTCCATCGTAATCCTCGCCGGCGGTGGTCCGGCACCTGGAATCAACACGGTAATCAGCACCGTGGCCAAGACTTTCCTCAAGGACGGTTATCGTGTCCTTGGCCTTAACGAAGGCTACAAGAACCTTTTCAAGCCCAACCCTGATGTGGTTGAGATGGACTTCCTTTATGCTGATGCAATCCTCAAGCAGGGTGGCTCGGCCTTGAAGATGAGTCGCTATAAACCGAAGAACGAAGAGTTCAACACGGAGTTCTTCATCAAGAACAACATTAAGTTGTTGGTCACCATCGGTGGCGACGACACCGCCTCGACGGCCAACCGTATCTCGAAGTTCCTGGCCAGCAGTGGCTTCCCCATCCAAAACATTCATGTTCCCAAGACCATCGACAACGACTTGCCGTTGCCAGAGGGCAGCCCGACTTTCGGTTATTATTCCGCCAAGGATGCCGCTGTGCATTTGGTGCAAACCATCTACGAAGATGCCCGCACGAGTGGCAACTGGTTTGTGGTCTCAGCCATGGGGCGTGAAGCTGGTCACTTGGCCTTTGGTATGACCTCTGCCTGTCATTGTCCGATGGTGGTCATCCCCGAAATGTTCAATAAGGCGGAAGTTACTTTCGATGCCATCATCAAGTTGGTGGTCAGCTCGATTGTGAAGCGTAAGTTGTTGGGCGTCAACTATGGTGTGGTCATCATTAGCGAGGGCGTGTTCCACTTCATGAGCGATGAGGAAATCGAGAAGTCGGGTGTGGCTTTCACTTACGATGAGCATGGTCATCCTGAGTTGGGCAATGTGAGTAAGGCTCATATCTTCAATCTGCTGTTGCAGCAGCGTCTGAAAGCCTTGGGCATCAACGTGAAGAGTCGTCCCGTCGAAATCGGTTACGGCATCCGTTGTGTTGAGCCTAATGGCTACGACCTGACTTACTGCTCACTGTTGGGTTACGGCGTGAAGAAACTCTTCGACAAGGGTGTGAGCGGTGCCATGGTCACCACGAACCCGAAGGGTGAGATTATGCCTTTATATCTGAAAGATGTAGAAGACGAGAATGGTAAAATCAAGCCGCGTCTGGTGAATCTGAATGGTCCCAAGGCCGAGCTGATTTTCAATGATGGTCTGCAATACATTATGCCTGCCGATTACGAAGCTGCTAAGGCTTACCTGCCCAATCCTGAAGAATACGATTTCAAGAAAATCTTGAAGTGGTAATCGATTTGATGGGAACAAAAAAGGGATGACTGTCGCAGCCATCCCGGAAAATAAATACAAATGAATCAAAGGTGCCCCTTTCTAAGGGGCTCTTTTTTTATTGGAAAATCTATTCTTTCGATTGCTTATTCCGTTTGCTAACAAAATAGGCTCCAGCCAAACCAGCCAATAGCAGCGAGCCACTACCTAGAGGGGTAAACCAGTCGTGTCCTGAGTTGTATAGGCCAGGCAGGTCGACGTCAAAACTACTAGTGCCTAGACGATCGTTTCCGATTTGCTCTTCATCCGACAGGAATATCTGTGCCATGGATGGTGCGCTGGTCAACATAAGGGCAACTGCGATAGTTATTATTTTCTTTTTCATTGTATGGTGTGTTTTTATTGTTCTACTGTTCATCAATTGTTATTCGCTCGCATGTCTCTTTTATTTCACCACGATCTTTTGAACCATGGCGTGATCATTGTTGGCTATGCGCATCAAATAGACGCCTTGTGATAGCCCGTTAAGGGTGACGCGGTTTTGTTTGTTAATCAATGTGGCACTGTAAACCATACGACCCATCATATCGGTCACAGTGAGTGAACCCTGTCCTTCGACAATCCATTCTGAACCGTCAAAGAAGACGAAGCTCTCGGTAGCCGTATCCATGTCTTCTTCAATATCGTTGAAATTACCTAAAACTACTTTGAAGCGCGACTTATAATGGTCGGTGTTGCCAAAGAAAGTGTAGCTGTTGTTTGCCAGCATATCGGTTGCCACACCCGTGATGTTGTCGATGAGGGTAAGGCTTGAGAAGTTAGCATTGGCAGTGTTCCAGCTGAGGGTGAAGGTGCCATTCTCCTTGGCATCGAAATAGAGTGGTTGACTGCCCGATTTCATGTCGCGGAAGAGGATGGCGAAGTTCTCGTCGTCGTGGCGGAAATAAAGCCTGCCGGTAGAACTGCTGACAAAGATCTTCTTGGAACCATTGTTCTCCGGACGTCCCACTTCAAGGACGGCAATATCCTTATCATTGTTGCTGTCGGTGAGGGTAAAGTTAATCAAGGGGTAATTGCATTGCTCGCTTCGGAAACCGTTGCCAGGTGTATTGGTACGCATTTTATTGGTGAAATGGGCGATACCATTGCCAAGCACTTGGATGAAGAATCCTTGGTGCATGTTGATGTAGCGGTCAGCTACTTTGGCACCATTTGAAGCTGGAGCATACTGGAGCCATGCGTCTTCATGGGGATCGTAGATAGCATAAGTATTGACAAAGGCACTGCTGTTCATAATATCGGGGTTGCCTTTAACGAAAGCATTGAAGTCTAAATAACTCTGATATGGGTTGCCGAGCATGTTGTAGCCTTGGCGGCCGCTCCATTCGATGCCTGAGGTGCAGGTGACGGGGATGTCAACATCACCGTTGTTGAGGAAGCCTCGGTTTTGAAGGAACTGACGGTCTTTGCCCTCGTTTCCATCCCATTGGTGAAGATTGTTGAAATACATAGGATGGATGGCCAACAGATAGCCTTTACCTGGGATGAGCTGTTCCTCGTTTCCATGTATTTCTTCTTCATTCAACACGTGGTAATAGTCAATCCAAACTAACGGTGCGTCCATATGCCAGTGGCTAAGGCTGTTGCGTTTGAAGTTAATCCAGTGATATTTGGGCTCAAAGAAAGCGTAAAAGTCGAAAGGCGGGTATGCTCCCATATCGGCTGGGAAGAGGGCAATGTCGTCGTTGTCAGTCCTAGCCCTGACTCTGCACGGATTCTCGGGAAGCAAATTGTAATTATTTGCGGCAGCATATTCCGTTACGTAAGGATCCCAGTCTTCACCCAAGGCAGAGGGGACTTGATCGTTGATGGTAAAGGAAAGTCCTATCATACTGTTTCGCAGCGAGGAACTGACGTTGTGCCAACGGTTACCCGCTTGAATGTCATCGTATGAGCCGCCGATTTCTACCAAGGTTTGACCTGTGTAGGCATCAATGTCAGCTGAAGGACTTTGTAGCAACGAGATGTTCTCATCGATATAAACCATAGTTCTAGCCTCTTCAGAAGTACCTTTGCTAATGCTGTCATGAGCATATAGGTTGATGGCACCACCATAAATGGCAGAAGAAGCAGCAACGCTATAATCATAAGGTTTGTTATATGTGTACCAAATATAACTATTATTCGTAGGAGGCATTTGGGTGTTGACATTCATATTACCTGCATTATGGCGATCAAGCATTTGGTCGAGCGAGTGTGCATAGTCGATACGTATGCCGTCAACTGATGCCAAACACTTGTAGTCACTGAATTGCAACACAGGATAGTCTCCGTTGATATTTCCTCCATTTGGGGAATAGGAGTAACCTCCGGCTGTAGTGCGTTTCCAGGAAGTCTGTCCTGAGCTTTCAGCAATTAACCTGTTAAGCAACGGGGTGCCGCCAACGTAGATATTGTCGTTCCAAGTGCCTCCAACCATGTTGTCGTTACTACGGTCTTGACGTATATGCGAAGGAGGAAGTGTAGTGGTATAAGTAATGCTTGTGACATTGGGGCTTGAGCCGTTGGGATTGGAAGGAACTGTATGATAAACCTCTGGTGTGTAGCAGCTTGTCCCTGTGAAGTTGCCGCTACCTACTATTTGACCAAAGGAGGAGTTTTCCAAATCTTTGTTGGCTCTTTCGAAGCGCACATAGCAGTTCTTGATGTTCGCTGCCGTGTTGTTGATACCAGCTATACCGCCTACAGGCTTTACGTAACCGTTGTCAAGGTAGTTGTACACGCCATTGGTGAAGCCGTTGGAGAATGAACCTCTGTTCTCACCAATCATGCCACCCATAGTGTAACCCGTCAGTTCGGCCATGGCCATGCTGGAATGGATGGTACCACCGTCGTTGAGACCAACCAAACCGCCAAAGATCAACTGAGCATCTCGTTCTCTATTGGAGACTTCATCATTGCAGGTGAGGCGGCCTGCTGCCTCACAGTTGTACAGGGTGCCGCCAGTCAACGTGTCGGCGATGATGCCGAAGTGGATGAAAGTCTCTTTTTCACCGCTATGGTTGCGGGCGTGGAAGTCACTGCCAAGGACAAACACGTTTTTCACCGTTCCCGTTACGTTGGAGAACATGCCTGGGAAGACCACCACTTGGTTTTCTAGACCAGATGCGAGTTTGTAAAACTTAGCGGCGTTGTTCTTGAGGCCTGTGATGACATGGCCGTTGCCATCAAAGGTGCCGCTATAGGCCAGCTTCACGTATTCATCTGGATTTGTGGTCGGTTGACCATTGGCGTTCAAAAAATTATTAAGAGAGTCGCACAAATAGCCTGTACCGATGGATACCCAATTGTGGGCGCTCATGTCGATGTCGGCAGTGAGGCGACCGTTGAGGTTAGGTTGGGATTCTACATAGGGATTTTCCTCGTAATGGACACGTCCATTCACGCGGCTGACAAACCATGCCAAGTCTTCGGGAGAATCAATATTGTCATCAGAATAACCTGGGGGCTCATTAGTTACCACCTCAGTCCATACGGAGCCGAGCACGTTGGCGAGAGGACTGTCGAAGTGAGCGATAGGCTCAACCGAGGAGCCATCGGGCAAAATGACCGACATAGGGCCATTGGTGTTCACCTCATCGCCCCATACTCCATCTTCGACAACGATTGGGATGATCATGACCAATTTACGGCCGTGATAGCCGGTAGTGACACCATGATCTATTATTGGGCCACACCACATCTCACCAAAGTTGATTCCAGAGATGCTAACCGTTTTACCATCAATTATTATCAAATTATCCTGCAACCTGTTCTCGCAAGTTTCGCATTCCTCTATCACTCCATCGTTGGCAATGGTCAGATAACCTGTATTGTTGATAGTATCAAAGGTGTATTCTCCGTTGCTTTCGCCTATGCATTTCGGAGCATAGGCTCTGATATCGGTATTGGCTCCGTCGGGTAACATAAAGTTTGCGGAAATGACATCTTGTACCACAGATTCCATGGTCATCTCGAAGTTGGCGCCACCTACTTGTGCAGCGATGGAAGTGAAAATTCCCGTCAATTCGGTTGCATTGTCAGCGGTTTGGTATTTGCTGTTGGGGAATTTGTAGGCGCGATTCTCAGGTGAGTCGGTAAGTCCCGACCACGAAGTGGGTTCCCCGTCGGTTGTGGATTCATAATTGCTTGATGCAAAGTGCATGAGACCATTACATGCTTGGATTTCAGTGCCCCATTTTAAAGTGGCGTTGTTGTTGCCAGTCAAAGTGGTCTTCGTGGTTTGATAGGTGGCATTCTCGTCTGCACCATTGAAGATACCGATGGAGAAAACGGTGGCGCCCATGTTTTTCAACAAATTGGTTTTGGCTACGGCAGCATCAGCCTCGACCTGCTCGTTATAAGCGGTGTTGTCGGCACCATTATAGAAAAATCCTGTATAAGTATTGGTAAGGCTAGTATAACCTCCCGGCAAGCCATCGGTGAGGAAAATCACAATCATGTTTCGAGGTTTTTCTATGCCGTCTTCTGGATCAGTAAAGGTCGTCGTCGTTCTGTGACTGAAAATCTCAACTGCCATGTCCAATCCATATTGCATGTAACCTCCACCGGTGTTACTCGGGGCAGAGAACCTGGTAACATAATGGTCGTCCCAAGTTCCGACAATGGTATTGGTATAGGTGGTCGGTTTGATAGTTCTAAGGCATTCAAAATAGTCCGTGGCAGTTGCGGCAGCGTAATTCTGGTTGCTTTGTGCTGAGCAGAGATTCGTGTGGTTGTAACTGTTGTTAGGTCCTGCTGCAAAGGTGCAGGTGGCAAGCCTATGGTAACCATCTGTTCCGAAATCGGATAGGTCGTCATCCGCCAAGGCATTTACGAATGCTCTAGTGGCGTCTTGCAATACTACATATTTCTTGTCACCGCCGCCGAAGCGTTCAGTCATAGTTCTAGACATACTGGCTACAATGACCACATCAGAGGGGATGGATTTCGAGATGGTGACCGAAGCACCCGTCACGAAGGTTTCCAAGGTAATGAAGCCTTCGGAACCATCCTCTGAGGTTGGAGTATAGGTCTTTTTCATTTGAAGGCCGTCTGGTGCGTCGGATTGGGCAATCATTTTCATGCCACTCATTCCGAGTAGCAGTCCTATTAATAATAAGGTGGGTTTCCATTTGCCATACCCTAACAAGGCACAGCTCTTTGTTTTGTGCGCGTAATTTTTCATTTACATTCTCTTTTTATATTACATTTTATATTACACTCAAATTTGTCATTAAAAATGCGTATGCAAAATTACATTGTCGTGCTGTATCCAAAATCGGATTTACTCGGCGAAATGAGACAGGAAATCGGCGATTTCTCTTGACCACAAGCGCATTTTTAGCAATTTGTAACAAAAAATCGGTAAAAAGAAACAAATCAGTGTTTTTCTTGGTGAGAAAAAGATGTTTTTGGACGCAAAAGGATAATTTTGCAAGAAATTAAATCGTTGTGAAAAAAGGATTGTCAAGATTTTTTGTGTTGCTGTGTTTGTCGTTATGGCAATGCAGCCCCAGCCCGTTGTATGACAAAAATCCTGAAGAGGGGAAATATAGTCTCAACCAGCTTCGGTCGGTTGGATGTTATGATCTTGATAAAGCCATCCGATATGTCAAGGAAGGCCAAGCGAAAGGTGAACTCTCGGCCTATGATGCCGCTGACCTATGTGCCTATCTTACCTATCAATTATCCTTTGATTATGCAAAAGTCATAGACTATTGTAACCAAGCTGTCGCAGCCCTTGAAGCTACGGAGAACGAAGATCCCATCCTTTGGGTAAGGTCATTGGGCTTGCTGTGTAGAGCGGCTTATGATAATGACGATCTTTTCACTTGCCTTGAAAAGAGTTCAGAGGGTAGTGAGATTGCGCATGAGCATGACTATCTCTTCGGAGATGCTGCTTTGGATTTTATGGTAGGCAGGTGCCAGTATGATTGTGGGCTTTATGTGGATGGTATCCTGCACATGAATGATGCCCTAGAAAGAGCAATTCGTACAGTGAAATCGGAGCGGGAGTATGAAACGCTCATCTATCTCGTCCTTTGCCTTTACAATTGTTACTTTGTAGAGGACGACTTTGAGGAAATGTTGCGTGTAGCCAATTTGCTTGAGCCTTTGCTTAAAGATATGGGACGAAAGTTTCCTGGCATGAGGGCAAATTGCAGTTTAAGCAATTATTATAGGTGTCAATATTTTTTGTATTTGGGTCGAGCCGTTTCTAAAGCTTCGCTTGGTCGTTTTACGGAAGCCAAGGCTGATTTCGACTGCTGCCGCGACATGGATTATGCATCGTGGAATGGTAATGATAGGTTCCAAATCGATTACTACATGTCCATAGGCGCAGTGGATTCTGTTGAGCGTATTGCCCAACGTTATCCCTACTGTAATCGGGATACCATTTCTTGGTCTTACCAGATGCGAATGGCCCGTCTGGAAAGGGTTTATCGGATTGCGGGCGACACAGCCATGGCCAACCATTATGCTTTTCGCATGGACACTCTAGCATACATAATTGAAAAGAAAGAAAAGGAGGATGGTTTGAGTGTCATGGCAACGCAATATGGCTCCAAACACTATCAGCTCGCCTTGTCCAGTTTGACAGAGAATGTCAAACGGCAATATATTACTGATATTAAGCTTCTCATTGGAGGTATTATTGCGATTGCATCATGTCTGATATTGATAATTCGCAATATCCGAAAATGGAAAAAAGACGAAAAGCTGTTTCAGCAAAAGGCTCAAATGATGGAGGAAGAGATGGAAAAACTGCGGCGGCAGGTGAGACTCATCGCTCGCAGGGATGCTAAAATGAGAGTTGAAGAAGATGAAGGGGAAACAGCGGCACTATCCGCTTTTGTTGAGGAGAACGAACTTTATCTCAAGAAAGATATATCGCGATCGTTAGTGGCCGAGCTCATGGGATGTACGCAACGTGCCATGACGAAGATGTTGGACGAAATCCAACCAGGGCTCTCTTTCCCCGATTATATCAGGAGCTTGAGAATTAGACATGCGCTCAAAGCCATTAACGAGAATCCGAATATTATGGTGCAGCAGTTGGCCGAAGACTCCGGTTTTTACAGTATCAGTAGTTTTGAACGAGCTTTCAAGGCCGTTATGGGAAAGACCCCGAAGGCGTACCTGAAAGAAAAGATGGAGTCTCATGCTGACGATGACCAAAAAGAAGAAAGCCGCCACCAAAGTGGAGACGGCTCTCAATCATGATGATAGTGTTATCCTTTATTTCCTCACATTGACTTTCTGCACCGTCACGCCCTTTTCAGTCTCAATGCGAACGAGATACATACCTGATTCGAAGCGGCTCAGATCGACGACAATGCTACCTTCGGCAGTCACTTCTTGCAATTTTTGTCCCAGGAGGTTGCTGAGGCAGATGTGCATCGTGCCTTGGCCTTCAATGTTGAGCAGACCGTTGGTTGGGTTGGGGTAGACATTGATACTTTCATCAGTATTCTCTTCGATATCGGTGATCCAGAACCCCACATCCTCCCATTCCGATTCGCATTGCTCTTCTCCACGGATATAAACGCAGTTGACAGAGTAGTAGACGTATTCGCTTTGAAT
>JAEEGL014622037.1_pt1 | contig 10088 bp, 8 predicted proteins | sample 9134231 | NCBI WGS metagenome assembly JAEEGL01 (sample SAMN16246548, study PRJNA631951) | gut metagenome | biome: gut microbiome; feature: rumen; material: fiber-attached | host: Bos | place: Iran: Karaj | collected 2018-10 | reverse complement strand
CTCTGGCTCTGTAAAGACGGCAAACTCGTCGCCTTGCCTGCCAACACCGATTGCAGCGCCTACGACGTCATCGATGCGAGCAAGGCCCAGGCGATGCCGGGTCGAATCTGCGCCCACACCCATATTTACAGCGGTCTTTGCCCGCTCGGCATGCCCGCTCCCGAAAAAGCCCCCGAAAACTTTTTACAGATTCTTGAGCGCATCTGGTGGCGCCTCGATCGCGGCATCGACGCCCAAATCCTTCGCGCCTGCGCCCGTCTTTACGCCGCCGAAACCCTGTTTCACGGCACCACCACCTTCCTCGATCACCACGAATCGCCCAACCTCATCGAAGGCTCTCTCGACATTCTCTCCGAAGCCTGCGACGAGATCGGCATCCGCGCGCTGCTCTGCTACGGCGCAACCGAGCGCAACTACGGCTACGACGAAGGTCACCGCGGGCTCGAGGAATGCCGCCGCTTCATCAAGGCCAACAAGAACCCGCTGCAAATCGGGGCCGTCAGCCTGCACGCTTCGTTTACCTGCTCCGATAAAATCGTGCGCGAAGCGGGCGAAATGTGCCAGGAACTCGGCGCGATCATGCATGTCCACGTGGCAGAAGACGCCGCCGACATCGCCGATGCCCGGAGCCGCGGTTACGTGGGGCCTTTCGAGCGTTTGCTCGCCTTTGGCGCTCTCCCCAAGGGCTCGATCATCGCTCACGGCGTGCATCTGACGGCCGAAGAAGTGGCGGCGGCCGACGCCCTCGGGATTTGGTTTGCGCAAAACCCGCGCTCCAATCAGGGCAACCGCGTGGGCTACGCCAAAAACCTGGTCGCATCGAAGCATGTGGCGCTCGGCTGCGACGGATGGGACGCCAAGATGCAAAACGAGATCGACTGCCTCCGCAAGCTTTCCGCCGAAGCCGGCGAAGACGCAGAAGCGGTCATCAAAGCGCGCGTTGCGGGCGGTTACAAACTCTGCGAAGCGCTCTACGGCATGCCTTTTGACCTGGTCGAAGGCGGTGCTGCGGACGTGATCGTCGAAAAAGAGGGCAAAGTGAATGACGTCATCGTGGGCGGCAGGATTGTGGTTCGCGATGGCAAACTCTGCACGGCCGACATGGATGCGATCCGCGCAGAAGCGAAAGAAGCGGCAGACCGGCTGTGGGCTGCCATGAAGAAACTGGCCTGATTCATCAAAGCGGCATTTTTATAAAGGATTCGTTATGCCTAGCCTTGGTCTCGAGAAGCATATTGTCAACGAAGCGGTTTACGCCAACACCGTCAAGAGCCTGAAGGCCGCCGGCGTCATCATGCCGACCTTCGCCGAACTGGCCGATCCCAAAAAGATCCCCGCCAAGATCCAAAAGGCGCTCGAAAAGATCGATCCCGATTCGCCCAACCCGCTGAACCTGTTCCGCGTGCATTGGTACAACGACGCCGATCGCAAGGGCCAGACCGATGTGCCCGCTTACATTGTCCTGCCCGAGGCGCTCACCGGCGTGAAAGCCAAGATCCTGGTCGCCGTCGCCGATCGCTTCACCATGATCAAAGCCCACAAGGTGCTCGCCGCCTACGCCTGCCTGGCTCCGCGCCTGGTCACCGGTCAGTTCGATCCCACCCATCACCGCGCCATCTGGCCTTCCACCGGCAACTACTGCCGTGGTGGTGTCGCCATTTCGCGCATCCTGGGCTGCCGCGGCGTCGCCATTTTGCCTCAGGAGATGAGCGAGGAGCGCTTTGCGTGGTTGCGTCAGTGGGTCGTCAACAAGGACGAAGACGTGATCGCCACGCCGGGCTGCGAGTCCAACGTCAAAGAGATCTACGACAAATGCAACGAGTTAAACGCTGACGAGCAGAACATCATCTTCAACCAGTTCTGCGAATTCGGGAACCATCTCGCTCACTTTGCGGTCACCGGCAAGGCGCTGGGCCATATCTTCACCGCCTTCACCAAAGGCAACAGCAACGCCAGACTGCGCGCCTTTGTCTCGGCCACCGGTTCTGCGGGCACCATCGCTGCGGGCGATTACCTCAAGGAGACCTACGGCTCCAAGACCGTCGCGGTCGAAGCCCAGGAATGCCCCACCCTGCTTTACAACGGCTTCGGCGGCCACAACATCCAGGGCATCGGCGACAAGCACGTGCCTTACATCCACAACGCCTACTACACCGATGAGCTCGTGGGCATCAGCGATGTCGACACCGACTGCCTGAACGTCCTCTTCAACAGCGACGCCGGCAAGCAGTACCTGATCGAGCGCAAGGGCCTCTCGGCGGACTTCGTCAGCAACTTAAAGCATTTCGGACTCTCGGGCATCTGCAACATTCTGGCCGCCATCAAATGCGCCAAGTACCACAAGATGGGTGAAAACGACGTCATCGTCACCGTCGCCACCGACAGCGCCGCCATGTACGTCACCGAAGCCCAGAAGACCGTCGACAGCAAGTTTGGCGGCAAGTTCGATCTCATCAACGCAGGCGAAGTCTTCGGGCGCAGCCTTGCGGGCATGAGCATCGATCACCTCGAAGAGCTCGATCAGCACGGCAAGGACCGCATCTTCAACCTCGGTTACTTCACCTGGGTGGAGCAGCAGGGCGTCGAGTTCAAGGATTTCGTCGCCCGCCGCAACCAGAGCTACTGGACCAAGATGCGCGAACTCCTTCCCGCCTGGGATGAAATGATCACCAACCTTAACAAAGCCACCGGAGTCCTGGAGAACCTGTGATCCTACGCTGTGACGGGTGCGGCACAAGGGCGCTGGTCGACCAAGAGCACCCCTTTCCTTTTCGATGTCCCCATGCCGGCGATGGCGCGGATCACCTGCTGGTCCGCCGCCTCGCCCGACCGCCGCGCTGGCCAGAAGAGGCGCACGAAAACCCCTTTGTGGCCTATCGCAGCATGTTCCACAGTCGCTGGCTCGCATTGCGCGCGGGTCTCGACGACAGCGCCTACGCCATGCTCGTCAGGCATTTGGATCAGCAAATCGCCCATATCGAGGGGCACGGTTTTCTCTGCACGCCCTTTGGTCGCGACGAGGCGCTGAGCCGCAGGCTTGGCTTTGACAGCGGCGGCGTTTACATCAAAAACGAGACCCAGAACGTATCGGGATCGCACAAGGCGCGCCATCTGATGGGCATCGCGCTGCATCTCGAAGTCGTCGAGGCGCTCGGATGGACGCGCAAGAACGACAATCCCCTTTGCATCGCCAGTTGCGGAAACGCGGCGCTGGCGGCGGCGGTGGTCGCGAGGGCTGCGGGACGCGATCTCAAGGTCTTCATTCCCGAAGACGCCGAGCAGAGCGTGGTCGATCGCTTAAAGGATTTGCGCGCGCAGATTCACATTTGTGAACGCAGACCCGGCGAGCTCGGCGATCCCTGCTACCTGCGGTTTCAGGAGGCGCTCGCACAGGGCGGACTTCCCTTCTGCTGCCAGGGGCCCGACAACGGCCTCACCCTCGAAGGCGGCCAGACGCTCATGTACGAAGTCTGCGGTGCGCTCTCGTCTTACGACAACCGCATCGATCACGTGATCATCCAGGTGGGTGGCGGCGCATTGGCCAGTTCCAGCATCCGGGCCCTCGAAGAGATGGTGGCGATGGGTTACCTGCCCCGCATGCCGCGCGTGCACACGGTGGAGACCCAGTCCGCTTACCCGCTTTTGAAGGCGTACGAGCGCGTGCAGGCCAAAGCCGACGAGCTCGAAGACGACGAAGCCGCCCTCCGCTATGCCGCCCATCACCGCGACGAATTCATGAAGCCCTGGCCCACGACGCCCCACAGCATCGCCCACGGCATTTTAGACGACGAGACCTACGACTGGCACCGCATCGTTTCGGGCATGCTGCGCACCAAAGGCTGCTGCATCACCGTTTCTGAAGAGCGCCTGGCCGAGGCCCACCGCATGGCCCACGAGATCTCCCACGTCAACGCGAGCGCGACCGGCACCGCAGGGTTGGCCGGCCTCCTCGAGCTTCAGGCTCAAAAGCAAATCGCGCATAACGAGCGCGTCCTCATCCTCTACACCGGCATCGAGCGCTGATCGCCGTCCCGCCTTTCACCTGATCCATTACCCGCCACACCTGCCTTAACTCTGATTAAGTACTCAAAAAGAAAGCCAATAAAGCGGGTGATTTCAACCATCAATTACCCGCCTTATCGACTTGACACTCTTTCCGGTTGCCGAAGGAAAGCTTTTGCCTTCCTTTAACGAATTCGGTGGAGAATTTGTCCACAAAACGAGTAGAGGGTAGAAAATTATCGGCACACACTTGACAATCTTTCCAAATTGTTTAATCTACTTTCAGCGATTTAATTGAAGGCCATAAAAAATGAAAAAACGAATCGTCACAAGTCAGATTTCAAGCAATCTTGAGACAAGCGATAATCAACAAAGCTTGTTTTTAACTCTAAATCTCCCACAAATCAAACCGGCAGCTCTGGTAAGCAAAAAGCGCGGATATACATCACTGACACAAGAAGACAAATTTAACGTACTGCGTCCCCTACTCGATTCCGAAAGCATAGATGAGCACAAAATGCCAATCATTCGCAAAACAGGCATAGAACAAATTAATTGGGATAAGCTTCTTGTACAGAATGCTCAAAACGCCTCAATGAAAGCATCAAACAAAAACACTCTTCTGTTAATGTTTCAAGACGACAAAAAATTAGACTACTACTGGAATCACCCGTTCAAAAAAGTGCCTCTACTTCAGAGTTATGCAGCGGTTGCTTCCCCCGACTTTAGTGTAGCCCCATCAATGAACCCTCATCAATTTAATCATAATATTTTCAAATCAAGACACATTGGGCAAACATGGCAAACTTGCGGTTGCACAGTATTACCAACCATTGCCTGGGCAACGCCAGAAACATACGACATTTGCTTTAGCGGACTCGAACGTCATTCCATTGTCGTCATTTCTACCTTGGGCTGCCATTCCCACCAACATATTTTCTTAAGTGGTTTTAACGAAATGAAAAGACGTATAAAGCCTCCACTCATAATTGTATTTGGCGGAATGATAGAAGGGATGACTGGAACATTTCTTAACTATCAATATCAAGATGCCTTCTCTTGCTCTTCTGAGCAGCTTAACTTCAACCTTTTCCCAAGAATTTTCACACGATAGGAGCTATTAAAATGGGTTCTCGTGGTTCTTTTGTAGATGTTGATAGAGGTGATTTTACATTTAAAGAAGGAGGTAAACAGTTTACAGCCATAGGTACACTCAAAAGCAACCCCAATGTAAAGATTCTTGTTCAAAACACTAAAGCTGTACGAGCACCAGAATATTCACATACTCCGAACAGAATCTACGCAATTGTTAAAGATGGCCAACTAAAACATCTCGCTTTTTATGGTCCTGATAGAAAACAAAAAATCTGTATCGATTTTCTCCATTCCCATAAAAATGTTCAACCGCACTGTCATTTTGATTTAAAACACAACAAAAGCGATCCAGGAATTCCGCCAACAGCAGAACAACTTCAACTCATTGAACAAATAAGAAAGGAATTTAAACTACATGAGAAAAAATGAATTTCAAGCTCTTGAAGACTTCACAAATCGCTTCATTGGCGAATGGGGGCCTTCAGAGGGCCATTACTTTGGACTCGACTTTAGTTATAAAGGTCGAATCTATCGATTACACACGGGAGTCATGTATCAAGAACCTGAATTCTTGCCCGATGGTCGAGAAGTTTTATTTGGCCTTTTTCTTTCTGATGTCAGTGAAGATCTGTTTTGGTCCTCAGATGTCAAATTCACACTATTAGCGCAATTCGCCACAATGGAAGAACTTTTAGATTCCTGCATCATTGATAAGCGCCCTTTTCGTGAGGTGATTATGGATGATGAAACTGAAATCATTGGCATGGACTGAGAATTATGGTCTAATATCACGACTTACAGCTTATCCAACGAATCGATAAACTGTAAGTCGTGTTTTTAGCCAATTACGATGATTCATTCTCAGGAAAATGACCTCTATATTTACCAAAAAGCTACAAGAGAAACTCATTGAACAAGATATGACGCAAAGCGATTTAGCGAGAATGATCGGTACGACCGAGGGCTGTATCTCTCGATATATCAATGGTTTACGTGTACCTAGACCTGCCATATTACAAAAAATAGCCACTGCACTCGGGTGCACTGTTGAATTTTTCCAAGAAGAATCTAACGAGAAGGAATCTGATTTAAATCAAGTCAGGCTCATACTCGCTCGCAATGCAAAAAATTTAACAGATCAAGAAAAAATGTCCATCATCAGGTTATTAAGTTAGTTTACAATGCTTTCTAGTCAACGATATGATCAGATTGAGCTTCATGTAGATCGACTTCTACGGAAATATGATTTACCAATATTCCCCATCTCAGTACAAAACATTCTTCACTCAATGCCAAATATAGAATTAAAGTTTTATCATCCACTCGATAGCATTCATTCAGCAATTAGTGACGATGGTTATACTGAGTGGAACGGCTCAACACCAACAATCTATATTTGTTACCAAGAGAATATTAAGCGTGTTCGCTTTACTATAGCCCACGAAATTGGTCATATTAAACTGCAGCATCATCGAAATACTGAGATTTCAATGCAAGAAAAGGAACAAGAAGCTAATTATTTTGCATCTCGATTACTTGTACCAGTTTGGGCAATACATTATTTAGAAGTAAAATCTCCAGAAATCATCAGCGACGTTTTTTGTGTAAGTTATCAATGCGCTGAACTCCGTTTCCGTCAATACCTCAAATGGACAGCTTGCGGCTGCCCTTTAAATGATATAGCCAAAGAACTTTCAAGCACTGTCTGGTTTGCCCCAGAGCGGAAGTTTCTCTTCCCTGTACTCTCATTTATTCAACAGGTTCCGAATATTTCTTTTGTGTAAAAATGACCAAGGCAAAAGACTTAACACTCACGTGAATTTCTCGTTTTGCTTATAGAAAGCATCTGGTTATGTAATCATCTAGTTATACAATAGTGTATATAAACACTCTATTCTTTCACCTTTCCCAGGGAGCCCTCTGATCGATCTCTGCCTCCGGAAGCACGGGGGAAAAGATCGCAGCAGCTTGTCTTTTCGCGATTCTGCGCAGGCCATCGCCTTTGGTCTTGCACAGGAAGCGAATATCGGCCAAATGACTGCTGAAGAAGGCGCATTTCTGTCTCGGCTGCAGGCGCGATCGCTTAAGCCCACAGAGAAGGCGTCCTCGGCGCTCTTTCTCAAGTGAGTCCGTTTTTGAGTGTCCCGGCAGGCCTCCCCGCGATCGTTGAGGCATCGGCAGAGGTAAGACTCGCGATCGCCTGCATCATCGATGAAGCGCGAGGGCAGACATCAGAAGTAGGCGGATGCTCACCAGTTTTCGAGCTCTTCTTCGGGCAATACGGGTGGGAAATAGGCGCGGATCTTATCCTGCCGGGAGTTGATGCATCTGATTGCGTCTGTGTTGAAGTAATCCACTTCTTCGTACCAGGTGCCTTTGATCTCTTCCCTGATCTCTTCGAGCCTTGCGTTTGCGCGATCGCTGCAGCTCAGATTGAAGCCATCCTCCGCGCTCAGACGATAGTGATCGAGCAGGCCATCCATGTCTTCTCTGCCCCAGCAATGAGGCTTTTGGGGATCCATGCATCGATAGAGATAGTCCTCGATTTCTCTCATCAATTTGCGGTCTTTTGCGGGCATAAAGTGATCGCGCATCAGATAATAGCCGAGAGACTCGATCATATCGCCATAAGTCACGGCAGGGCTGTTCTGATAGAGGAAAAAGCCTTGTTCATCTCTGACCGCTTCAACTTCTACGGAGGCATCGATCGCTTTGACGGCTTCAAAATGCATCCTCGCATCTTCCAGGCTGCCGTAGATGCCCAAAAGATCGTAGGCCCCGGTCAGGGCGATCTCCCGCGCTTGATATTCATCAGGATCGAGTTCGGGATCGAGCTCATATCTTAAAAGCGATCTCGCGAAGCGGACGATCTCTTTTCGCGAGGTCAATCCTGAACGGATCAGGGTATTGGGATTAAAATAACGGATATGGACGGAATAGCGGAGGGCATCAAACCATTCGTCGGGATAGGGCCAGTCCGAAGGCATTGGGGGAACCACCACATAATCGTAATAGCCCGTATCGTGAAAACAGGGATCCTGGGGCTTCTCTTCCTCGGGCTCTCGTTCGTTGGAGTCGCATTGAAGATGACAGCAGGCGAGCGAAAGCAGCGCGGCTTGGAGCAAAAATCGTTGAAGCATGGAGGCCATCCCTCGTCCTCGGTCGAAGTTTTCAGCCATTTAAAGCCCTGTTTGTTGCGATTTCAATCATTTTATCCGTTTTTTGATCATGCGCCCATCGGAGTGAAACAACTTCATACAAAATGTGGCCGGATCGTTTCAGGGTGAAACCCGCATCCGATTTTGTGGACACGCCGGCATCACGACGAAAAGTAACGTTACGGTTCATATACATGCGCGTATCGCGGTGAAAAGATTTGTGTAAATTTTGGAGACGCAAAGCTCAGCGCGAAAAGATTTGTAGAAATTTCGGATGCGCAAGTCTCGGATTGAAACAAACAGATATAGAGTGATCGATTTTAAAAGCGTCACTCATCCATTTTGATACAGAAGCTTACAACACAAAGAACCTCATCAAAAAGCTTTAAGAAATGCTTGACAGATTTTTGGTTTTCCGGCGAAGATGGATTCGATCAATTTGTGGAGAAGAGCCATGCCTGAAGATGATCTGTCCGTTGAACTCGAATTGCTCGATATGAAGGCTGCGCACAGCGAGGTGATGAGCTGGCAGGAATCTGTGGAGCTGCCCAACCAGTCGCCGCCGCATCTCAACCGTCAGAAGGCGGTCAGCCACGTGCTTTCGCTCTGCAAACTGCTGAAGATCCCCGAGGTGGCCCATCGCTTTACGCTGATCCACGACGAGCTGCTCGATCACCGGATCGCCGATCGCCTGCACCCCCTGGCTCTGGCGCTGATCTATCAGTTCAACCTGGTCAAAGACATCAAATCCACCTTCTCCCGAGGCAAGCTGCCGCCCAAACTGGTGGAGGAAGCGAGCGAGATGCGCAGCCGCCTGATGTCGATGGTGAGCTACAACCTCGAAGAAGATCCCGTCGCGATGGTCAAGATTTCAAAGCTCAAATCCGGCACCGGATATCTCGATTTGGCCAGCGATCTCGGGGCTCTGGCGCTCATCATCCAGGAATACGAGGAGATCCTCTCGCAGGATCACCGCAAATATCAGCCCGACTGCGCAAGCGAAGCCCAGAAGATGCAGCAGCGGATCCTCACCCTCTTAAACGACAACCGCATTCACGAGCAAAACCAGATCAACCTCTATTACAGGCTCTGGTCGATCCTCTATTTTTATTACAACGAGATCTGCAGCGCCGGTAACTGGATCTTCCGCCGCACCGAATGGGCCCAGCGCTTCCAGACCCTCGCCACCCGGATCCGCAAGGACAACGTCAACAAGCGCAAAGACAAAGACGAGGAAGAAGACGAATTTGAGATCGAGGAGCCCGCGGAGGAGCCGAAGGCGGAGTGATCCCGGAGGCGCGCGATCGCGCAGATGGCCCCGCTGATTCCCCTTTTCTCTCGCGATCGCTCGCTGTATGCTGCGGTTTCTTTTGGGTGATTTTTGAAGATGTCTATAATCCGGGCTGACCGCTTTTTGAACCGACTGCTGCCGATCGGGCTTTCGATCCCGATGGCATGTCCGGTGATGCCGGTCTTTGCCCAGGAGCAGGCGGCAGAAACGGCCCCTGCCCCTCAAAAAGAAGCTCAAGAAGCGCCCGCTCAGACGCCGCCTTTGAATGGGCGCATGCCCCGCAGGCGAAAAGTCGACGGCAAGAAGGTGGAAGCTGCGGCCATCGAGAGCGGATACAAGGAGCGGCCCGACGATGAACCGGCGGGATCCTTTTTAGGGACCACCCTGGCCGTATTTCCGGGCATCTTCATTCACGGGATCGGGCATTACGCCGCAGGCGACGAGAATTCGGCCTGGAAGCTTTTGGGTGCCGAGATCGTCAGCATCGCTTTGGGCCTTGCGGGTTACTTTTTGCCTTACGCCACCGACAACGACGGCAAACT
>JAEEGL014384864.1_pt1 | contig 10088 bp, 10 predicted proteins | sample 9134231 | NCBI WGS metagenome assembly JAEEGL01 (sample SAMN16246548, study PRJNA631951) | gut metagenome | biome: gut microbiome; feature: rumen; material: fiber-attached | host: Bos | place: Iran: Karaj | collected 2018-10 | reverse complement strand
CTTTTGATTTTGAACGACACCCGCGTCATGCAGTCACGACTATTCTGTGCGTTTCCAGACGGCCGCAAACGCGAACTTGTAGTTTTGGAAAAACACGGCAACGAGCCCCAGCACGTAATGTATCGCGGCAAACTTCATGACCAAGATATATTACACATAGATCAAAACAAAATTGTAATTACAAAGATACTTGGTAATGGTATCGCGGAAGTTGAATCCGACACCCCACTTGCTACCCTCGCCGAAAAATACGGCACCGTGCCGCTCCCGCCTTACCTTCATCGCGATGCTACCGATGCTGACAAAAAGCGTTATCAAACTGTCTGGGCCAAAAAAATGGGCTCCGCCGCCGCCCCAACCGCTTCCCTCAACATGACGGAAGATTTGCTAGAAAAACTCAAAAATAAAGGTGTAATAGTAAAGTATTTAACTCTCCATGTCGGCCTTGGTACTTTCCTCCCAATCAGAACCGATAATATCGAGGATCACCAGATGCACTCCGAGTGGTACAGTATCCCAGAAGACACCCTGGATGCCATTAAAAATGCAAAAAGAATTATTGCTCTTGGTACTACAGTTGCTCGCACCTTGGAGTATTATGCTAAAACCGGGAAAAAAGAAGGCGAGGACGACATTTTTATCTATCCTGGTTTTGAGTTTAAGCTGGTGGACGCACTTATTACCAACTTCCATGCCCCTAAATCCACAGTTTTGATGTTAGCGAGCGCTTTTGCTGGATGGGATCATTTGAAAAACGCCTATGATCACGCCATCAAAGAAAAGTATAATTTTTTAAGTTATGGAGATTCAATGTTTATATGTTAAAGTTTGATATAGAAAAACAAAATGGTTTGATGCGCGCTGGTGTGATTCACACTCCCAGTGGCGACATCAAAACTCCATGTTTTGTCGGTGCTGCTACCAAAGCCACAGTAAAAAGTCTCACCATGAAAGAAATGCGAGATTTAGGCTCGCAGGCTATTCTTGCTAACACCTATCATCTTATTCTTGCTCCCGGCCCAGAGCTAATCGAAAAAGCCGGTGGCCTCGCCGAGTTTTCTAGTTGGCATGGTCCTACTTTCACCGACTCTGGCGGCTTCCAGATTTTTTCCCTGCCCGATGTCAAAATTACCGAAGAAGGCGTCAAATTCAGATCGTATCTCTCTGGCGCCAAATTCGAAATGACCCCAGAATCTTCGATGAGGTCCCAATGGGCTATTGGTGCCGACATCCACATGGCCTTCGATCACCTCGCCAAATCCGATAGTTTTGAAGACATGAAAGAAGCTATGGATCGCACCCACCGTTGGCTCGAAAGATGCAAAAAAGAACACGATAAATTATCAGAAAAAACAAAAAAAGAACAGTATTTGTATGCGGTTGTTCAAGGTGGAGATTTTCTCGATCTGCGCGCCCAGTCCGCCGAATTTTGTAAAAATATCGAGCCCGACGGCTTCGGCATTGGTGGCGTCTTTGTCGCTGACGGCATGGACGAAATGCTGAAGACCGTCAATAACATTTTGCCTAGCGACAAACCGCGTCACCTTCTTGGCATGGGTCAAGAGCCGATAGACTTATTTGTCGGTGCCGAGTATGGCTGTGATACTTTCGACTGTGTTGCTCCGACTCGTATGGCTAGAAATGGCACTCTTTATACTTTGGACGGCAGAATTAATATCAAAAACGCGCGGTTCAAAGAAGACTTTACCCCGATCGATCCAGAATGTGATTGCGAATGTTGTCAGAACTACACTAGAGCTTATCTCCATCATCTTTTTAAATCCGATGAAATCACCGCCAAAGTCCTAGCCAGCATCCACAACGAACATTTTGTCGTAAAAACCGTCGACAAAATCCGTGAAGCAATACTTGACGGTACATTCAAAGAATACAAAACAAAGTTTCTAAGTAGGTATTATAAATAATACCAAATTCCGCCATCCGGAGTATCTTTTAGCAAAATTCCTTGTTTTTCTAGTTTATTTCTGATCTCGTCAGACTTAGCAAAATCTTTGTTTTTTCTTGCTTCGTCTCTTTCATGAATTAGATCATAGACTTCGTCCGATACATCCGGTGTGCCAGCAATTAGCCCTAGTCCGAATAGCTCATCGATTTGTCTCCAATCATTGAGAGAGAGGATGGAATTATCGATAATCGCGCAGGCTTCGGCCGAGTTCAGATTATCGTTAACTGCTTCGAGTACTTTAGTGAAGTTTCCCTCTGTCTCAACCGGTTTTTGGTAGCAGGCTGCGATTCTGGCTCGCCAAGCTGTTCGACGATTCTTAGCCGCTTCCAAACTCTCAAAAGTGAAGTTGCGTGTCCCTTGATAATGCCCGGAAAGTAACCACATTTTGTAATCCAAAGCAGAAAAACCTTTTGCCTCTAGATCTTCCAAAGTGTAAACATTACCAAGCGACTTTGAAATTTTTTGACCATCGATCGTGATAAAATCGCAATGTAACCAAAAACGTGATAGCTTTGTACCCCACGCTGCGTAAGTCTCGGCAATTTCATTGGTGTGATGTACTGGAATATGATCAATCCCTCCCGTATGAATATCAATCGGCTCACCCAGTTCTTTGTGAATAATCGTGGCGCATTCTAGGTGCCAACCTGGATAACCAGGCCGACCCAGATAATCCCAACGCATCGCATGCTTTTCTCCGGGCTGGATAAATTTCCAAACCGCAAAATCCGACACGCTATGCTTTTCCGACGAAAACCCTACTCTCGCCCCCGCTTGTAGTCCAGAGAGGTCAAGATGGGCGAAATCCGCATATGAAGGAAACTTCGAAGTATCGTAATATACGCCATCACGCGTCTCGTAAGTATAGCCGTTTTTAGTCATCAGATCCACGGCTTCCATATCCTCCCTAATATAATCAGTAGCGCGAGCTACTATGTCCGCCGGCAAAAACTCCAATTTTTTATAATCATCAAGATAGATTTTAGAATAATATTCGGCCACCTCGAACGGTGTCTTGCCAGATAGTCTCGCGCCTTTTTCTAATTTATCCTCGCCTTCGTCGCCATCCGATGTCAAATGTCCTACGTCTGTCAAATTCAAAACTCTTTTTACTTCGTAACCATCAGCCTTCAAGGCTCGCACTAGCAGATCCCAATAAGTATACGCTGCATAATTACCGATGTGTGGAGTATTATATACTGTTGGGCCACAAGTATAAATTTTTACCACGTCGCCAGCTGGCTTGAAGCTTTCGACTTTGCGTGTCAATGTGTTATACAGCTTCATTTAAAATCCTTTCTAATATAGGCACGATTTTGGCATATTTATCATTTCCTACTCCATGCGCACCGGGAGTTTTGATTGCGGAAATTTTGGGATTTTCTTTAACTAGCTTTGGGATATTGTATGAAGCAATAATCTTGTCCGCTACACCATATATAATAGTAGTTTTTCTCGTCAATCTTTTTAAAACTTCGTAATTTTTCTTATTTTGCACAATCAAAGTAAGTTCATTCTCAAAAACTTTGTCGTTTTTTAGCGCAGGCTTTTTTGCATAAATTGCCACCCTGAATCCTTCCATGCCTACCGCGAACTTTGGCGATTCAAAATCTTTCAAAGTGTAGACCGGTGGCGAAATCAGAATTAGTTCCTTCACCATTCTTTTATGAAGGTCGGCAAACCTCGCCGAAATCAAACATCCCATCGAATGGCCTACGAGAACTAGTGGGGTTTTGACTTTCAAACTTTCAAGCGAATTTTCTAATGCCTCTAGTTGGTCGTGCAGATCATATTTTAACTTGTCAGACTTTGGAGATTTGCCACTCCCAAGCAAATCAAAAGCCACAAACCTCACGTCCTTCAAAGAGGTGGTACCTTCTAAATAATCAAGGGCCTTATTAAATCTCGAAGAATCATCAGCGATCCCATGAATAAAAACCACAGTGATTTTTGGCTCGCCTGACGGGCAAAAATCGTGAGTCTTGGCAAGCTTAAAAGGTCGGTTCAAAATTTTGTCAAACATTTTTATCTCTTTCATCTTCCTCAATTAATTTTGGTACGATCGAAATCAAATCTCTCACGATATCTTCATAAGAAATATCATAAGTCCTAAAGCCAGCCGCATACGGGTGCCCGCCTCCACCAAAATAACCCGCTACCGACTCCGCGATCCTGGTGTCGCCCATGCAGCGGATTTTGCCGGTCACTTTGCCGTCTGGATAAGTCTTGACAGCTACGGCCACTTTCACACCTTCTACCATTCGGAGCTCTTCCAAAATTAAAACATTTGGGTTGTATTCGTCAGAATATTCTTCGATTTCTTCCCACGGAATCAAAACCGTCGCGAGCTGTCCGTCTAGATGAAATTCTACTCGTCGTATCAAATCGGCCTTGTATTCAAAAACTCGCTGAGATTTTTTCATGTATTCGCGGCGTTTTTCTTCTAGGACACCTACATCTGCGCCACATCTAGTTAACTCAGCCATAATCTCGAAGGTTCTTGCTGTTACTGCTACGCTAGTTAGCCCCAAAGTGTCAGACATGATTGCCTGCGTCAACGCTTCGGCTGCTTTTTTGTCGACTTCTAATCCACATTGAGTTGCGATTTCAAAAATTAGCTCTGCTGCGGCTGGACGTACTTCGATAATCGAATCGTGTGGAAATTCCAAATCATCCTCTGTCTCGTGATGATCGATCACGAAAACCGGCGCCGAGTACAAGCGATTCCGTATAGCAGTATCTTCTAGTAGCTTAGATAAAAGTACAGTTGCTGCTGTGTCGACAATGATATATCCGTCTGCTTTAAAATTAAAATCTAGTTCTACTCTCGACCAATCTTCAAAATAATGCAAATATTTCGGAATTTCGATCGGGCAGTACATAGACACATCGTAATCCTTCAAAATATAATCAAGCGCGATGCTAGACCCCAGAGAATCTCCATCTGGGTTTTCTGCTTGAATCACGCAGATAGATTTTTTGTCCTTTAAAAACTCCGTAAATTTGTCATACATATAGATTTATTATACCACAATGTGATAAAATTATATCATGACTATCTTTCACGCTGACAAAAAGTTCGAACGTTTCGAAGATGTCACGCCAGATTTATTAAAAAAAGAAGGCGTCAAGCTTTTGATGTGTGATCTAGATAATACCTTGAGGCTTCACTCCGAAAAAGAGCCAGCCGACGAGCTAGCTGACTGGGTTTCCGAGGTCAAAAATGCCGGTGTCAAAATCGTCATCATCTCCAACAACGGCCGCAAAAAAATGATGCAAAAATTTTGCGAGCCACTTGGCATTGATTGTGCCTGGTGGGCCAAAAAACCAGTTTCGACCAAGCTCACCTAGATGATGGAAAGATTCAAAGTCGCGCCCGAAGATGCTGTGATGCTTGGCGACAAATGGTCTACGGATGTTCTTGCCGCGAAGTTCGCCAAAGTCCGCTCTTGGCAGGTCGAACACCGAAAGGATATCGTATGAATTTGCCCACAGTCTTAACCTTTATCAGGATTATCCTGGTCGCGCCAGTAATGATTCTGATTTTTATGGATAGTCTTCCGGCAGAGATCGCTACTATCGTTCTGTTTGTACTCGCTTCCCTTACGGACAAACTCGACGGTCATCTCGCCCGCAAAAACAAACAAGTGACCGACCTCGGTGCTTTTTTGGACCCCTTGGCTGACAAAATGCTTATCAACCTGACTTTTCTAGCCCTAGTCATGTTAAATCTTGTCCCGCTTTGGATGTTTGCCGTGATTCTCATCCGTGACTTCGCCGTGGACGGCCTTAGGATGGTCTCGGCCGGTAAAGGTGTCACTATCCCAGCCAATATTTACGGCAAAGTCAAAACTACCGTACAGATGATTACAATTATTTCGATTTTGCTCAATCGTATCTTAGACCTCGCGCCGCTTGGCATCGCTAATACCGTACTATTATATATAGTGATGTTTCTTACCGTCCTGTCCGGAGCTATCTACCTCTTTAAAGGCCGAAAGATATTAAAATAATTATCAGAAGCACCGTGCCAGAAAAGGCCGTCGAATCAATGCGGTCAAGGTAGCCACCGTGTCCTTCGCTGCCACCTACAAATAATTCTATAAATCTAAATGATTTGTTCTTGATGATGATTTCGTTGGAATCTTTTACGTTTGACTGGCGTTTCAAGAAGCTTTCAAACAAATCGCCCATCAGCGCCAAAGGTCCACAGAAAAGGAACATCCAATCGGTGTCAAAACTTCCCTGACCTAGTATCCGGATTAAGACAAAAACCGTAGCAGTGAGTAGCCCTAGGAACGTCCCTTCCCAAGTTTTGTTTTTGGAGACGTGTGGGAAAGGTCGAGATTTCTTAAAAATCTTACCGCCACAAAGTTTGCCAAAAAGATAAGCAAAAATATCATACCCACAAACCCCGAGTATGATATACCAAAAATGGTTCAAATCTACCCGCACCACAAATACCGCCCCGCCAATTATAAAGATAGTTTCAATCGCAGCTAGAACTATATTATATATACGGTGCTTTCTTTTAAAAAAGGAAAACAGCTCAATAAGAGACATCGCCGAGAAAAATCCGTAAATAATTTTAAAAGGAATCGAATCGAAAGTATAAAGCCCAACTAAGGCTACCGCAAACATCGACAGCCCTACTATAATTCTCACTTTGAAGTTTCTGTCCATATATATATTATATAACAAAAATTAAAACGGAATTCACTTTCGTTTTGATTTTTAAACTGATTTTCTTTGTTGGACTTTCTTTTGAAGAAGAAAGTCCAAAGTGATATAATTAAGTATATTATGTTGGAGTTTTTATATAACAAAATCAAAAGTGGCGTAAGGAAGCTAGATGTCCAGATCGAACGTGCTAAATACGGCCATATCGAAAAACTACCAAAAGAGGTCAAATATTTCGAAGGCAGTATGTATGAAGCCGTTTTGAAATCTGCAAAAAAGTATCCAAACCGCACTGCTCTTGAATATTTCCATATGGAGGTCTCTTACAAAGACATGATCAAGAAAATCAACCACGTCGCCGCATCTTTAAAAGCTCTTGGTGTTAAAAAAGGTGAGCGTGTTACTATCTGTATGCCAAATACTCCTGAGTCTGTCTATGCTTTTTATGCCGTCAACGAAATTGGCGCTGTCGCCAACATGGTTCATCCTCTTTCCTCCGAAAAAGAAATCGAGGATTATTTGATTCAATCTGAGTCTAGAGTCATGCTCTGCGTGGACGTAGCCTACAAAAAGACTGAGAATATTATCAAAAACACCAGCGTAGAACATTTGGTAGTTGTGTCTCCAGCTCGCTCTATGGACTTTTTGGTGCGTTTTATTTTTAAACTCACCAAAGGTCGCAAAAATCACGTCAAAAAGACCCAAGAAGTTACTACCTGGGATAGATTTTTGCTAAAAGGTATGACCTACTCTGGGCCTTTGCATGTCAAAACTGATCCAAATGACCCGGCCGTCATTCTCTACTCTGGTGGCACCACAGGAAAACCTAAAGGCGTAGTGCTCACTAGTTTTAATTTTAACGCGCAGGCTCTTGGCGCCAAATATCTCGTCTCGGAACTTTTGAAACCACGCTATTCTATGCTTAGTTTCTTGCCAAATTTCCACGCTTTTGGGCTTGGCGTTTGTATCCATATCCCATTATATTGTGGCATGCGGGTAGTCCTCATCCCGCAGTTTAATGCCAAAAAATTCAAAAGCTATATCAGGGATTATCGCATCAACGTGATCGTAGGTGTGCCTACCGCCTTTGAGTATCTCACCAAACTTAAATTCGGTCCGCGCGAACTCCGCCGCGTCAAAGGCGCAGTGTCTGGCGGCGACGTCATCTCGGATTCCATGAAGAAAAAAATCAACAATTTCTTCAAAAGCCACGGCTCCAAAGCCATTATCCAGAACGGCTATGGTCTCACTGAGGCTGCTGGCGGGATGATTTTTTCCGAAAAAAGCATTGCTGGGCTTTCTGGTACTATTGGCTTTCCGTTGCCAGACAGCGAAGCTTTGATCGTAGATCCAAAAACTCTTAAACCAGTCAAGACTGGTGAAGACGGCGAGATTCTCGTCCGCGGCCTTACTACGATGAAAGGCTATCTAAACAAACCCAAAGAAACCGAAGCTGCCTTTGTCAAAGTTGGCAACAAAAAATATCTTCGCACTGGCGATATTGGCTATGTCAACGAAGACGGCGCAGTCTTCTTCAAATCTCGTTTGAAGCGACTAATTATCTCTAAAGGTTATAATGTCTATCCTACCAATATTGAAGAAATCACTTTGAAATGTAAGGGCGTCGAAGCTTGTGCCTGTGTCGGTATCCCTGACGAAGTCCGCGGCGAAAAAATCACAGTCTTCATCGTTAAAAAACCAGATTCTTACGAGCGCATAGTCAAAAGAGAGTTAAATAAATTATACAAAAAATACCTCGCCAAATACGAAATCCCTCACGAGCTAAGATTCATCGACGAACTTCCTAAGACCAAACTCGCCAAAGTAGACTTTATTGCATTAAAAGCTAAAGGTTAGTCCGATTTTCTAACGCCGCTGATAACGTGATTTGATCTGCGTAGGACAAATCTACACCGAGCGGCAGTCCTCTGGCTAGCCGAGTCAACTTCAAATTTGGATTTTGTTCATGCAACATTTTTTCGAGCAGAAGCGCTGTGGATTCTCCTTCCACAGACGGATTTGTGGCAATAATTACTTCCTTTGCGTTGTCGTCGTTCACTCTTTTGATCAGCTCGCCAATATGCAACTGTTCCGGTGTGATTCCGTCGATCGGCGAAACCGCCCCACCCAGCACATGATAGGTGCCTTTGTAAGTCTTGGTTTGCTCGATTGCGTAGATATCTAGAGGCTCCTCCACTACGAGTATAGTTGTCTTATCTCTCGTCGGATCACTATAAAGTGGCGACACAGTCTCGTCTACATCAATCAAAGCAAAAGTTTTTGGGCATGATTTTACCTTTTTATGTAGCGTACTAAGCGCCTCAGCGATCGACTCGGAAACTTTTTCGTTGGACTTAAAAAGATAGTAAGCGTATCTTTCCGCTGTCTTTGACCCTACACCAGGAAGCATGCCTAGTGCTTCAATCACTTCTTCTAAGGCGTGCGGCAACATTTTGTTTAAAGCCCAAGTCCAGATAGACCACCCATGAGTGGTTTCATTTTGTCGGTGGCAATTTCTTGCGCTTTAGCAAAACCATCGCGCATGCAATTTTCGATCCAGCGTTCAAGTTCGTGAATGTCGTCAAGATCCACTCTTTCTGGGTCAATCGAGACCTTTTTGACTTTTAGCTCGCCAGTGATTTGTACTACTACGGCACCATCGCCAGCTTCTACTTCTACGATTTCATTTTTAAGCTCTTTTTGGGCTTTTCTAAGCTGATTGATCATCTTCATCTGATCTATGGTCTGTCCCATTTTATTCTCCTTTTTTCGTATATAGATATATTATATCAGAATTTTCCTTCATCGGCGAGGTAATTATGCGGGTAAGAGAGAGGCTAGTATCTTCCGTCATCGTGTGTAGGAATGCTACTCTTTCGGTTTGGATGTTTTCGGCTTTGTCTACTACCTTAAGTTCCGTCTTGTCCTCCAAGATTTTATAAAAATCATAATTCCGATCTACTACCAAAGTCTCGTCAGTCAAGGTTTGGCGGACAATTTCTAGACTATAATCAAATTGGCTAGCTACTTTAGAATTATAATGGTAACCATAAACATACTGGAGCAGTCCAGGTATGATTATAATGCCAAACAGAATTGTCAGTGGCACCAGCGCCGTAATTCTGGCGTAAGGGTTCTCCGGAAAGAGACCGTACCATTTTTCTAGCAGGTATTTTAGCCCGTGCGCAGTCAAAATCGAGAGTGGCAAAATGATAAATACTACCGCTTGTGGGTTGATGCCAGTGATAATTATAGTAAACAAAATCAGAAGTGAAGCAATCGAATTCCTTGAGGCAAAGAAACCTTTTGTGGTAGAGAATAGTCCAACTAGTGCTAGCGCTAGGACCGGAAGCCCGATTAACGGTGCTAGGAAAATTGTTTCGCCACCACCAAACCATCTAAACACCGGCTCCATCCCAGCCACGATGTTTGAGCCAAAGTT
>JAEEGL014304352.1_pt1 | contig 10088 bp, 7 predicted proteins | sample 9134231 | NCBI WGS metagenome assembly JAEEGL01 (sample SAMN16246548, study PRJNA631951) | gut metagenome | biome: gut microbiome; feature: rumen; material: fiber-attached | host: Bos | place: Iran: Karaj | collected 2018-10 | reverse complement strand
GTCTTTTCCGCGACCTCTTCCTGCAGCTTGGTATTATAGCCGTTTATAAGCCGTATATATTCCTGATTCCGGGTATCGTCGCTGACAAAAAGCTGGTATCCGCGCTTTCTGCGCCCGTCAAAAAGATACCTCAGCTCCGCCAGATATATCTTTCCGTCAATTCCGCAGTAAGCCTCGTTCTTCTTCTCGTCAGCCTTAAAGTCGTCCAGCCACGGAATCATATTGCCGCGCATCCATTCGCTGCGGTCAAGCGGCCTGTCGACGGTAAGCTCGTTGAGAGCCGGGAAGAACTCCCTCGCGGTGACGTTGCTCCCGAGGTAATTGTATTTGAAATCGACAGAAATAAAGCCTGTATCGCCTTTTTCGACTATGGAATCTATAGCCATGTCGGTTATGTCGTAGAGGCTTATCCTATAAGAGATTATCAGATATATGCAGATCGATATGTCGTAAGCCGCTGGGATAAGCTCGATGTCGTGGAAGATCAGCCTGCCGCCGAAATAGCTCAGCAGGACAAAGGTCTCCGGAAGGAACAGCAGGAGCAGAAGTTTCCTTGATACCTGGTTTTTGCGCAGATAGCTGTAAAGGATTGCCCCGAGGCTCATCAGGAAGTAGATGACCAGCATCGCCTGAAAAACGGTATGCATGGGACCGTACTCTTTTCTGAGGACCATGGCGCCGTTGACGATCTCGCCGCTCACAGCGCTGTAAAACAACGGCGTCCGCCCTACGGAGAGCACCGAGAGATAAACGCCTGAGCTCAGCAGCAGCATCGCCATGCGGATCCATCTGCTGAGGCGTATGTCGCAGAGGCTGAATACAGCCCATGTGAGGAACAGCTGCAGAAAACTCCCGCCTATATACGAGATCTTCATGCCCATAATGGCTTCGCCGAGCGTGGTCGAAGACGCTATAAACGCATATCCCAGGTTAACGACCGGAATGAGCGTAAAGACCAGCGTCACATGCGCGTCGAAATGCTTGTGCCATATGAACATGTAAACAGCTGCTATAAACAGCGACAGCAAAAATGCCGTAAAATAATACGCGGTTGCCATGCGTTCCTCCTGTCGCCTGCTATTATAACAGTTTTAATCTTATTCATAAAGATTTTGCGCTTGCTAACGCATAAATTTTGATGTATTATAATCGGGTGCAGTGCATGGGGCATTAGCTCAGCTGGGAGAGCGCAAGGTTCGCAATCTTGAGGCCAGGGGTTCGATCCCCCTATGCTCCACCAATGCAAAAGGCAGCCGGTTGGCTGCCTTTTGTATTGGCGGGATATGACCGGGCGAACCCCTGGAAGGGGTTCGTCGAAGCGGCCGGCTGCGCAGCAGCCAGACCGCGAAGTCGCGAGCACGGCGAAGCGTCAGGAATCGCTTGCGATCCCGGGGCGGTGAACCAGGCGCAAAGTTTTTCTTATAGTATGTGTTGAATTTCAACAAGATGAATCTGTCATTGTTGTTGCATGCGGGCCGCCTGAGCTTGCCACGCGGGCAATTTGCGTAAAATATTAAAAAAAAAGTTGACTGGTTTGTTCGTTGAGACTACAATCATTACTATATTTCACTTATAGTTATGCATTATCCTTTAAAACAAGGAGCATAAAAGGAAGGAGAAAATGAGAATGAAGAAGATTCTTGCAATCGTTTTATGTTTGGCGATGCTGGTCTCTGCTGCAGCCTGCGGCAGCAGCGGGGGCTCTTCATCCGGCGGCAGCAGCAACGCACCGCAGTACGATTTGCGTCTGGCCAGCAACCTGCCCATCGATGACATGAACTGCGGCGCCGTGGAAGAAATGATCTCCGATATCGAAGCCCGCACGATCGGCAACGTAAAGATTACGTTCTATCCCGCAAGCCAGCTCGGAGATTATCCGCTCGTTTATGAAGAAGTCATGCGCGGCACGATCGACATGGCTGTCGGAAGTGTCCCCAGCACCTTTGACGAGAAACTGGAAATGGACCACATCCCTTATCTGATCACGGATTATGATGATCTGCCGAAGGTATTCACTCCCGGCACGACCCTCTATGAAGGCCTGACGAAGCTCCACGCCAATCTGGGCGTGACCTATCTGGGCGCGTCTATCTGCAGCTTCATGATAATGGGTTATGCTACCGATCCCGGTGCTTACGGCGATCCGACCGTAAAGAAGGACATTCTGATCCGTGTTCCGGATTCTTCGGAGGCGATCCGCCTGATCACGGAAGATCTCGGCTACATGACGACGAACATTGCTTACGGCGATATTTATACCTCCATGCAAACCGGCGTATGCGACGGTACTTCCGGCATGCCCAGCTTCGGTCTCTATTATGAGTTCCGCGACGTAATCAAATATGCCGTAGACTACAACTACCTGGTAGAAGACCACGCCATCCTGATCAACACCAAGCTTCTGGAAGGCATGCCCGAGGAATATCAGAAGATCATCCGCGAAGCTGCCCAGGATCTGAGCAAGAAGACCTTCAGCCTTGCCAAGGAACAGGATGAAGCCGGTTACAAAGCCCTGGAAGACGCAGGCATCAAAGTCCTCCGCCTGACCGACTCCGAGCGCGCTGCCATCGAACAGTCCGCGCGCGAACACATCTGGCCGGGTCTTGAAAAGATCTACGGCAAGGAATTCTTTGACAACCTGAAGAAAGACCTCGGCATTTAACGTTTAAGCAGTCTCTTCATTAAGATCGATACATGTTGTGACGGCGCCTGTTTAATCCATATCCGGCAGGCGCCGAATCATAAACAAGGGTATTGATCTGCTTCAAGAGGTAACAATATGACTAATAAAATGATGCCCCCCATCCTGGAAAGGAAACTGGGTGTTACTGTCAGCAAAATAATAAAAACCATAGTGGTAGTCTGCGCGCTCGTATCGACCTTGATGATGTTCGTATATGTGCTCATGCGCTATCTTTTCGGCATCAATTTCAAGGGCTTTGAAGAGATCATACTGATCTTCGTGTTCTGGCTGTATTATATGGGCGGCGCCTACGGCAGCTATGAAAACAGCCATATCGTAGCAGACATCACGGACAGCTTCGTAAAAGCAGAAAAGATAAAAAGGGTCATCAGATTATTCGTCGATGTGATCAAAGTGGGAGTCATGTGCTTCCTGGTTTATCTGGCTGTGGATTTTGTTACATGGAACATTAAGGTGGGTTCCCATACGCCCGTTTACAAGCTGCCCAGCTATCTCACGCAGGGATCGCTCCTGGTCGGATTTGTCCTGATACTGATCTTCGATATCTGCTACATGGTCTATGATTTCCAGTGTTTCTTCAGTAAGAAGGATGTCGCGGAGGAAACGGGATCGGAAGGAGGGGACGCGTTATGATGATATTTATTGCTTTTCTTCTGCTGGTCCTGTTCCTTGTCTTAGGCGTGCCGGTCGCTTACTCCTTCTTTGTGAGTGGCTTCTTGCTCATCGCCTATTACAGATTCGATCCTTCCTTCGTCCTTTCGAACGGCTTCAACAAGATCGGGTCCATCGTCCTGCTCGTAATGCCCATGTTCATCCTGGCAGGCGGCATCATCGAGCGCGGTAAGATCGGCGAAGCGCTGATCAATTTCATCAATAAATTCATAGGACGGGTAAAAGGTTCCCTTGCCATCGTAGGCATCGTCGCCTGCGCCATATTCGGTGCAATCTCGGGCAGCGGCGTCGCAACGCTTACCTGCATCGGTTCCATCGTTTCCCCGCGCATGCACGCGGCCAAGTATCCTTCAGGGAACATCGGCGCGATCTTTGCCAATGCGGCGCCTTTAAGCTTCCTGATCCCGCCCAGCTCCATCCAGATCCTTTATGCATGGACGACGGGGCATTCCGTGCTGGCGTGCTTCCTGGCTACGGTAATACCGGGCATCATGCTCACGATCCTGTTCTGCGTCGTAAACTATTTCCTGCTTCGTAAGGTTCCCGAGATCGAAGTGGAACCCAAACAGACCTTTACGGAATGGAGGTCAGACCTCTGGCCTACGACAAGAAGGGCGATCCCCGCGATCATCCTGCCTGTCCTGGTATTGGGCGGCATCTACGGCGGTGCGATCACACCGACAGAAGCAGCTGCCATGTCCGTGATCTATTCGGCGCTGGTTGCGATGTTCGTCTATAAGGCCCTGGATGTGAAAGGCCTCTTGGATACGCTGAACCATGCAGGAACCACCACCGGCGTCATCATGTTCGCGTTTTTCTCTGCTGTGGTATTGAGCAAGATCCTGGTTTTGCTCAATCTGCCCAACACGGTGATGGAGCTTCTGCTGTCCATATCCAACAATAAGACGGTCATACTGATCCTGATCAATATCTTCCTGATCATCGTAGGCATGCTCATGGACGATTCGAGCGGTATCCTGCTGTGTTCGCCCATTCTGCTTCCAATCGTAGGCGCCATCGGTGTCAGCCCGATCCAGTTTGCTGCCATCATCGGTGTAAACCTGGGCATGGCCAACGTCACCCCGCCTTCGGCACCGTTCCTCTATATGGCCTGCAGGACCTGCAACTGCAATATAAAGGATATGCTCTTCCCGACCATCATGATGATCTTATTCGCATGGCTGCCGACACTTATCGTTACTACTTATATTCCGCAGGTCTCTTTGTTCCTGCCCCACCTGATCCTAGGCATCTGATGGCAAGGGTCTGACGCACAGCGAACAATCATTCAATGCAGAAAAGTATATGATTCAACAGTATTGAAAGGAGTTAAACATTATGGCTAATCCGTTCGTTGCAACAAAAAAAGAATTGGATTTCATCGGCGATACCATCTCTAATCTGAAATTCGCCGCCTCCATGATCGGTGTGGTCTTTGAGACCGATCCCAAATTCCTGCGCGAGATACTGCCTCCGTGCTTCGACATGCCCGATGAACCTCTCGGCGATGTCAGCATCGGCAAGTGGAGCGAGAATTTCGGCATGAGGACCGACTGCATGTATGTTGATTTCCCTTGCAAGTACAAGGGCGTTGAAGGCACTTACGTGCTGCAGTATTATCTGGATCACGACATGCCCATCGCCATCGGCCGCGAAGCCTGGGGTGAGGCAAAAAAGCACGCCAAAGGCGAGATCTTTGCCTGCGGCGAAGACATCTTTGCGTATTGTGAACGCAACGGTTCCCGCATCATCGAGATCGATGCGAAGATCCCGCTGGAATCCAAGCCCCGCAAGGAGATCGGCCACGGCTTTGAGATCAACGGTGAAATGGACCCCACGGGACGCAAACTGAATTATGAGCCCTATGTGATCTCCAAGCAGTTCAACATCACCCGTCTCGTTTACAGGGAAGGTACCGCCAAGCTGAATTTCGGACAGACCCTCATGGATGACCTGGCCCAGATCCCCGTCCTCAATGTGCGCTACGCGTATTACTCCGAGCACTGGAACCACTCCCAGATCATCGGCCTGGATCCGCTTCCCAACGGTGATCAGTATCTGCCCTTCATCATCGGAAGAAAGTATGATGCCCTCGTCCGTTATCCCAAGACGGCCTGCACACAGCACGACTATGATTAGGCTCGACAATCTGACGACAACGAATACGACCGCTTTGCGGTCGTATTTATTTTGCGTTGAGAAACGACGCGGTCAGTCGAGTATCTTCCCGCTGCATTTCAGCTGTTCGGAGAGCTTTTCAAAATAGATGATGTAAAAAGAGAGACGCGTTTTCCACATGTCTTCGAATGAATCCATAATCCACTCACAGCTTCACGAAAGTATGACAGCTAAATCTTTAATTTAGACGTTACGAAATTTAACGATAACCTCAATTTTGCTGAAATAGCAATCTTTAATCACAGAAAAGAAGACGTTTTTTTCCGTCTTCTTTTTGTATTCTTTGTTGGACATGTGTTGGATATGAAGAGAGATAATATGACCGTAAACGGAAAAATACAGCAAGAAGCAATATCTTTAAGGAGAAAAGAAGAAGAAAAGAAAGAGCAGGCTGTCAATATTATCAGCTGAGAACTGCTTTTCACAAGAAAAAAAACGGCGGGCATCACCCGCCGTCTTTTTTAACTATTTAAGATTCTCAAGATAATCCAGGATAAGCTTTACAGCGCCGTCAGTACCGACTTTGTCAGTGCGTATGCAGAGATCGAAGTTGGAGGCCATGCCCTTCTTCATACCGGTGTAGTGTTCATAGTAGCGTATGCGCTGCTTGGAGACGTCCTTAATGTACTTTTCCATCTCCGCGTCGCTGTAGTCAGCCTTTTCGGGGGCTATACTCTGCTTTCTGGAAATCTTGAATTCCATGCTGGCAGAAATGAAGACCTTTACGACGTCGGGGTCGTCTCTGAGCACGTAGTCCGCGCAGCGACCGACAATAACGCATGGGCCTCTTTCGGCTATGCTCTTTATCAGCTTGGCCTGCTCTATGAAAATCGTATCGGAAAATGACGGCTGGTAGTACGTTGCAAGCATATTCCTGCCGAAGAGCGGTGCAGCGATCATCGGACTGCGCTCTTCGTTTTCGGCAATAAAATCTTCGTGCATCCCGCCCGATTCGGCGACCTCCTTGAGGAGGTTCTTGTCGTAGAACGGAACATTGAGAGCCTCGGCGAGCTTAAGGCCGATCTCGCGGCCGCCGCTTCCGAATTCCCTCGCGATAGTCACAACGCGCTTATTCATAATATCACCGTCTTACTTATTCTTGAAATCAGCCGGGCGCTTCTCGAGGAAAGCAGCCATTCCTTCCTTCTGGTCCTCGGTAGTGAAGCAGAGAGACCAGAGTTCGTTCTCGATAGCGATGCCGCTGTCGATATCTGTCTGCATTCCGCGGTTGATAGCAGCCTTTGCGTATTTTACGGCGATCGGGCCGTTCTTGGCGAAGCTCTTTGCAAGCTCCATCGCCTTGTCCATCAGTTCTTCCGGAGCATAGACGTGGTTTACGAGGCCGATCTCTCTTGCCTGTTCCGCAGTGATCATGCCGCCGCCGTAGATGAGTTCCTTAGCCCAGCCGAGGGGAACTCTTCTGGGGAGCCTCTGGGTTCCGGAGAATCCGGGGATGACGCCGAGAGTAACTTCCGGCTGACCGAACTTGGCCTTTTCGGAAGCGATTATGACGTCGCATGTCATGGCGATCTCGCAGCCGCCGCCGAGAGCAAAGCCGTTTACCGCGGCGATGGTCGGGAATTCGAGCTGCTCCATGCGTCTGAAGAGCTTGCTGGCAAATCTGCCCCACTCGCGTCCGGATTCGACATCGAACTTGCTCATGTAAGCGATGTCAGCGCCGGCGACGAAGGATCTGCCTGTTCCGGTAAGGATCAGGGCGCGAAGGTCCTTGTCCTTTTCGAGCTCGGTGACGCAGGCGTCGATCTCCTTCAGAACGTCCAGGTTGAGAGCGTTGAGCGCCTCGGGACGGTTGATGGTCAGGATGCCGATGTTTTCCTTCTTTTCATATAAAATATACTGTGCCATAAAAACCTCCGTTTTTTAATTATGACTAAATCTTTACTAAAATATTTTACCACATTTAACTAATCGAAAATAGTAAGATTTTCGCAACCCAGATCGTCGAAGTTCATAAACCCGCAGAGCGAGGTAAATACCCAGATGTTCTCGGAATCCGGGAAGAACGAGGACGCGATTCCGTTAAGCGAACCGCTGTAGCTCAAACTTACATAATCAGGATTTATGTATACACCGTTGACATTCTCGATAACGGCGTCAAAGAACGCGTCGAGCTGCTCAGGGTCGGCATTTTTGACCTCTTCAGAGGAATACACCCTGTTGTTCGCGGCGAAGGCCTTCTTCATAAGGGCTTTTCTGTCGACTCCGGGTTTAAATATATCCTCGATCGTAAGGCTTTCCGTGGAATCCCCGCGGAAGCAGAGGTCTGTCGTTTCGCTGTTTTCATATACGGTCATGTAAGTGTCGTCGGTCCAGATCGAGCGCCCTACCTGGCGTGTGATATTGGTGAATTCCCCGAACCTGGACGGATACGCGTACATCCAGGCGCTTCCGTGAAGTCCCTCGGGATACGCGGGCAGATACATATCGTAAATGTCGCGGAATTCGTTCAGCGTCGTCTCTACATATTCATCGTCAAATACTGTATAGCTCCTGATGTCCTCCGGGATATCCCCGTAATAGCCGTACTCCACCGAGCAGGTGATGTTCGCGTCGTCGAAATAGTAATCCCAGTAATTGCTGTTGTCCGTGTACTGTTCCGGATCGAAATCGTTGCCGAGGATCATGTACCTTACGGTGTTATCCTCAAAGAGATCCGCGGAGGAGACAAAACGGTTCCTTATGGCAGAATATCCGCGAAGATCGACCGTGATCTCATTGTCCGTGAAGACCGTATCGAATTCCGGCGTGTCATAATCGAAAACGAGCACCGGATCGCCGGTGAATTCCGAAATATAAAACTTCTGGTATTCCTTTAATCCGGTAAACTCCGAATTCATGAGGCCGGACATTCCGTAGCTGTACATGGCCTCGTCCGGGTCCCCGGCAGCCACTACCTTCGCGACATAATCCTTTACATAGTTGTTGAAGAATTCCGGATCCGCACCGTCATAAAGGAGATCGGCGAGCTTTATCTGCTTTCCTGTATTCAGATCGTAATTAAATGTACGGACGTCAGAATTTCCGAGATAATCGTCCTCGGCGTTGAAATACTGGTTTCGGTACAGGGAAACAGAGAGCACATCGGAAAAATTGGCGTGTATGATCATCCCGATGTAAACATCATCCGACGATTTGAGACCGCGGCTGCTGACCTCTTCCGCGAGACCAGGATAGGGAGATACATAGGAGTCATCCATAAGTTCCTCGAAGCAGTGGCGGATCTGGGTATTGATGGCGTCCTCTATGGCCTTGTCCTTCATACCGTAAAACTGCATGTACGAGGAATTTTCCTCTCCCTCATAGCTTGTTACGCTGTATGTAAGATATTTAATATTGTTTTTCCTCACCACGAAAGATTCGTCCGGGACAGGCGCGGGATTCCCCTTTGCCCAGCCGTCATCCTCGGGCGCCGCCGCTGCGGCGGTCTGTCCGGGATCCTGCTCCGGAGTCTTTACCTCCGGTGTCTCCGCTTCGGGCGTTGTCCCGCAGGCAGCGAGAGCAAATATCATGGCAAATGTAAGAAAGATCGCTGTAATTTTTTTCATTAAGAAATACCCCCTTCGGTGTTTAACTATTAAATTATACCATATCCTGAGATTGTGGTATAATTTCTGTTATGAATCGAAAAATTGTTTTGACAATTACAGGACAGGCCCTTACTGTCGAGGCAATAGCTCTGCTCATACCGGCCTTCGTCTCCCTCATCTACGGGGAGCGCGAAGCGCTCGGTTTTACCGCTGCGGCTGCTATTGCGCTTGTCGTCGGGATGCTCCTTAAATACATTCCGAAACCGCAGAGCGGCGCCATGTTCGAGCGCGAAGGATTTGCCGTCGTTTCGCTCGCATGGATACTTATGTCCCTCATAGGCGCCCTTCCCTTTGTCATAAGCGGAGACATACCCTCGTACGTAGACGCGTTTTTCGAGACTGTGAGCGGTTTTACGACAACGGGGGCATCTATCATCAACGATGTCGAAAAACTCAGCCACGCGGCCCTTTTATGGCGCGCTATGACCCATTGGATCGGGGGTATGGGCATACTGGTCTTCGTCCTGATGTTCGGAGCAAAGACCTCCAACCATTCCATGCAGATATTAAAGGCTGAGATGCCCGGACCGGTCATAGGCAAGCTCGTCCCGCGCGCAAGGGACACAGCCCGCGCGCTCTACGTCATCTACGCGGGCATGACAGCGTTTGAAGCCATACTTCTTATGATAAGCGGCATGCCTCTCTTTGACGCGGTCTTCCACGCGCTCGGCACAGCGGGCACAGGCGGTTTCGGCATGATGAACAACAGCCTTGCAGGATACGGTTTCGGGTCGCAGTGGATAATAACCGTGTTCATGGTGCTCTTCGCTGTAAACTTCAACCTGTACTTCTACGCTGTACGCGGAGACGTCAAATCCGCGCTGAAGAGCCAGGCGCTGCACGTGTTTATCGGCATAGTCATCTGTGCCATCGCCATAGTCACGCTGGATATAAGCCCGCTTTACGGGCCGATGAGGGATTCCCTT
>JAEEGL012499861.1_pt1 | contig 10088 bp, 7 predicted proteins | sample 9134231 | NCBI WGS metagenome assembly JAEEGL01 (sample SAMN16246548, study PRJNA631951) | gut metagenome | biome: gut microbiome; feature: rumen; material: fiber-attached | host: Bos | place: Iran: Karaj | collected 2018-10 | reverse complement strand
TTTACGAATTGAATAATCGAAACCTGAAAGCCTTGCAGTTTCAAAGTGGTAAATTTTGCCGTTGTATTTGTAAGAACCGCCACCATTTGAAATCCACGACAGTGGAATTGTCAACTGAACCTGCTGACAACCAAGGTCTCTTGGCTGATTTTTTTTGGCAGTCAAAACATCAAGTGCAGGAAGTATACCTTTCTTGCCATGATCCATTCTCGCGCAGGCAAAAGTTGCACAGCCCTCTGGATTAGTAATAAACATGCTATTAGAAACAGGCTTTAAAACACCGCCCGAAATAACACATACTGTAAATTTCTTGAAAAGCATAGATGAAGCGGTGCCTTTATTCAATGGAACTGTAAAATTGGCCGCACCCGAAACTGGCACCTGACAAACGTCAACACCTTGAGGTGCAATCTCATTGGCATCTGAAGCTACCAAGTGATAAGCGCCATCTTCTGAGGCAACAGTACCAGCTGTAGCTACAACTACATCTGCGCCTTGGATAATAACGCCACCAATGGTAACGCTGCTAGAAGCTGTAGTACCCTTGGCCTCTGCCGGAAGTACTGGCAGCGCCAAAGCACAACTCATCACCAAGGCAAATGATAATAAAACACGCAAAAAGCTATTCCAAATCTTCATAAACTCAACTCCTTTCGTTACACCAAATTTCATTATAACATTAAAGTTTTAATATTTTATGTCTTTCTGAGAATGGCATAAGAAAAACCCCGCAAGAACATTGCGGGATTAATCGTTTTATGATGACCTTTGGTATTACGGTATTTGTTAAATGCCTGGTCCTTATTGACGTTGTGGATTAGAGCCGGGATGGTTTGTAGAGTTCGGTGTTCTACTATCGTTTGGTTCTGTATTAGGTGTAGGCGGAGTGGATATTGCACGAATAGTAAGCAAGTTTTTCGCTTTATTATAATAATATCCAATATTATCCATTGTAAGCAAGTTTTTCACTTGATTATAATAATATCTAGAATTATTCTTTATATTTTCCAAAATTGAGTCGTGGACTTCTCTTTCTTTTTGGAGTTCAGCCCAATTTTTTACTTCAGTAGGAACGAAACCCTTCTTTGGCAAATTTTTGATAATATTTTTCAGTGGTTGGTTATTTAATTCCAAGATTTTTTTACAACAATGATTGAGAATATTATTATAGTGGTTGTAATTCTCATAGTATTTCGGTAAAGTACCAAAATTTTCTTTGTCAGATTTCATTTGGGTTCTATATGGTTCAGTTAGTTTTATAAGGTGCTCTATTATACTTTTATTTGTGTTCCCGCCTATTTTACCCTGGTATCTTGAGTATGCATTATTCAATGCTTCGAGATTTGCATCTTTCAGTTTCTTACCTTCAATTATTCCACCACCATTACTTAAGACGTTACTACTACGTAGGTATTCTGGAAACTGTTTTATATATATATCTTTTACAGAATCAAGCCATTTTAATATATCCTTGTTTTCTGGATCTATTTCAGTTTTTAAATTCTTAATATCATTTATGCAAGTTACGGCTTTCCTATTAGCTCTCGAAATATTATCTAAATTGTCTGAAACTGCTTGGATAAATCTTTTAAGGTATGAGATTTCATCTGACATCTCATCAGAAATACCAACGTTGCAAAATATATCACATTTAATTTTTTCTAATCTTTTCAATGCATTAAAGAAAAGGTTCTCACTATTTGGTACTAATTCTATTTCTTCCCACCCATTAATTTTTTCGATACCTATTTCAAAAGCTTTGTTTACGCCTTTTATAGCATTAAGTGAATCATTTTCGATAAGCTTTATATTATCTGTTTTATTGTTTACATAGTTGTAAACCTTGCTTGCCTGTGAAAGAACGGAGGTTACGTTGAGTGACAATCCTGCTATTTCAGTTGGCGTGCTTCTTTTAAGAATTAAATTAGAATAGAGGCTATACATTCTGAAAGAATTACAAATTGCGTCAATGGAATATAATAATTCCTCACTATTTGAAGCATTCGAAGTGTTAAGAAGATGTGTAGTTATCACATCATCAGCATCTTTTATTTTTTCTATTAGTTTTTTAGACGTAGTAATGTTTGAAAATTCTTTTGTTAAATTATCGAAAACGTTTGGTTCCGGCAGCTTTTTTTTAGGTGTAGTTGTTTGCGTATTAGAAGCAACACCAGCTGTTGTAGTCGCTGGCATGTTATTTTTTATTCGATCCGTAACGGTGTTTCTACTAGCCATATCGGATTTATCTTTACTGGCTTTACTTCTACCGCCGTTTCCTTTAGGTTTACCGGTTTTTACTTTAGCTTCAGACGTAGAAGGGGAGTTGATAGTATTAGTATTTGTAAGATTATTAACGATTTCAGTTGTCACTTCAGAATCAGAAACTGTAGTATTTGAATTATCATCAGCTAACACCTGAAATATATTATCATCAGCTAACACCTGAAATATATTATCATTCGAAGAAACTGCTTTTTTTTCGTTATTACGGCTGTAAATTTCTTTGAGTTTATCTAAGTTCATACAGTGGAGTAGTGTGAGCTTATTTTCATTGCTTAAACCTTTAAGACTATTCCATGGTTTAAGTGATGCTATATTATAAATGCTGTTTTCTACTTGTTTTCTTTTTGCTGAAGAGTTGTTATTTACATCTTCAAGCCAAGATATTTGGTACGAATAACGATTTCTATGTTTTTCTGTAACATAGGTTTCATTATACTCTCTCAAAAACTCTTCAGGAACGTTTAGTAGAGAGTTCGCAATACACAGACCAGACATACTAGATACGTCGTTTTTATCTCCTATTATTCTAAATCCGAATCCTTCTGTTTTTGTTGTATTATCAATCATACATTTTGATGTAAGAGGTATATAGTATTTATAACCTCCATCCGAAAATGGGCCGATGTATGGACGGCTCACATTTTTGCGCGCATTATATTTATTATCTTTAATGTTATGTAAAACGCTTTTGTTATAAGTGCTACTTTTTAACGAATTAATATAAGCATTGTCAATCATATAAATTTTAATTTCGGTGCTCATTTTTTTGTCCTCCTTTTTTAATTCATAATTGTTTTTATATCTGCAAATATTTGTAGACTCCTCTTCATTATATAATTCAAAAAAAAATAATAATTTTTTTCCAAAACTTAAAAAAAAATGATTTCCATAGGGGTGAAGCGGAGTGTTGTGAGCGATGTTTCCAATTTTAAATACTCTACAAAACAACATCCATAATTTGGGCAATTTCCACAAAATCAAACCGCAGCCATTGACGTAAGCGCAGGGCTGCGGTTATTATTTATTTAGGCTGGAAACGTTCCCAGAAACGTTTCCAAAAAGGTTTTGGAAGGAAAATGACATGACAATTAAAGATATCGCACGCCTTGCAGGGGTTAGTGTCAGTACGGTTTCTAGGGTATTGAACAATCACCCTGATGTTAGCGAGACTGCCAAAGAAAAGGTTATGGCAGTTGTGGCAGAGCATAATTACATCCCAAATACTAGTGCTAGGGAATTGGGTAAATCAACCTCGGACAACATAGGTGTTGTGGTGCGTGGTATGTCCAATCCTTTCTACACCAATATTCTTACGGTTATCGGTGATAGGATTGAAAAGGCAGGTTATACGATGGTCTTGCAGCAGATTGGCTCCTCTGACGACGAGATTATGGCGGCAGCTTTGATGGAGCGAGAGAAAAGGTTGCTAGGACTGATTTTCCTGGGCGGGAAGCTTGACTACACGAAGAAGCAGCTTTCAAGCATTAACGTTCCTTTTGTTTGCTGCACATTCTGGAATCAGTATGGCACCCTTGATAAGAATTCCTATTCAAGCGTCAGTATCGACGACAATCAGGCAGCCTATAAGGCGGTGGAGCATCTGTACAATCAGGGACACAAGAAAATTGCGGTCCTTCTATCGGGGCCAGATGATGGTTCGGTCAGTCAAGTGAGATTCGCAGGATACACTAGAGCTCTTAATGATTTTGGCTTGGGGCTAGACAAGAATCTGATTATTTCAGTAAACAGCTTTGGGATTAAGGATGCCTACGATGGTGTTAAGAAGTGGCTTAAAAAGGACAGAGATTTTACCGCGATATTTGCTATCTCAGATAACATGGCTATGGGAGCCATGAAGGCTCTTAGGGAAGCAGGCAAATCAATCCCTAAGGATGTGGCACTTATAGCAATCGATGGAATTGAGGCGTCGGAATACATGAATCCGGTTCTATCTACCTTGTGTCAGCCTATGGATGAGCTGGGAAGCGAGGCGGTAAAGCTGGTGGTGGACATAATCGAGGGAAGGGATGAGCACAAGCATGTGATTCTTCCAACCACCCTTAGAAAGGGTGAAACCCTCAAATAAATCACAACTTTCTGCTGGCAGGAATACGGATTGCCTGAAGAAAGTCACAGGCATTAGTGGGAGGTTTTTTCAGGATTTTACATGGGGCTATCTCATGTTTTATCAAAGTAAGTTTTTAAGGGCTTACTCAATAACTATTTATTTCAAAAAAAAGGAGAGTGTAAAGATGAAGATTAAGAATGTATTGGCTCTAGGGTTAGTTGCGACGATGGCTGTTGCTGCATTTGTAGGATGCGGTGACAAAGGCAAGGATTCCGCAGGTGCGGATGGCAAAGGAAAGGTATATTACCTTAACTTCAAGCCAGAGGCTGATGAAGCTTGGCAAGAGATTGCAAAGCAGTACACTGATGAGACAGGCGTAGAGGTTTCAGTTATCACAGCTGCTTCTGGTAAATACGAAGAGACTTTGGCATCAGAGATTACAAAGGATGAAGCGCCTACATTGTTCCAGGTTAACGGTCCTGTTGGTCTTGCTAACTGGAAGGATTATTGCTACGACTTGAAGGATTCATCTCTTTACAAAGAGTTAACAAGTGATTCGTTTGCATTATACGATGACGATGCAGTTGCAGGTATCGCATATGTAATCGAGTCTTATGGAATTATCGTAAATACGGAATTATTAGATAAGGCTGGATACAAGCTTGAAGATATCGCTAGCTTTGACGATTTAAAGAAGGTTGCCGAGGATATTACAGCTCGCAAGGATGAACTTGGCTTCGCTGCTTTCACATCAGCTGGTATGGATGGTTCTTCTGACTGGAGATTCAAGACTCACCTTGCAAACCTTCCTATCTACTTCGAATATCAGGACAAGAAAATTGATTCAACAGATGCTATCGAAGGTAAGTATCTTGATAACTACAAGAACATTTGGGATCTCTACATCAACAACGCTACTTGCAAACCAGCAGATCTAGCTGGCAAGACAGGAGATGATGCTGAAAACGAATTTGCATCTGGAGAGGCAGTGTTCTACCAGAATGGTTCATGGGAATACAAGAATCTTACAGACAAGGGCATGAAGGATGATCAGCTTGCAATGATTCCAATATATATTGGTGCTGGTGATGAGGCTAATCAGGGACTTTGCACAGGTACAGAGAATTATTGGTGCGTAAATGCAGAGGCATCAGAGGAAGATATTCAGGCTACTATCGATTTCCTTACATGGATGGTTACATCAGATGCAGGTACAAAGATGCTTGCTGACAACATCGGTGTAATTCCTTTCAAGAAGGCAGCAGACACAACAAACCTCTTTGTTCTTAACGATAGAAAGTACACAGAAGATGGTAAGACACCAGTGTCATGGAACTTTACTACAATGCCATCTGAAGAGTGGAAGAACGGCGTAGGTTCTGCACTTACAGCTTATGCCGCAGGCACAGGTAAATGGGACGATGTAGTTAAGGCATTCGTAGATGGATGGGCTTCAGAGTACAAAGCTGCAAACAACTAGTTAGATATAGGCTTAGTCAATAAGTTTATCAAAATTTTCTTTCCAGGAGGGCGAGGCCTAACGCCCTCCATTTTTAAACTAGAGGGATTGTGAAAATTTGGCATTAGCAGGAGAGCAATCTAGGAAGGATTTATTTATGGAAAAAGCTATACGAAGATATTGGCCGATTTTTGTGCTGCCAACACTTGCAGCATTTTGCATTGGATTTATTTATCCATTCGTTCAAGGTTTATACTTATCATTTTGCAAATTTACAACTATCAAAAAAGCTACATTTAACGGAATAGATAATTACGCGTACGCAATTCAGGATTCGGGCTTTTGGCATTCGTTCTGGTTCACTGCGCTTTTTACTGTAGTATCTACAGTGCTAATAAATGTTATTGCATTTGCCATTGCCCTAACACTTACAAGCAAGATAAAGGGTTCAAATGTTTTTAGAACGGTATTTTTCATGCCAAACCTTATTGGCGGTATTGTCCTAGGATACATTTGGCAGATACTATTAAATTGCGCTTTATCACTTTTACAAAAGCCGCTACTTGCGCTGAATGCAACCTACGGTTTCATCGGTCTTATTATACTGATGTGCTGGCAGCAAATCGGTTATATGATGATAATTTATATTGCTGGATTGCAGTCTATTCCAGATGACTACATTGAGGCTGCAAAAATTGATGGTGCTACAAACAGACAGGTTCTTTTTAGAATCAAAATACCAAATGTAATGCCATCTATCACAATATGTACTTTCCTTACAATCACAAACGGATTCAAGTTGTTTGATCAGAACCTTGCTTTGACAGGTGGCGAACCAGCACATGCATCAGAGATGCTTGCGCTAGATATCTATAACACCTTCTACAGCCGTACAGGTCCTCAGTGGAAGGGCTATGGTCAAGCCAAGGCGGTGATTTTCTGTATTATGGTTATCATTATCTCCATGATTCAGCTGAAATTTACTAAATCAAGGGAGGTGCAGCAGTAATGAAAACAAGAGAAAATATAGCACGAAAAATCGTTTTTGTTATACTTTGCATCTTGGCGATAGCGTGGATTTATCCTGTGTTTATGATTCTTATCAACTCTCTAAAAGGAGAGACATTCATTAGCACATCCTCAGTATTTCAGTTGCCAAACGCCAAGAGCTTTACAGGACTTAACAACTATACAAACGCCCTTAGTTCCAAGGGATTTGCAGCAGCCTTTGGCTATAGCCTGATTATTACTCTAACATCAGATGTACTTATTTTGGTCGGCACTTCCATGTGCGCTTGGTACATAACGAGAGTGAATAACTTCTTGTCAAAGCTATGCTACGCCCTGTTTGTATTTTCGATGGTAGTTCCATTCCAGATGCTTATGTTTACCCTTTCGTCTACTGCCGACAGGCTGGATTTGGACACTCCGTTTAACATCTGCATCATCTACTTGGGATTTGGTGCCGGGCTAGCGGTATTTATGTTTACGGGCTTTATGAAATCAATTCCACTTGAGATAGAGGAAGCGGCAATGATTGATGGATGTAATCCAATCCAGACATTCTTCCAGATTGTGCTTCCTATTTTAAAGCCAACACTTATTTCAGTTGCAATTCTAGAGACGATGTGGCTGTGGAACGATTATCTGTTGCCTTACTTAGTTCTTGATAGAAAGAAGTACATGACAATACCTATTCTTATTCAGTACTTTAGAGGAAGCTACGGTCACGTTGAGATGGGACCGATGATGGCTTGTATCATGATGACGGTACTTCCAATCATAATCATGTACATCTGCCTGCAGAAATACATCATAAAAGGTGTTATTGCAGGAGCTGTAAAGGGGTAGGAGAAAAACAATGAAAAGAAGTAGTGGAATTTTATTGCCTATATCTTCGTTGCCATCACCTTATGGAATCGGAACCTTTGGAAAAGCGGCGTATAAGTTTGCGGATTTTTTGAAGGCAGCAGGTCAGAAATACTGGCAGATGCTACCTTTGGGGCAGACTAGTTATGGAGACAGTCCATATCAGTGCTTTTCAACTTTTGCAGGCAATCCTTACTACATCGATTTGGAAATGCTCATCAAGGATGGATTGCTCACCAAAAAAGAGGTGGAATCAGAAAGCTGGGGAACCAATCCTAGATATGTTGATTACGGCCAGATTTATACTAGCAGATTCAAGATTTTGGAGAAGGCAAAGGAGAGAGGCTACAAGGATTCTCTCGGGGAGATTTCTCACTTTAAAAAGAAAAATCCATGGGTGGAAAACTATGGATTGTTTATGGCTATTAAAAAGCACTTTGGACAGCTGAGCTGGCAGGAATGGCCGGAGGATGATATTCGTCTTCACAAATCCGCGGCAGTCGAAAAGTACAAGAAAGAACTAAAGGACGATATAGAGTTCTATATCTTTGTCCAATATCTGTTTTTCAAGCAGTGGAATGCCCTCAAGAGGTATATTAATGATTTGGGGATAGAAATCATAGGAGACTTGCCTATTTATGTGGCGCTTGATTCCTGTGATGTATGGGCAGAACCAGAATTTTTCAGCTTGGATGACGAAAACTATCCAGTGGAGGTGTCTGGCGTGCCACCAGATTATTTCAGCAAAACGGGGCAGCTTTGGGGCAATCCATGCTATGACTGGAAGGCTCTCAAGAAGGATGGCTATCGTTGGTGGATTAGGAGAATTGAGGGGGCCACAAAGCTCTACGATGTTCTTAGAATCGACCACTTTAGGGGCTTTGACGAATACTGGGCGGTGCCTTATGGCCAAAAGACAGCCAAGAAGGGCAAATGGAAGAAGGGGCCTGGAATGGATTTGGTAGGACTTCTTTCCAAGACATTCCCTAAGACTCAGTTTATTGCAGAGGATTTGGGAGAGCCATCACCTACCGTTGTAAAACTTCTTCAGGACAGTGGATGGCCTGGCATGAAGGTGCTAGAGTTTGCCTTTGATTCGGGCGAGGCCAACAACTATCAGCCTCATACCTACGACAAAAACTGCGTTTGCTACACTGGCACCCACGACAATGCCACAATTATGGAGTGGTACGAGGAAGCGGATAAAAAGGACAAGGATTATGCCAGCAAGTATCTCGGAATCTCCAAGGGCGATGAGTTTAACTGGGGCATGATTCGCGGCGGAATGTGCTCGGTTGCAGATTTGTTCGTAGCTCAGATGCAGGACTACCTAGGCCTTGGCAAGTACAACAGAATCAACGTCCCTGGAACAGACAGTGGTAACTGGCAGTGGAGACTTTTGGCCAAGGAACTTAAGCCAGACCTAGCCAAAAAAATCATAGAAATGACTATAATGTATGAACGAACCAAGAAACCCGTCACAAAGTCCAAAAAGAAGCGCAAATAGACTGATACTATTCACAGACGCGATTGTCCGGCCCGCCATTCTTCTAAAATAAAAGAGGATTCAGTGATTATCCGAGGATAATCACTGAATCCTGTTCTTTTTTTTGGGGAGTTTTTCAACAGCCCCTTTTTGCAATATTCATGCGATTAACTAATATAATAAGTTACCTTAGACAACTGGCCATTAGTTAAATAAATAAAAACTATAGTGTCACCACAATTGTATGCCAGAAAGTCATTACTTTCTGATATAGGAGTTCCAGTAATACGCTTCTTTAAATCATTAACAGTAATTTTCATACCAATTCTGAGGTTATCACCTATTACGGCATTAGAACCGGTCACTTCAATAGAAGTTATTTTATATGAATTTCCACTTGAAACTGTATTCATCTTCACGTCTGATTGACCATAGTTATACTCCCTTCCATAATTAGTATCAACAGCATGAAATTCTTTAAATATAGACGCCAAATTCCAATGAACTGAACTGAAATCGTTGGTAATGCGAGTGCCATTTAATAAAAGTAAACTGTCATATATACCAAAGAGTTCAGATGGTCTATAAACAGTTTTTGCTTCTACCACTTTTCCTTCGTGGGTAGTTACTGTAACGTTTGTTCCATTACTGTAGCCTACGGCAAGCGCCATAGATGCCATTAAAGTAGCAGCTAAAATTCGTTTTTTCATTTTTGTACCTCCTAAATAGTTGCATATTTTCGACTCCTTAATAATGGAGTCGGATAACACTTACATATATATATCAATAAAAAAAATTTTTTTTTTCCATTTTTTGAAAAAAAATTCAAATTTTAGGGAAATTTTTCAACAGCCCCCGAGTATAGAAGAAGCGACACTTGGCATTGAATAGTAACAATAGAGGTGGCTTCTTTGCGTTAATTA
>JAEEGL012053670.1_pt1 | contig 10088 bp, 8 predicted proteins | sample 9134231 | NCBI WGS metagenome assembly JAEEGL01 (sample SAMN16246548, study PRJNA631951) | gut metagenome | biome: gut microbiome; feature: rumen; material: fiber-attached | host: Bos | place: Iran: Karaj | collected 2018-10 | reverse complement strand
TGGTTAGCTCTAGCCTCCAGCTCGTCGAGGTCGATGTCCCTTATGCGGGGCTGGCTGATCTCGAGGACGAAAGGTCTCCCTTCTCCGAGGCACAGGGCGTCGATGTCCTCTCTCCCCATCCCGTGGAAGAAGTGCTCTTTGCCGCCCGCCATCTCCAGGGCGATGTCGCCGATGATCTCCTGGACGGAGGTCTGGTACATCTTGCCGGTGTCGTGGCACCTGGGGCATCCCTTCCCGTGACAGACCCTGCATGGCCAGATGGTCTGGGGTATCTCGCGGCTGAGCTTGTTGTAACGTCCTTTGATGAATATGGGCGAACAGTCCAATGTGACATCCGCGAAACGGGTGTCGATGCATGCGACCACCTGCGGTGCCTTGAACTCCACGGGACGGTGGATCATAGGAAGTGCCAGCTTACCGATTTCGCGGTTGAGTTCGGTCTTGATGCTCTCGCAGTTGTCAAGCTCCAATTCCGCCTGCATCTCCTTCTCGCGCTTGGCGATCTCGGGTTCCACGCGGGAGCCCACGAGGAAGTTGTCCGACTCGACGGAGTTGACCGCATCCGCAACCGCTTCGGCATACCTGCCGAGCATGTCGAACGTGTCCTCGCACAGGGGGCAGGGTTCTTCCGCCGAGGATTCGAAGCCGTTATTGCGGAGCATGTCCCTGATCATCGAACCGCGGACATCGTTGGTCATTCCCGTGCCGACCTTGGCGAACTGTCTTCCCAGACAGCGGTCGCACACGTGTCTCTCGGCGACCTTCTTCGCCTTCTCGATCATCTCTTCCGTGAAATCCATGGTATCACTTACAGGTCGAATCCCATCTCAGCGATCCTGAGCCTGGGCCTCTGGCTTTCGAGATAGTGGTAGACGGTGGCATGTTCGCTGCCGTTCAGCAGGAGCTCCACCGCATGTTTCGCAACGGGGAGGCTCACGGAGTTGCCGATCAGGGCAACGGTGTTGCCGTAGATGGTGACGTAGACGCCGGTCAGATCCTCGATGATCTGTCTGGTCTTGCCGTCCTTCCCGATGATCCTCCCTCTGATCCTGGAGAGCTGGTTGTTCCTTCCGCCGACGAATTCCTTCAGGTCCACGACCTCCAGGTATTCGTCGTCATCGAACAGCCTCGTCGCACGGTCGGGTGCGAAGCCCCTTCCGATGGCCTTGATGACATCGATGATCTTCAGCGCCATGAGAGGGTCCGCGGTCTCGGCGTCGTCGTAGATCAGCACCTCACCTTCGGTGTCGACCTCGATCTTTATGCCTGAGATCCTCTGGAGCATCTTCTTCGTCTCTCCCTTGGTACCGATTATGGTCCCGACCCTGTCCTGCGGAATCCTGATGGATCTCATTCGTCATCCTCTCCTTTCAAACATCTCTGTAGTAATTCGTCGTTGTCTATGATGTCAACATCCCTGCTCTTGAAGAATCTGTTGATGTTGCTGATGTCCCTCATGAGGAACTCTTTCGCATTGAAATGATCCGCGGTCAGAGCCTGACCGCAGTCGATCAGAATGGGTTTGTCCTTGAACATCAGTATGTTGTACTCGCTCAGGTCGCCGTGCACGAGGTGTGCCTTCCTGTAGCCGTCCACTATGAACGAGACCACTTCCTTGTACACCATGTTCGGCCTCTTCATCACGGAGTTCCTGAGCTGGGGTGCCGGTCCGTTATCGTCGCCGATGTATTCCATCAGCAGGCAGTTCTTGTCGAACTCGATGGGTTCTGGTACGCGTATCCCGTTCTCCTTGTATCTCTGGAGGTTGCGGTATTCCTTGTTCGTCCAGGCGTAGATCATCTTCCAGCGGTTGCCGGTGATCCCCTTGAATCTCGGATCCCCTTCGATGTACTTCGCCACCCTCTTGAATGTCGATGTGGAGGTCCTGTAGATCTTCAGTGCGAAAGGCTCATCGTCCTCGTCGGTGACGTAGAACACGTTGCCCTCCTTGCCTGTTGAAATGGGATAATGGACGGAGTCGATGTACCCCGCCGTCATGAAATCGTAGATGACCATCAGGGTCTTCTTGTCGAAGACCTCGCCGTCGGTCTGTTTCTCGTCACCGGTCTTGTCGGTCTTGAGAGCATCCACATGCCTTTCAAGATGTGCATACATCTCTTCGTATGACGGCATGTGAATTACCCCGATCAGAAGATGTCCAGGTTCTTCGGTACCTTGTTCCTCTTGCTGAGGTTGACCGCCTGGGTCTTGGTGTAACGGAACCTGACGTCGCATTTGTCAGGCTGGAAATCCCAGATCGAGATGATCAGCAGATCGCCTTCTCTGATCCACATCCTCTTCTTGATCTTTCCAGGGATCCTTCCGACCCTGGACGTACCGTCCTCGCACATGACCCTGATCTTGGATGCTCCCAGAAGCTGGTCCGCGATGCCGAACATCTCTCCCTCTTTGATGTTGGGGAGACGTACACGTGTTACATCCTCATCCGGACTCTCCATCGGTTCGTCTATGGCGCCCATCTTTTCATTCTCCTTTAATATTTTATCCAATAGGGAGGACGTATATAAAGAAAACCCAGAGTTTCCGATGGAACGGCACCGTTAGGCGATTTTTTGGTGACAGAAATCGTTTTAAATAGGTTGTATTATGGGCAGTTGCTAGATGCTCATGTAGTGTAGCGGCCAATCATTCAGCCCTTTCGAGGCTGACACTCGGGTTCGAATCCCGACATGAGCACTATCCTCATTTCTTCGTTCGTTCTACCATCCGAAAATGAATGCGAACAGGCATCCGAAGTACATGTGGACGTTCTTCGGCCTGGTGATGCATGCCCATATCCCCGGAAGATAGATCCCTCCGTGCCTGAAGGGCCTGACGGCATCGTTCAGTTCCTCCTCCGACCACGACCTCAGTCTCCTGTTGAAGTCCATGAACCTCCTGTCCGAGAGTATGGATGAATCCCACCATTTCTGCAGCCTCTCTGGCTTGCCGGAGATGATGGATTCCGCAGCGATCTTTCCGGAGATGAGCGCTGCTTTCAATCCGCCGTAGGATATGGGGTTGGCCATGGCGGCGGCGTCGCCGATCAGCAGGGCGTGTTCTGAGACGATCTTTCCAACACCGCCCACGGGGATCATCCTCGAACCCTCGGATTTTGAGGAGGATTCATGATATCCTTTCTTGCCTCCGGTACCCGTGCCGTTCCCGCGGGGGAACGACCATGTGTACGTACCGCTGCCGTCTGCGACGAGCCTGATCTCCAGATCATCGTTCCTTTTCTCTTCGATGATGCATTCGGTGGCGGCATCCATGTATGCCGGCGATGAATGGAAAAGCTTCTTCCTGACTATGGAACAGCTGCCGTCGGCACCGATGAGCCAGTCGGATGATAATGATTCTCCTGAGGTGGTGTTCAGGGTGTACCTTCCGTCATATTCCACATCGGTGACGGATGCCTTGATGAACGTGACGCCCCTGTCCTCGCATATCCTTTTCAGATCGGATAGGAACACGGGACGGTCCAGGATGTAACCCGGTGTCCTCATCTTGACCTCCGTACCGTCAGGCCAGATGATCCTGGTCCTCTCGATCCTGTTCAATATTCCCGACGGTTCCATCGGTCCGAGCTTGCGGAAGGTCTTCCTGCTGATGCCCCCGCCGCAGATGTTGTGGTACCTCCGATACTGTTCAGGGCCCAGACGTTCCAGGACGGTTATGTTGTAATCCCGATTCAAAGAGAGGAAGAATGCCGCGGACATCCCTGCAGGGCCGCTTCCGACGATGATCACGTCGGTCATCTCTTCAGCTTTCTCCTGTAGGCGTCGCTCTCTTCGATCACGGATTTGACATTGCGGCGTCCGACCCTCTTGACGACAGGCAGTTTACGGGGGAACATGTCAAGCATCCTGTTCATCAGGTTCCTGTCGGAGCATTTGCAGTCCTTGAGATAATCGATGTTCCAGTTGTCCACCATGTCGTAGACGGCCTGGATGCCCTCGTTGTAGAACTCCCCGATGAGGACATCCAGAACGATGGTGTCGTTGCTCATGACCGCGATGTTGCATCCCCTGACGGCGTATTCGCTCCCGTTGTAGGATATGGCGAGACCTTCGCTGTCGCGGATCAGGTCCAGTGCCTGGAAGTCGTTGATGCCTGAACCGATGTAGGCGGTGGAATTGAACTCTATCTCGGTCTTCCTGCGTATCTCCAGCAATGCATATGCTTTCTCGTTGGAACCGATGGCGAGGAGATCCTTGTAGGCCTTCCAGGCCTCCATCTTCGGTACCTCGTTGTCGAAGATGTCATCGAGTTCGGTGACCATCTTGGCATCGTCCTCATCCAGGAAATCCGATTCGGTGACCGTGTACATCGTCTTGGGAAGGCGCAGCGAGGAGATCCTGTTGGCAATCTCCCTCAGTCTCCTATCCTCCATCCTGTCGTTCTCGACGGAATCGAATTCCGCCCTGGTGCATGTGACATTCTCGATGGGGAAATCCAAGGCATCGCACATCGCCATCACGTGATGTTCGAAGGAACCCGTGGCGATGAACGTGGGCAGCAGACTGCGCAGGTATGCCAATGTGTTGCCGGCACCGGGCATGGGGTTGAACGTCTCCTTGGCGAACTCGTAGGCGAAGTGATCGGTCATCCCGAATGCTTTCAGGAACGGTACGATCATCTTCATCGTCTGACGGCTCTTGCCCTCCTCTCTCTCCAGTGCGTATGTGGTGAGGTCCTCGTATCTCGATATGACGTCGAAGAAACGTGCCCCGTTGCGAATGGATCTGGCACATAGGTCCCTGGCGTAATCGTTGCTTGAGATTATGCCGTCGCAGCTCATGATCAGCTGCTTCTCCTCGGTGAGACCGAGTTCCTCCATCGGGTTGTATTCCATCCTACTTCTCTCCGATCGCACGGTCGACCTCTTCGCTGAGGTCGTATGGGTGCTCCAGGAGCACTCCGTTCTTGTAGAGTTTCTTTCCCTTGATGGACACGCCGCCGTCGGCGAACTTCCTTATGGTCTCGACAATCAGCGGGAGTTCGCGCTTCGCACCGTCCTCCCTGATCTTCTTGAACAGCGGATTCTCGATGCCCTCAGTCCTGATGATGTCGTCGAGTGTTGAATCCTTCAGTTTGTCCTCGAGGTCCTTCCACAGAGCATCGTATTCCCCTCCGCGTATGGGGAAGCCGCAGTACGTGAGCGGTGCTCCGCGGTCCCATTCGGGGGTGACGATGTGCATCATCGCCCCTTGTCTGTCCTTGTTCTCGCGGATGAGCTGCCAGATGACCTCCTGCCATGTACCTTTCGGTCCGTCCGGGAGTGCGGGGTGGAGGTTCATGAAATCATACTGCATGCATGTTTCATTGTCGACCCACAGCATGTATCCCGCAAGGATACCGAGATCGAAGCCCTTGTCCTTGATGAGCTTGCGGATCTCCTTGCCGTACTCGTCCCTCCATTTCTCCTGGTCGGTATCCCAGAGGTCGGGTCTGAAAGTCTTCCACGATATGGTGATCAGAGGGATGTCGTAGTCCTTCACCATCTTGAAGAACTGTTCTCTTTGTTCTTTTCTCGGATTCGGTTCCTCTGTGTTGTCCCAATTGCAGAATACGAATGAGAATTCGATGTCCAGGTTCCCCTCTTTCTTCTTTTCCATGACCTCACGGAGGAGATTGCGGGATCCCGGGCCCCTTCCTGTGGAGAACCAGCCGAGTCTGAGCATACTGCCCAATCGTTCTTTGGGTATATTTTAGATATCTTCTGAAGGTCACACATCGAAGATCACGGTGACTGACGGGACATCCCTGTCCACTGATAACATGTGATAGGTGACGGCCTTGATCTCCGCTTTAGCGTGATGCTTCTTCACATCGAGGGGCTCACCTTTCGCGACGCATTTTACGGCGTCTCCGTGGATAGTAACCTTGAAGGAATCGAATACGAGGGACTCGCAGTCCATGATGAAGAGTAGTTCCGACAGGAACGAATACAGTTTGTCCTCATCGTCCTCGGCTGTTATGGTGACGGTCCTTTTCACCGAATCATCGATCCTGGAGACATCGACGACCTGGTCGAACATGGCATACGCCGCATTCTCGAAGCATTCTTCGATAGTCCTGCCGGTGCATCTAACCATGACGTCGGCGGCGTGTTCGAGAAGCTCGTATCTCATGGTCGGGGTATCATGATGTCGGTTAATATTATCGCGGAACAGAACGGTTTTTTTCAACAATCGTTATTTGTCAAAATTGCTACGATTTTCGGAAGTTATTAAATAGCGCATAGGTGGGTGTGTTCATACATACGTCGTTTGCAACTAGACGCTGGACTATGCGATAGTTCAGTAATCTCGTGGATGGGATCGGCAGTGGAAGGCAGGACATGGGTGAAGGACTGCTCTCGATACAGTGTAAGCCGTATTCCATCGGTACGATGTTCCAGGGCAGTTTGTATTCCATATTCCTGTCTGGATTTGTTCTTCAGAAGGGATCGGAGCAGAGTCTCCTTTCGCATATCGCCTTGACCTTCACCCATTTGCAGGGCGATGCGGTCTTGTCGGAGAACATCCACTAAAGGATAATGAGGAATGAAAATGAACAATGAATATGACAAAGGAAAAGCCAAGTGGAGATACAGGACATATCTCTTCGCGGTATTTCTTGCAGTAATCATGGCGCTGTCATGTGTTGTAATCTTTGCATCGGATAGTGAGGATATCGCTGCCGATGGTAATGTTGCATACATAGAAACAGGCGGGGAAAAGACATACTACCCAACTCTCGCTGGAGCAATATCATCTGCTACAACAGGTAAAACTGTTGTTCTGATTGCAGATGTGGAAGAAACTGTAACGACAACGATAGATATGACGATAGATTTGAACGGTCATATTATAACAGGTAATGCAACAAATAATGTAGCGGTTATAACAGTGGATTCGGGTACATTGACTATTGAGGATAGTGGATCAACTGTTTCTCACACAGGTACCGTTACCGACCATATTTGGACAAGCGGATCTGGTGATGTAGTATTGCACGGAGGAATAATTACCAATGGAAGGGGAGGTATCCTAAATAATGGAACATTGGTGATGAACGGTGGAAACATTGTTGGAAACAAAGGTTATGACGTTAAAATGAGAGGAGGCGGTGTCTTCTCAACAGGCACATTCACGATGAATGGTGGAACAATCGCTTACAATGTCGCAGAAAGATCGAACGAATCTGAGTTGGGATACGGAGGCGGTGTCTTCTCAACAGGCACATTCACGATGAATGGTGGAAAGATATCGGATAACTATGCTAAATACGGTGGTGGCGGAGTCGCGATAGAAGGTACTGCAACTTTTGCTGGTGGAGACATTATCAATAATGAGGCCGTTCAAGATGGTGCTGGTGTTAGGTTAAACAGCGGAGCTACGGCGACATTTTCTGGTGTTAACATAAAAGGAAATAATGGGCCGTTGAACAGAGGAACTGGTATTTTTTCGAGCGAGAACAATACGGTTACCATCTCAGGTGGAGAGATTGATGGACAAACCATTCTTATTGGTGGAAGTTTGACAATATCGGGCGGAACAATAAAGAATACCACAAGAACGGCGATATATGTCGATGGAAATGTCACAATGAGTGGGGGAATTATAACCAATTGTGATGCTGGAATTGCACAGTATGGTGGGGGAATATACCTTAACAGCGGTACATTCACCATGACTGGCGGAACCATTAGTAATTGTGTAGCAAGTTCCGGTGGCGCAGGTGTTAACGTCAAATCAGGTGCGACATTTAACATGTCTGGTACGGCTCTAATCACTGGTTGTTCAACATCAGAAACAGGTGCAGGCGTCTATGTTGGTGGAACTATGAATATGTCAGGGGGTACTATATCCAATTGTACTTCTAACATGTCCAATGGTAAGTATGGAACGGGTGCAGGTATCTGGTCTTCTGGTACGTTGAATGTTACTGGTGGAACAATAACCGGTTGTACCGCAAACGGTAACAACTCATCTCGTGCTGAAGATGGAGGTGCTGCCATTTATGTCCGTATTGGAACTGCATCGATATCCGGTGTGAACATATACGGCAATAATGTCGGAAATGGATGTCACGGAGATGCTGTTTATGTAAGAATGGAATCATCAGCAATAACTCTGAACAAGGCAAATATTGTTGGGGATATTTACTTTAAAGCAAGAGATGCTCCGACAATATTAGCATATGTGGAAGAGGACAATGTTATTACTGGATACGATGATGTGGACGCTGCTTTCGTCGCTGCAGGAACCACAGGAATAGTTGGTACTCTGGTTGATATCACTGTAGACCCGCTTGATGAGATTGATGTTTACAACATGGTAGTTCCAGAAGGTGTGACTGTTACGGTTGATGGAACCGTGAATTACTACGGGACTGTGACAAACAATGGAACGATGATTGTTGGAGCAACAGGTACTCTCAATGGTGATGGTATTTGTGTGAACAATGGAACAATTACCAATGGCGGGGCCATCATTATTACCGGATCTATCGTTGATAATGGAACAATTACTAACAACGGTACCATCACGGTTAAGGTGGCCTTCAATGCCAATTCAGGTACTGGATCAATGGATGCTCAGAACGTGCCTTATAACACAGCGACTGCTTTGACGGCCAATGCCTTCACGAAGGAGGGCTATCGCTTTGTTGGATGGAATGCCGCCGCTGACGGATCGGGAATGGCATATGCAGATGCGCAGTCAGTCACTCTTAATGCTGGTCTTTTGTTGTATGCGCAGTGGGCAATGGTCTATACGATAGCATTCAATGCCAACGGCGGAACAGGCGAGGCGATGGCCAACCTCGATGCAACAGCTGGTGTAGATATTGCTCTTACAGCAAATGTATTCTCCAAGGATGGATATGCGTTCGGAGGATGGGCGATTGCAGCTGATGGAAAGGCTCTTTACAGCGATAAAGCGGTAGTGAAGGACTTGACGTCCACCGCAGGTGCAACTGTGACACTCTACGCAGTTTGGATCCAGATCGAGAAGACCGACAATGCCGCAGTCGTGACCGTCACAACCGATGCGGTATCCGATCAGGCCGCTGAACAGCTCGTCGAGGCTGCCAAGCAGATGAAGGATGCAGGTACCGAGAACGTCACTGTCGACGTCAAGGCCACAGAGACCGAAGCCGTCAGCATCAAGTCCGACAGTGTCAAGGACGCGGTCGACAGCGGTATCGGTGTCAACATCTCTACATCGAAGGGTGCAATGGAGTTCTCATCAGAGGCTCTTGCAGGACTCATCGAGGACGGAAAGACACTGAAGTCCGAGATCAAGCCGATCGAGGTCCCGCCGGCGTACGCGGAGAAGATCCCTGCCGATGCCAAGGTATTCAGCATCAGCCTCACCAGCAACGATGTAGCAATCACCTCCTTCGGTGCGAAGTTCACCGTGAAGGTCGCGTATGAGGCATCCGGCAACACGGACAAACTCTACGTCGGATACCTGGCTGCGGACGGAACGATCCAGAAGATGGAGAGTCACTATGAGGACGGGTTCATGGTGTTCACCACGGACCACCTCTCAGACTATGCTGTCCTCGAGGATTCGTCGTCATCATCCGGAGATAACCAGGGTCTGCTTCTTGCAATCCTCCTGGTTGCAGCGATTGTTCTCCCGATAATTGCAGCTCTGATTATCTTCAGGGAGAAGTGAACATTAACAGGGGGCGAAAGCCCCCGTCTATTTTTTTTCCAATTTTTCGGGTATTAAATCTCGTTCACGGACAGATTGTAATATCACCACTGTGTTCTGCCTCTCATGTGCAACGATACAGATTTCCTCGAGATCATGGAGAAGAGATACTCCGTCAGATCGTATTCCGATAAGCCCGTCGAGAAGCAGAAGCTCGACCGCATCCTGAAAGCGGCGCAGATCGCCCCCACCGCAGTGAACAAGCAGCCCCAGAGGATCTACGTCCTGCAGAGCGAGGAGGCCCTCGGTAAGGCATCGCAGGTCACCAGATTCACGTTCGGAGCACCGCTCATCTTCCTGGTCTGTTCCGACACGAAGGTCGGACATGTCATGGCGGACGGTCAGTACATCGGTACCGTGGATGCGTCGATAGCAATG
>JAEEGL014572038.1_pt1 | contig 10089 bp, 5 predicted proteins | sample 9134231 | NCBI WGS metagenome assembly JAEEGL01 (sample SAMN16246548, study PRJNA631951) | gut metagenome | biome: gut microbiome; feature: rumen; material: fiber-attached | host: Bos | place: Iran: Karaj | collected 2018-10 | reverse complement strand
GCAAGCATCTGTAATGATTTCAATATGCCGAATTTGGCGTGATGCCATGTGAGCCCGCCCTGGAAATATACAGCATAAGGTGGCTTCATCGGTGCATCGGCGGACAGTTCTATGGAACTTCCCGATACAAAAGCACCGGCGGCCATTATCACATCGCTGTCATATCCGGGCATATCCCACGGCTCGGCGGTAAGATGTGAATCAACGGGAGCCGCGTGCTGAATGCCGTTACAGAACGCTTTTACGGCCTTTTCGCTTCCGAGCGTTACAGCCTGTATTATATCCGCACGCTCTTCGGAGCCGTTCGGAACAACTTCAAATCCGAGTTTTTCATATATGTTTGCGGCAAACACAGCCCCTTTTAGGGCAGCGTTGGTAACCGTGGGCGCAAGAAACATTCCCATGAAGAGCGACCTGTTTATATCAAGCGTTGCGCCGACTTCTTTTCCGAGACCCGGTGAAGTAAGCCTGTAGGCTGCCTTCTTTATACATTCTTTTGTCCCTGCTATATATCCGCCGACAGGTGCGAGCCCACCGCCGGGATTTTTGATAAGAGAGCCCACTACCATATCGGCCCCGACATCGGAAGGCTCGATGGTATCGACAAATTCACCGTAACAGTTGTCGACCATAATAATCACATCGGTGGCGCTCGATCGGATAAATGAAATAACGTCGCCTATCGCCTTAACGGACAGTGACGGCCTTGTCTGGTATCCTTTTGAACGCTGTATCGCTATAAGCTTCGTATTCGGCTTTATTGCGGCTTTTATGCCGGCTTTGTCAAAAGTGCCGTCTGAAAGAAGGTCGACCTGTGAATATGATATGCCGTATTCCTTAAGAGATCCGATACTCTCTCTTATACCGATAACTTCTTCAAGAGTATCATACGGCTTGCCCGATACAGACAGCATCTCATCACCGGGACGAAGCTGAGAGGCAAGAGCCACTGCAAGTGCATGAGTCCCGCATGTTATCTGCGGCCGTACAAGTGCATCTTCGGTATTGAACACTTTTGCATAAACAGCCTCAAGCGTATCTCTTCCGAGATCATTATAACCGTATCCTGAAGAAGGCATGAAACATGCTTCGGAAACCTTGCATTCCTGCATTGCGGCAAGCACTTTAAGCTGGTTATACTCGCATATCCTGTCAAATTCAGCGAATCTCTCCTTAAGAGATATAAGGATATTCTCGCCAAAATCATATACTTCATCGCTTATTCCAAGCTTTTTATATATGGATCTTTTGTCATTCATTTATTATTCCCCTCTTTTTAAGGTGTTTTATCATTGTTCCGATAATATCCGTATCTTCATTGCGGTTAAGCCATATCACATCTTTTTCGCGCTTGAACCATGTGAGTTGCCTTTTGGCGAAATGCCTTGAGTCCCGCTTTATTGTATATATGGCCTCATCGAGCGTACACCGGCCTTCGATATAGTCGATCATCTCTTTGTAACCGAGCCCGTGCATCGATACGTTATCTTTTGTAAGCCCCGTAGATAAAAGGTTTCTGACTTCTGCTTCGAGTCCTTCTTCTATCATCGCATCGACCCGTTTGTCTATACGTTCATATATCGCGCTTCTTTCATCATTTAACACAAAATAGCAGTGATCGTAGCATGCTCTTCTGTCGGCACTCTCCCGGTTATGCTGCGAGATCGTACCGCCTGTCTGCCTGTTGTATTCAAGCGCCCGGATCATCCGTTTGTGATCGTTATGATGGATCGCATCAGCGGCGTCGGGATCGGCCGCCTTTAGCATATCATGGACGTATTCGCTGCCTTTTTCATCTATCAGATTTTGCAGATATTCCCTGTATTCGGTCAGCTCCACCCCGTAAGTAAAATCGATATCATAAAGTACGCTTTGTATGTAAAATCCCGTACCGCCTGCCATTATCGGTATCCTGCCGGATGATAAAATATCATCTATCGCTTCTTTTGCCATTTTCTGAAAGTGTACGATATTAAAGTCTTCGTGCGGATCAAGCACATCGATAAGATAGTGCGGGATCCCCTGCATTTCATCATTGGTTATCTTGGCGGTACCTATATCCATACCGCGATATACCTGCATCGAATCGGCACTTATAACACTTCCGTTTATCCGCTTTGCAAGTTCTATTGAAAGGGCTGATTTTCCGACGGCAGTCGGGCCGGCAACGATCACGAGAGGCTTTGACATCATACGATCCTCTTGAACAGTTTTTCAAGTTCGGTTTCGGAAAATGAGATAACGGTAGGCCTTCCGTGAGGACAATTGTATGGATTATCCAATGTGAAAAGCTCGCATATAAGAGCATCGGCCTCGGCATAAGACATCTTCATATTGCCTTTAACCGCAGCTTTACAGGCCATTGTTGCTATACGGTCTTTGACCTGCGCGATCTGCGTGATCGATCTGTCATTTTCAAGGCCGTCAAGAACATTTAGGAAATAATCCTTACCGGTCATACCGAAAAGATCCGAAGGTGCTGAAGAAATGGCGTATTCTCTTCCACCGAAATGTTCTATCGTAAATCCGAGTGACGCAAATACATCAATGTACTTTTTAACTGTATCTTCTTCCGCCGGTGTAAGCGTTACGATAACTGGCGGACTTATCATCTGCGGAATGACATCGTTTTGAGCGATCTGCTTAGAAAATCGTTCATACAATACCTTTTCGTGTGCAGCATGCTGATCTATCACATACATCTTATCTTCGAACTGTATGATCCAGTATGTATCAAACACCTGGCCTATCAGCTTTATCGAGGGTTTATTTACCTCGCCGAGAAGTCCTTCTTTGAACAGTGTCTCCTGATCATATTGCTCGGGAATATGTTCGGATCCGGCCTTTTTTATTTCCTCGGTCTGATACTCTTTAACAAGCCGTGTCTCAAAAGGTTCGGGAGGTATTGTAAAAGCCGGTTTCGGGTTATTGCTGCTCTTGCCTGCGGGATTTTCGTCTGTGCTCTTTTTAGGTGCGATCACAGCTTCCGGTATCAGCTCACGTCTTGTGATACCTTCTGTTACGGTATCGAATATGCATGAATAAATGCTCTGTTCTTCCAAAAAACGTATCTCGGTCTTAGCCGGATGGACATTTACATCAAGCAGCTGTGACGGTATATCAAGGTAAAGTATTACGAACGGGAATCTGTGGAGCATCAGATACGGCTTGTATGCTGCTTCAACAGCTGATGAGAGTATCCTGCTCTTTATGAAACGGTCATTCACAAAAAACAATTCGAAGTTCCTGTTGCCCCTTGCTGTTTCGGGCTTTCCGATAAACCCGCTTATCGTACAGTTTGGGGATACAAATGAAACATCCACAAGACTTCGGCTTATATCCCTTCCGAATACGGTATAAACGTTTGACAGTATGTCCCCGAGTCCGTTGCTTGCAAGCTTTACGCTACCATTTACGATATATTTGAATGATATTTTCGGATGGGACAGCAACAGCCTCTCAACAAGTTCGGTTATATACGAGCTTTCCGTTGTGGCGCTTTTTAGGAATTTACGTCTTGCGGGTGTGTTATAAAACAGATTTCGGACAATTATCGTAGTACCATCGGGCGTTCCGGATTCGTCAAACGACATCTCCTTGCCGCCGTTTATGCAGTATCTGTAACCGAGAACATCTTCCCGTTTTTTTGTTATAAGTTCAACAGCTGCCACCGCAGCTATCGATGAGAGAGCTTCTCCTCTGAACCCGAGTGAAGTTATGCTTGCGAGATCTTCAATAGAACTTATCTTGCTTGTTGCATGACGCAAAAATGCGGCAGGGATACTGTCATGATCTATTCCGCTTCCGTTATCGGCAACACGGATATAATCGATACCCCCGCCTTTTATCTCGATACTTATGTTCGTAGATCCGGCATCTATCGCATTCTCGACAAGTTCCTTGACAACGGAAACGGGACGTTCTACAACTTCGCCGGCGGCTATCTTATTAATTGTTGATTCATCAAGTACGTTAATTACCGACATTTCTTACCATCTGTTCTTGAGCTTGCTCTGTATCATGCTTATAGCGTTTAGTGCTTCGACCGGCGTCATATTGTTACAGTCAAGCTCTTTGATCTCATTTATTATCTCTTCGTCACTTACCGTATCAAATAATGACATCTGCCCTCTGTCTACATCATCGCTCTTTTTGAGTATCTGTTTCTGGGGCTGTGTATTTGCGATAGATCTCACGCTCGCGGAAATATCGTTCTCGGCAAGCCTTGATACGAGTTCATTTGCCCTTGCTATAACGCTGTCCGGAAGCCCCGCAAGTTTGGCGACGGCGATACCGTAGCTTCTGTCAGCTCCGCCTTTTACGATCTTACGAAGGAATACTATTGTATCTTTCTTCTCTTTAACCGCGATACAGTAATTGTTTACACCCGATATCTTGCCTTCAAGCTCGGTAAGTTCATGATAATGCGTCGCAAAAAGCGTCTTGGCGCCTAAAAGTTTTGTGTTGCTAATGTATTCTATTACCGCCCAGGCTATTGAAAGGCCGTCGAAAGTTGAAGTACCCCGCCCGATCTCGTCAAGAATCAGAAGGCTTTTTGTAGTCGCATTTCTCAGGATGTTTGCAACTTCTGTCATCTCAACCATGAATGTCGAGCGTCCGCTTGCAAGATCGTCACTTGCCCCAACTCGTGTAAATATACGGTCGACTATACCAATGTCCGCACTTTTTGCAGGTACGAACGAACCTATCTGGGCCATGAGCACAATAAGTGCGACCTGTCTCATGTATGTTGATTTTCCGGCCATATTCGGGCCCGTGATAACACTTATCCTGTTTGACGAATTATCAAGATAAGTATCGTTTGATATGAACATCTCGTCTTTTGTGAGAAGTTCTACGACCGGATGGCGTCCGTCTTTTATGTCTATTATTCCTTTTTCGTTTATCTTCGGCCTTACGTAATCGTTGGCGGAAGCTACATAACCAAGCGATGAATAACAGTCCGCAACAGCAATGATCTTTGCGCTTTTAAGTATCCGGTCAACAGCTGCCGACAGCTTTTCTCTTATCTCGACAAACAGATCATATTCGAGTGAAAACAGTTTATCCTCGGCGTTAAGAATCGTATCTTCAAGCTCTTTAAGACGTGCTGTCGTATATCTTTCGGCATTTGCAAGAGTCTGTTTCCTTATATAATCTTCGGGAACAAGCTCGAGGAATGAATTGGTGACCTCGAAATAATATCCGAACACACGGTTATATTTGATACGGAGGTTCTTGATGCCGGTCCTCTCCTTGTCTTCTGCCTCAAGCTCGGCAAGCCATTTTTTACCTTCTGTTTTGGCACATCTTAGTGAATCAACCTTTTCGGAATAGCCAGTTCTTATTATGCCGCCTTCTTTAATATTGATCGGCGGCTCTTCGCTTATCGACTCATCGATAAGGGAGCATAGATCTTCAAGAGTATCAAGATCGTCACAAAGTTCGTTAACAGCGCTGACCCGGCAGTCTTTAAGAAGAGCTTTTATCGGAGGCAGCATTCTTATTGAATTGGCAAATGCGATAAGATCCCTCGGATTGGCGGATCGGTAATTGATCTTACCCATCAGCCTTTCAAGGTCATATACGGGATTAAGGTATTCACGCAGCTCTTCACGCAGTATCAGATCGTTAGTAAAAGCCTCGATCGCATCAAGTCTTTTGTTGATCTTCTTCTTATCGGTAAGGGGCTGTTCAAGGAATGAACGTAGCATCCTTGCGCCCATTGCGGTCTTTGTCTTATCAAGAACATAAAGAAGGGACCCTTTCTTGGTCTTATCAAGCATCGTCTCGGTAAGCTCAAGGTTTCTTCTTGTCGCCGAATCAAGTACCATATAGTCGGTTACCGAGTATATGCTTATGTTTCTTATCTGGTCTATACTGCCTTTTTGCGATTCAGACAGATACTGTATTAGTGCGCCTGATGAGACGGTTGCACCGGGAAGTGATGCAAGTCCGAGCCCAGTGACATCTGATACCCTAAACTGCCGCTTAAGTGCACTATCGCAACCTTCATCGTCGAAATACCAAGGTTCTATCGGATATACAGCAACATTTAAGTGAAACTTCAGAGCTTCAAAATCAAATCCTGATACAGTAAATGCCTCATTACATATGATCTCTGACGGAGAATACTTGTATATCTCATCTATAAGCTTTCGCTCATCCGAAACTTCCGTAGTCAGGAAAATACCGGTAGTTATATCCGATACTGCAATTCCGTATATATCCTCGGTATAGTAAATGCACATGATATAGTTGTTCGACTCTTCCGAGAGAGTCTCCATATCAATGTTCGTACCGGGAGTCGCTATTCTTGTGACTTCTCTTTTTACAAGTCCTTTTGCTTCTTTGGGGTCTTCAACCTGCTCACATATCGCAACTTTATAACCCTTTTGCACAAGCCTGTTTATATAAACCTGAGCCGCATGAAACGGAACCCCGCACATAGGGGCGCGCTCCTCAAGCCCACAGTTCTTACCTGTAAGCGTAAGTTCAAGTTCTTTGGAAGCTGTGAGTGCATCTTCAAAAAACATCTCATAGAAATCACCGAGACGGTAAAAAAGGATGCAGTCCTTATAGGCTTCCTTTGTTTCCATATATTTTTGCATCATAGGGGACATTTTATCGTCCATTGTCTGCTCCGATATTATGCCAAAGTGTTCTTCCGGTTCTGTTTCTTATGACTTCGGCAAGTTTTAATCCTGTAAGATCAATAAACCTTGCGGTAACAAAGTCTTTTGCAAGTTCTGCCTTTAAGCATTTTATCAGTTCATCATAATTGTCGTCTTCATCCATGCTGATGAAATCTATGATGATCATGCCTGAAATATTGCGAATGCGAAGCTGCCTTGTTATCTCTTTGGCGGCTTCAATATTAACGTCAAGGAAAGTATCTTCCTTTTCATGTTTACCTTTAGAGCCCGCAGAGTTTACATCAATAGCGGTCAGAGCTTCGGTTGTATCTATCGTAATATACGCACCGCTCTTTAAATACACTTTTCTTGACAGCGCTTCTGATATTTTAGCATTAAAAGAATACAAATTACAAAGCCCGAGCATTTTATCATCGTAAAATCTCAGACTGACCCGGTCGGTAACATTGACCGGTCCGGAAATACTCTCATATTCAGCTTTTACAGCATCACTTATATCCGTATCATCAGTGACAATCTCTTCTATACCAAGATCGATAAGACTGTTTATATCTTTAATATATCCGGGAAGCGGACGATACAGTATCGTATGCTGCACGGTATGTTCCGATCTTTCCTTTATGCCGCATAAAAGTTCATGTATCTTTTCAAGTTCATCTTCGGCCCGCTCATACCCGTCAGGATCGGTTCCGGTCTTTGTCCGTATTATAATGCCGAATCCGTATTTATCAGAAAGCGGCATGAAGCAATCGATGATCTGTTGCTTTTTATCCTGATCGATCTTTGAAGATACTTTGACGAATCTGCTTCCTTCAGTTACAACCGTATATTCTCCATCTATAGTGATCTTATCCGTAAACTGAGCCTTTTTGGTATTGTACGCTTCTTTTTTATATTGAAGCGGCAGCAATGTTTCGGGTTTGATCGTTTTGTTGATAAATCCGGATGTTTTGGGCGCAAAACTAACAAATGACGCATCTATGTTATCAATGTTTTTCTCAACCCTGCAGTTTATAACCGTTCCGACCGTAACGCAGTCAAGATCATCATAAACAAATATATGCTCGGCCCGGTCATGAACTATGTGCATCAGTACGTATTTATCATTGTATTTTGTAAATACAGCAAGATTGTCGCTCATATTATCTCTTTTCCGATATCGTCAAGTGATATGAAATCGTCTCCGGTATACTGGTCTATCCTTTTCATATCAAGGTCTGATGCTTCTATTGTGTTCTTGCCAAGCATTGCATTTATGACAAGCTCGGGCTTTAAGTTGTCACGGCTTCCGGAGCTTACGAGCATACTGATAATGTTTTTTTCCGGATCCGTCTCAAGTTCATATACAAGCGGCCTTATATTGACTTCTTTTTCGTTCTTCTTGGACTTTTTTAATACAATGACTTCGTCTTTTGATATAAAATCATATGCCGCCTTTTGAATATCCGAAAAAGGTATGATATCAGGCATGATAACCTCATATCTTGCAGCTGTAACAGATGCCATCGCATTTTCGCACTTTTCGGGAAGCTCTTTAAATGACATGATGCCGATCTCGGGAACCGACATTTTTCTCATGCTCTCCAAAGCTTTTTGGGTTGTGATACGACTGGTAAGTTCAACATCTGCATACTCTCCGGCGCTTTCCATTCCAAGAGGCAGTGGATGCGAAAAGGATAATATCTGGTGCGGTGAAAAGCCTTCCGTATAGGCAACGGGTATACCACTTCTTCTGAAAAGCTTCTGGAAATACCTCATAACATCAAGATGTCCTATATATACAAGCGCGCCTGTCTTTGAAAACCTGATCCTAACTTTCATAGCAGACACCCCCGTGATACTTAGCCGCACCGCATCCGCTGCATTTTTCCCTGCAATTAGGTGTGACTGTTGCGTTTTGAGCATTTATATACTCTCGTTTTAAGAATTCCCTTGTAACTCCGATATCAATAAAATCCCAGGGAAGTATTTCATCAAAAGGGCGCTCACGGTTGTAATAAAATGCCGGATCTATACCCTCTTCTTCAAATGCGGCAATCCACGGCTCAAAATGAAAAGTCTCGGTCCATGCATCAAAAATACAGCCTTTTTCGTATGCCCTAACGAGCACTTTTGAAAGCTTTCTGTCGCCTCTTGCAAATACCCCTTCAAGTACCGAAACGTCAGCAGCATGCCAGTTATACCTGATACTCTTGTAATTAAGCTGCTGTTTCATGGCCGCATTTACAACGCTTGCCTTGTATCTGAACTCGTCGGTCGTGTTCATCTTCGCCCACTGAAACGGCGTGAAAGGTTTGGGGACAAAGAACGAAGTTGATGTAACTATCGAGACTTTTCCGACACGCTCTTCCTTCGGGATCGTATCGTAATAAAGCTTTGCGATCTCATTTGACAAAGTAGCTATACCTGTCATGTCTTCTTCGGTCTCATAAGGAAGTCCGAGCATGAAATACAGTTTTACCCTTGTCCACCCGCCGAGAAACGCCTGTTTGCAGCCGCCGAGTATGTCTTCTTCGGTAAGTCCTTTGTTAATGACATTTCTCATTCTCTGGCTTCCGGCCTCGGGTGCGAAAGTCACAACAGACTTCTTGATATCCTGGACTTTGCTCATTACATCAAGAGAAAAAGCGTCAACTCGAAGCGACGGAAGCGATATGTTCACATGTTCATCGGCAAAACCGTTTATAAGAAAATCACATATACCTTCAAGGTCTTTATAATCGGACGATGAAAGAGATGAGAGCGATATCTCCTCATGCCCTGTACTTGCAATCATTTCCTTAGCATACTCTTCGAGCTTTTTCTCGTCCCTTGCTCTTATCGGCTTATAAATACTCCCGGCCTGGCAGAATCTGCATCCTCTTATACAGCCTCTTTGGATCTCGAGGACAACCCTGTCCTGGGTTGCCTTGATATAAGGAACAACCGGTTTTATGGGATAATACGTATCCGACAGATCGACAACTATCTCTTTTTCGATCCTTTCCGGTATATCATCGTAAAGAGGCGTAAAAGATTTTATAGTGCCATCTTCATTATATGTTGTCTCATAGCATGACGGGGCGTATATCCCGGGAATAGATGCCGCACGCCTTATAAAAACCTTTCTGTCAAACCCTTCCTTTTTACATTGTTTATAAAGGTCTATAAGCTTTCTGTATTGTGTTTCTCCCTCACCGATATATACAAGATCAAAAAAATCCGCAACAGGCTCAGGATTGTAAGTGCATGGCCCTCCGCATATGACGATCGGATCGTCATTACAGCGGTCACATGAATAGAAAGGTATATGGGAAAGGTCAAGTATCTGCAGTATGTTTGTATAGCACATTTCATACTGAAGCGTGATCCCGAGGAAATCAAACTGTTTTATACAATCCTGGGATTCTATCGCAAAAAGCGGTATATCCTTATCTTTCATGATCTTATGAAG
>JAEEGL014523668.1_pt1 | contig 10089 bp, 11 predicted proteins | sample 9134231 | NCBI WGS metagenome assembly JAEEGL01 (sample SAMN16246548, study PRJNA631951) | gut metagenome | biome: gut microbiome; feature: rumen; material: fiber-attached | host: Bos | place: Iran: Karaj | collected 2018-10 | reverse complement strand
GCCTCTAAAATCGCTTCTAAGGCCCTTCTGACCCAAAAACTATATAATTACCCATTTCGACAAAAAGACTATATTACATGTGCTTATACGTAGTCGCCCCACAAATAACTACTATCGCCAGCGTAATACTACTTCGTCGTCAGCATTCTTCGTAACCGTACCATCTCCGGCCGTTTGCGCCTGCTCGGCTGGCTTTGGCGCCGGTTTCTCTGCCGGTTTTGGTGTCGGCTTGTTCTTAACACTATGCTGTTCATGATGAATCTTTACGCCCTTTGCCCAGTCATCATCACTCTCTGTCGCTTGCGCCACTTCATTTGGTGCCGCTTCTTCTGCATTTCGTGTCGCCGTCGCTACCCAAACCGACCCATCGCCATCTTCTGATAGCTCATCAATAGCACTAGATGGTGTTACCGTTTTTGGCTTAGTCTCCTGTTGCGAGACGGGTTGCTTCACGGAAGTCGCTTGCGAGCTAGAAGATGTAGGATTACTTGGCGCCTGTTTTGCAGCAACGCTCGGATTCGCGCTAACCTTCTCTGCCGGATTCACCTTCGGCTCCACGGCAGGAACAGGAGCCGGAGCTACCCCGCTAGCACTCTTCTCTATCATCGTCGCCTTCGCCTCTTCCTTTGCCTGTTTCTCAAGACTCGCTTTCTTCTCTAACCAAGAATCCAAGAAATTCTTCTTTGGCGCAGCTGGTTTAGCGGCGCTACTAGCAGCGCCAACCGCAATAGAAGATCCATCTGGTCCAGTCGGAGGAGTTTCTTTCTTCTCGTCGGATGCCGCAAGACGTTCTTCAATCTCCGCCTCAACCTCAGCACGTGGTCGCCCATACTTCGATAAGGCATATGCGCGCATCTTCTGCATCAAGTCGGCATTTCCCTCGCCCATCGGAGGCAAAGTACGCATCGTAAATGGTGCCGTCGGTGTATTGAACATCATTACCGTTGCAATCCAGTTATAGTTTGGCTGTTTATGAAGATCTTCCGCCGTAAATACCGGCGAGAACGCCTTCTCCATTAACTCCGCATCCGTTACACCGATACGGCCCGACATAATCGTACCAACGTTACCGATAATCGCCTCGCGAATTTTATCTGTTAACTGCGTCATAAACTGGTTAGCGAGAACAAGATTCAAGCGATACTTACGGGCTTCCGATAGAATCGACTCAAAGCTCTCTGTTGCAAAGTTCTGGAACTCGTCCACAAATAGACAGAAGTCAACACGATCATCCTCAAGCGTATCCGCACGGCTCATCGCCGCCGCCTGGAACTTCATCACGAAAATCATACCAAGAAGCTGCGCATTAAGTTCACCCGTCGTACCCTTCGAAAGGTTCACGAGCAAAATCTTGCTATTATCCATTATTTCGCGAATATTAAAGCCCGATTTTGGCTGACCAAGGATATTTCGCATCATCTTGTTCGAAAGGAATGGGCCCCACTTCGATACAAACCAGCTCGTCACCTCACCCGCATCACTCGACTTCTGTGACGCCGGGAATTCCTTCGTCCAATAATCATAGACTGTCTTATCCGTTACGTATTGCAACTTTGACTTCACAAACTCTGGATCGATAAAACAGCGCGGAATATCAATGAATGTACCGCCCTCCGGATCGCTCATCAAGAGAAGCGCCGCGTTGCGGAACATATGCTGCGCACGTGGGCCAAAGATACCCTGGTTCCCTGGATCATATAATGAGGTAAGCATATTGATGCCTTCCTGAACAATGAAATCTTTCTGATCCTCGCTCTGGAACTCGAACATATTCATGCCGACCGGATTGTCCATGCTACCTGGCTCAAACAAAATCACATCATCCATGCGCTCCTGCGGCACGCGGCTAAGGAGCCACTCTACCGCGTCACCGTGTGGATCGATAAAACAGAAACCTCGCCCATCGCACATATCTTGATAGGCCAAATTCTCAAGAAGCACCGATTTACCAGAACCCGTAGCACCGATTGCATAGGTATGGCGACGACGATCGTTAACCTGAAGACGAATCTCTTTAGTCTCGCCACGAAATTCATTAACACCGAGTAATAAGCCTTCCTCTGGTACCTTAGCTGGACCATCCACTTGTTTCGTTGCCTGACGTTCAACCTGGCTAGTCGGAATTGCATTCTGGCTTGGCAAATTGAAGATACTTGCGAGCTCTACGCTATTCAATATCATTGAACGTCGCGTCTGTGGGAACCACCTCAGGATATAATTACGCGCCAAGTCCTCCGCTCTAATATTCGAATTATAGATAAAACCGTTATATTGCGGTAAATCGAATTGCGAGAAGACCGAAACGACACTACCGAGCACCGCCTCTGAACGCGCCTTCGTCGCTGAACTCGCTACAACCCTAATCAAAACCTCAAAGCCTGGATACTTTGTCTTCTCCTCAATCTTTTGAATCTCTTCTTGCTGAAGGTTCGTGAGCTGCCTCTCTTCATCTTTGAACTTCTCATGCTCATCTGGCGGTTTCCATAATGCCTCCGCCACATCAGCTGCAAGGTTCGATGTCGCATCCGCAATCTTGTGCAAATAATTTGCACCACCTTTTGCCTTCTTGCCATCTTTAATGCTCTGTACTCGGTCGAGCGATTTTTTTATCCAACCACCATCAGTTGGACGGAACAATATCTGGAGCGCCACGCCATCACCTTTTTTCGCCGTCGATAATGCATTAATAAGACCAAGACTCGCATCGCGTTTCGTATCCTCATAAGTCGCAATTGGATAATAAAATGGTTGTTTCATCATAATTTCACCACCCGCAATCGCATCAATCTTGCCGTCCTTGCTAAAGAAGTTCGGGTCGGCCACTTCCTCAAGCCGCGCCGTCGGATACGAAGCCACAATCGCCTGTTTAATCGTCTCTGTTAGCACTGCTGGCACCGTCGCGTAATACTTAATAAAGCCATCGTGCGCCACAATCTCAAAACTAATATGCTTTTGGCCATATAGCTTAGATTTAATGCCCTTCTTCAAGGTCGAAGCGATGATACTATACATTACCTGCGCCTCGGATATCTGCTCGCCAATCACGTCGCGTTCATCGCGTCCGCCCGTCTGAATATCATCCGTCGACGGCGGCAGATGGATTAGCATTGGCACCATCTTAAGCGCACGCGCATAATTTTTCTTATCGCGTTTCTTGCCCGAAAATATTTTCCAAGCCACGAAAAAAGCCACGATTACCGCAATGATCGCCACCGATACCCCCACCAGCATCCCAGGATTCATTATGCCGCCATCCTCCCGTTAAGACCATCGCCCATCTTACGGTCGTACGCCTTACTTAGTAGATCCCAACGCGCCTTATCCATATCGTCCACTAACTGATGTGGATCGCGCTTATCGGCTTCAACAATCTGTGCTACTGCATCTACGTATTCTTTTGGCAAAGCCTCCGCGTCACGTGCAATCGCAATCTTACGCAAAGTCTCCACCTCTTTTGATTCGGCCGGAGTTTCCTCTTCTTTTGCTGGTTCTACCGGCACAGCTTGAGGAGCAGGAATAACTTCCTCCGCCATCGTTTCTGCGGGCACCTCTGGTTGCTCCATCTGCGGCTCAAGATCCTTGCGCTGTTTCACGTATACATTAAAATCAGCAATCTCGCCGCGAACCTGCGAAAAATCTCCTGAAGCCTTACCAGCCTCAAGATTGGTACCTGGAACACCTCCGGACGCACCTTTATCCATAAGCATTATTATATCACATTACGCGACGTCAAGAAACAAAGTAATATTTCCAGCATTATCGTAAGAATAACCTCACTCGCTGTTATTGAGCCAAACGATCCAATCAGCATAATTATCACTGGCGCAAGTGCGATTACTGCACCATATCGGATACTTTTTCGCTTCACATTCTCAAGCTTTTTCTTTTTACTAAGCCTAGTCCAAACAAAGAAAAATAGCCTGCAGCACATGACTGCAAGCCCTAGGAAGAACAAGTAGGTTGTTGTAAAAAATAATAAAACACCTACGGGACCTACTGAACTCGGAGATGTAAAATTAAGCATCATCATGAGAACCAGAAAAGCACAAGCACTTACAACTACCAATAACTTATCCATAAGCGAATTATAGCATAGTTATTAATGCTGCGTATTGTTTAATGCTGTTCTACTTCCCCACAAGATGATCCTAAAAGCTAAAGGTAGAGAGGATTATCTGGCAAATATATACATTACTTAAAGCCACAATCTTTATGTCTACCTGTTAGCTAAATTGACCGCCTCTCGTATAGAGAGGCATAGTCCTTGTAAAGTTGTTGAGCGATTCTCTATTCTTGGGTATCAATGTGCTAGTATCGCTTCTTCTCTTTACGCGCTCTACGCTCCTTAACTCTCGTTAAGTCTTGGCGGAGCTTAGCTTACTCCTAGTATTTGTAATTTATGGCTAGAAATAAGCTATTACTACGCCAAATTCACTCCTTCTACACTTTGAACTCCTTTTTTATGTTTGTTTTGCTTGGTTTTTGTGTTTAATCAAGCATACCTTCACTATAGCAAATAAGTGTTCAAAAGTCAATAATTCACCCACCATAATCTTGAGTTATTTTTACAACAAACCGCCCTACAACAGATATGAATAGTAAAATAATCATGTTGTATTTTATACAACAGAACATCACGGCCAACCCGCACGAATGCCCCCGCTTTCGTGGGCAGATGTGTTCAGGCGTCGTGTTTTAAGTGTTCATTTTAAGCCTGACATGTTTTTATTAATTGTTCTTTTTATAATTTATGTAACCACGTTTTTTTGAATAAATCTTTTCCACATTTTCGCCAAAAATATTGTAAAAAACACAACGCTTTTTTTATTGACACTAGCATTTTGACGTTCTATCATAGAGATAGCTTTTGAACACATTCTTTATCAAAAGCCAAAAACAAAAATCGATTCCAAAAATATACTCCACACTCCACACGTAAAAAGGATCGGTTTTACTCGCAGTTACCGATCCTTTTTCTTTCCCTAGAAATCGGAGCGTGGAGTTCGTTCTTTCTCTAAAAAGACCAGCGCACGACCCTTCGCTGGCCTTTTTTCTTTCTTCCCATAAGCGCGATTATCGACCGAATCGAATCGTAAAATAAAATTGTCTAGATGGGCAGTTTCTTCTTGTCTTGCGCTATTACTCATAGAGCAATGGCAAGAAAAAATGCCTAGATAGGCAATTTTAACTACGATTCTGGTGGAGCTGCCGGATACTGCCCCCGGGTCCGATAAATCTTCAGATATACATTCTACGAGCATAGTTCATTCTTTTATCTCGGCGTTTCTCTTAGGCTGGAATAAACAAAACCTAAAAGCGCCATGACTAAATTTTCGTGCCAAACCCTGTCAGGAGTTTAACCTTAATACCAAGTGTATAATACCGAAATCACGCTATGGTATCTCGAGTGACCCGATAAGACCTATATAGTTAAGATCTTAGGCGTAAGCTGGCATATAAGCCACGTGCTTACTAGCAGATTTTTCTGCATTTACTACTGTACTTACGGTACAACTCGACTCGCCTGCATATTGTCAATAAACCGTCTAAACTTTGTCAGCCCCAGACTTAACAGAGAGTTTATCATACTTACGCTTCTCTTTCAAGATACGAGACCCTATACTCAACGTCATGAAAACTATTACTACACATTCAGCCATCCCTGATAGCTTCGATGCCAAACATATATCCGTCGAAAGCGACATCACGCGTTCCCTGAATTCATTTTTTATCGTCGGTATGCCGAACCGTACCGTCGAAGAGAGCCGCGAACGTATCCGTTCAGCTATTCGTAATTCCGGCTTCATCTTTCCGGGCGATAAGATTACCGTAAATCTCGCCCCCGCTGAGCTCCCCAAGACTGGCAGCTGACTGGATCTACCAATCGCCGTCGCCATTCTCGCGCTTACCAGACAATTCCCACGCGAAGACCTAGCGGACACTGTCTTCGTCGGCGAACTAGCCTTAGACGGCGAAATACGCCCCGTCCACGGCATAATAAATATTGCGGAACACGCCATCAAACGACACTTCAGGCGCATCGTATTTCCGCGCCAAAACTACCCTCAATTATCCTTAATAAAAGATCAGAACATCGAACTAATTCCCGTCTCTAACCTCATCGAACTTTGGCAAATTTTCACAAACATCAAGCAGCCAGAAATCCCCAGTCTTGTTGTAAAAAATAAGCATAAAGATAATAACGGCCCATTTCTCGACCAAATCATTGGCCAAACCCAAGCCAAACGCGCCCTAACCGTCGCCGTCGCCGGTCACCATAATATATTATTATTCGGCTCACCCGGCGCGGGCAAAAGCATGCTTGCTCAGACTGTTCCAAATCTCTTACCACCACTCAGTCACGCCGAGCAAATCGCCGCCACTAAGCTCCATTCTCTTGCTGGCACGACAAGCGCCATTATTACCAAACGCCCATTCCGTGCACCTCATCACAGCGCCAGTCGAACTGCTATCATCGGTGGCGACCAGCCCGGCGAAATCTCACTTGCTCATACCGGCGTGCTCTTTCTCGACGAATTACCAGAGTTTCGCCGCGATCTCCTAGAAGCCCTCCGTCAGCCCCTTGAGAATAAGGTTATTGCCATCACGCGCACCAAATACCGGAAGCACTATCCTGCCGACTTTATGCTCATTGCTACCATGAATCCCTGCCCTTGTGGCTATTATGGTTCCGATAGTCGCACCTGCAAGTGCACACCCACCGAAATCCATCATTATGAGCATCGCCTATCTGGACCACTCCTCGACCGCATTGACATTACAATCCATGTCGACCATGCCGATAACTCTGTTTTATTAAAAACTACAACATCTAGCACTCAAGAGCATATGAGTGCCAAGAAACAGATAGTACAAGCCCTGAACAAACAATTTAAGCGTCAGCGCAAACCAAACGCCAACCTTAGCTCCTATGAAGTTATGCAAAACTGCCACCTTGCCGCGGACGCAAAGCAGCTACTCGAGCTTGCCTCGCGTAAACATTCCTTCTCTGCTCGCTCTTTTATCAAGACCATAAAGGTCGCTCAGACTATTGCCGACCTCGAGAATCGCGACATAATCGAAGCTAGTCACATCTCCGAAGCTCTCCATTTTCGCGATACATTATAATGCTTGCATATTAATCCTCTATCTGATATAATCTACCCCATAACAAGTCTAATTTTTGAGGAGCAAAACTATCAGTAATCCTACATCTCGTACTCGCATCAACGGCGACATCCGTTATCCAGAAGTACGCGTAATAAGTGCTGATGGTGCGCAGTTAGGCATTATGTCTAGCCGCGATGCGCAGCTGAAGGCTCGCGACGCAGGTTTGGATTTAGTGGAAATATCCCCTAACGCCAACCCACCAGTAGTCAAAATCATCGATTGGGGCAAATATCAATACCAAAAGATGAAAGAACAGGCTCGCGCCAAGAAAAACGCCAAAAGCAGCGAACTCAAACAGATTAGGCTCGGTTTGAAAATTGGGGAGAATGACCTCAATATTAAAGTCCGCAAAACCCTCGAGCTTCTCGAGGACGGTGATCGCGTCAAGATTATGATCGTCTTCCGTGGCCGCGAAATGGCTCACAAAGAGATCGGTACTGATCTTATGAATCGCATCATCGAAAAACTCGGCAGCGACGTCATTGTTGACGGCAAAGCCCAGATGAGCGGCCGCAATCTTACTTTTATGGTTCGCCATAAATAGATTGCAAAACGACGCCCAACGGTTCCCTACACCCCAAAGCGCCGAAGAATATTAACTAAAGTAGGAAAGGTAATAAAATGCCAAAACTCAAAACCCATAAGGGTACTGCTAAGCGTGTTCGCATTACCAAGACCGGTAAAGTTATGCGCGAACGTGCATTCGGCAACCACATCTTGGCCAAGAAGTCCAAGGCGCGCAAACGCAACATGAAGACCCCTGGCACCGTCAAGGGCAAAATCGCTAAAAACGTTAAAACGGCATTAGGAGCATAACATGAGAGTTAAACGTGGAGTTGCTGCTCGCGCAAAGCACAAGAAAATCATCGCTGCCGCCAAAGGTATGCAGCACTATCGCACCCGTAGCTTCCGCCTCGCGAAGCAAGGTGTTATCAAATCATTGCGCTATTCCTATCGTGATCGCCGTAACCGAAAACGCGACCTTCGCGCTCTCTGGATTACCCGCATCAATAACGCTGCCCGCGAAAACGGTATCAGTTACAGTAAGTTGATTAACGGTATGAAGACTAAAGGCATCGAGCTCGATCGCAAAGTTCTCGCCGAAATCGCCGTCAGCGATCCAAAGGCCTTCACTGCTATCTGCGAAAGCGTTAAATAATATCGCAAAATATCAAAAATATCCTCCTTCATTAAAGGGGGATATTTTTTAAATCCATTAAAATACCAGGTCAAAAAGCCCCGGCTTATTCAGCCAGGGCTCTTTGAAAGGTAAAACTAGAAATTACGAAAGCCATTCATAATAGCTTTCTTTGTCGTTATCGGATATAGTGCTTGCCTTTACGCAGGCGATCACCTTATCGCGATCAATTAACTTTGAGTTACAATCGTACAGGATGCAATATGCGTAAAGCAGATCTTCATCCTCTAATCCATCCGGATAACCTTTTGCGTCGAGAATAATCTTCGCGACAACATCAATGTCTCCTTTGTAGAATGCCTGGATGCCTTCAATTTCTTTGATAAGCTCATCTGCCGAAATAGTACTAATATATCTCTCCTGCGAAATACATTTCGGCAAACCGTAATTCAGTGCATCATCGATATAACGGTTACGGCAAGTGCTGCTCTGCAACCATCTATCGGCATAATTAGACGGGACCACTCCTAACTTAGACCAATCATCATCATTAATGATCAAATCATCGAGTAAGAATGAGTCTACTTTTGCATGTTCATTGACCCATGCTTCAATCTTTTCAACCGGATAACCGTGTTTATGAAACACGCTAAGCAAATCATACTGCATATTGCACAGCATGTTAGAATCATCGTTCAGTATCTCCCCGCAACGCGCGAACACCTTATCGGCATCCACACCTAGCGACAATAACTTTTCGATATAACCGAGATTAGTGAACTCTCCGAGACCAGATTCAAGAATCAAGTCATCCGAAGCGCCTCTATCCTTCAATGTTTCGAGTGTTACAATTGTAGATCCAGTAGCAAGAATATAAGAATCGGTATCCCAATTCTGGCATTCCGCTACTTCTGCAAGCTTATTATATACGGTACCGAGATCAATATCTACACCATATCCTTTAAGCTCGTCATAATGATCCCAAACATCCTGCGCAGACATCATCTCCGCAACCTTAGCCGCATCGCAGCCGGCATCTAAATAGCTGTGCCAGCTATCATGAAGCTCCGCATTGACATCTTCATTACAAATCGGATCACTTCCGTCTCCGAAAGAATCACACAACAGATCAAAACGTACAGCAAGAATATCATTTTTCATAGTTTCTCCCTTTCTGCTAAAGAGCAAAGTACTTATATAACACAACAACAAATACTAACTTTGTCATTATACCACATACTATGAAATATGTCAAGCATATATACTATCCTCCCCCAATAGCAGATGATATACTATATACATGAACGCAGACATTAAACTCTCAATCGACGGCCGCAAAGCCGCCTTTAGTAATACTTACGAATTAACGCCAGAAGCCAAAGAAAAGATCGATGCCCTCTTCAAGGATATCGAAGCCTTAGGCGAAAGCTGTAAAGATTCTCCAGACTTCGAAGCCAAACTTGCCGCAAGCCCACTAAACCAAAGATATATAGATCTCTTCACTGAGCTATCCCAAACCTGCAAATCAAAACTCACGCAACCAAGCGACCCCGCCATAGATAATGGTCCTAGCGCCGGTGATATAGCCGCCGACCTACTTACAACTCAGGCCGAGATGGAAGTTGACGGTGCCGTTCAGCATGTTCGCGGGCGGATTTATCGCGATGCCTACGGCAAAGCTCTGAACACGCCAATCGTTGGTGACGCAATCGACGTGAAAAATAAAATCGACCTATTGAAGCGCTTCAAAAAGTCCTAGCCTGAAATGATATAATTATTTC
>JAEEGL013528098.1_pt1 | contig 10089 bp, 4 predicted proteins | sample 9134231 | NCBI WGS metagenome assembly JAEEGL01 (sample SAMN16246548, study PRJNA631951) | gut metagenome | biome: gut microbiome; feature: rumen; material: fiber-attached | host: Bos | place: Iran: Karaj | collected 2018-10 | reverse complement strand
GAAGCTAATTCCAGTTCTGTTCCGGCTCTTACAGTTTCGGCCCATTCAACACCATTTGAATCATTTGCTTTGCGCAAAGGTCCATTATCACGGAGCATAAAGATTTTTGAAGGAGCAGAAAAAACATTTGCGGTAATTAAAACTATAAGACTAAAAAATACTATTACTTTTTTCATATTAGTTTCTCCTGTTTAATACTTCATCGTATGCAGCTTTAATTCTTTCTTCCATGTATGAAGAAACGCCGATCGTCTCTAAATAGTCAAAAAGAAGATCTTCAATTTCAGGGTTGAGAGAGTCATTTGCAAGAATTCTTGAAAGAGTTTGATTTGCAACTATATCTGCGGCATTATAAGAAACGCTGTCTGTTTTGATAAAGGCAGTTTTTCCAAATGCTGTGCCACTGTAATAAGTAACATTTATAAAATCAATATCAAGATCACTGTCTGTTGTTTTTGAATCAGGGTCTACGGCAACTATAGTTCCTTCTTCAAGCTTTTTAGAGGTTGCAGAAGTTCCGTCGGCGGCTGTATAAGTTAATGTATCATATAAAATAATTCCGGCCTGGAGCTTTGTATTGTCTGTGATAAAAATATCACGAGTCCAGTAATCATTGTCATAGTAGCTTACGTGGACAAAGTTAAAGCTTTCTTCTTTTCCGGAACTTAAAAGTCTGATTGCTTCTTTTTCTTCCATCTGATCATCTGCAAAATAAATTTTCAGAGATTCACCAAGAAGCATTTCGTCCTTGTAAACCATTTTTCCATCTTCATTTTCTACGTACAAAGGAGTGCCGTCATAAAGTGCAATGGAATTAATTGTCGTGATTTTTTTCTGTGGTTCAGCTGATACTGCAGTTTGTGTGCCTTCAGCCTGAGCTTGACTTGTTTTTTCAGATTTATTACAGCCGCTTAATGCCAATAAAAGACATAGAGCTATAATAAACATGTTCAGTTTTTTCATATATCCTCCATTTTTTATAATTAGTTAATTATAACATTATTGTTCAAGAATTTCAAAAAATCTTTTTTGAATTGTTCCATTATTGTCTGTAACAGTTAAAACATGTTTGCCTGGGGCTGGAGCAACCGGCATTTCGTGAACTCTTTCTGTAAGTCCAAGATACTGACCGTCAAGATCCCAGTAAAGAATTGTTTCGTTTGAACGGCTTGCCGCCTGCATTACCATTGCTCCGGGACTTCCGTCAAGTTCAACAGGAATAATATAATTTGTACCAGACTGCGGAAAAACGATGGAAAAAGAATCTTTTGTAGAAGTTGTGTGCCATGGAACAAAATCGGGAAGAATTTCATAGGCAAGGTTACTGTTTTTATACCAATATTCCAGATGCGGGGGTAGAACAAAGCGTTTTTCAATTTTAGGAATTGTTCCATCATAAATTCCAGCTTTTGTACCTGTAAGATCTTCTGCAGTGGCACGATATTTTCCATCAGGTGTAAAAGAAATTGTTGTACAGTAAGGACACAACTGTGGAGCAGCCGCATTTTTTGAACGCATAATGGTTTTTGTTTCAGAACAATTGCTGCCTGCCGCATAGCCTGAATGACTGCAGACAATTTGAGGTATCATTTCTTCTTCTGGCTGTACAGGCCATGTGGTTTGAGGAAGTGTGGAAAAAATATCAAATAAAACCGGTGCCGAAGTAGAAACACTTTTTAAATCAGGATTTCCTTTGCCCGATGCGTTTCCAATCCATACTGCAACTGTATATTGAGGAGTAACTCCAATTGCCCAGGCATCGCGGTTTCCGTTTGAAGTTCCGGTTTTCCAGGCAATTTTTTTTGAGTTCATATAGCTTTGCCAGTTGGCTTCATCATCCGGTCTTATTCCGGTTGCAAGGGTTTCAATTGTAAGCCATGCGCTGCCACGTGAAAAAGGAGAAATTGAATTATTGCCGGTTGCCTTGTTCATAAGGTTTGCATAAGCCCGTGCTCCTTCATACATTGTAATTTCCCCGCCACCAAGAATAAGCGGAAGCCCATAATCATCTGCATTGCGTGTAAAGGTTGTAAAGCCTGATTTTTTTAAGATATCAAGAAAACGGTTTAAGCCAAAGCTCTGGAGTTCCCTGATAGCAGGAATATTTAAGGACCTAGTAAGTGCTTCTGATGCGGGAACAACTCCACTATATTTAGGAATATTATTATCCGGTCTGTAGCTTCCTATTCTGGTTGGAATATCAATTACAAGCTGGTCCGGTAAAAGTTCCCCTGAATCAAGCATGGCAGCAAATAAAAAGGGTTTTAAAAGACTTCCTGAACTTCTTTTTGATTGAATTATATCAACAGCATAAGAATCTGAGTTTCTTCCATCTGCACCTGTGTTTCCGCAATAAGCCAGAACAGAAAAATCTTGTGTGTTCAGAACCAGGGCTGCTGCATTATTAATTCCCCGTCTAAAAAATTCCTGTGACCAGTATTCAAGAATTCTTTGTGTATTTTTTTGAATTGTATAATCAAGACTTGTATAAAATTTTGTTTTTTTGCTGCCATTGTTTTGTTTCATCAACTCAAGATAATGATAAGTTGAATTAGGAAGCGGGTAGGGGCTTGAAGGAAGCTCTTCGTCTAAAGCCATTTCAAGTGTATTTTTGTCTATTATTTTTTTGTCATACAAATTTGTTAAAAGGGTATTTCTCTTATTCAGCAGAACAGAAGAATTTGCACCGGGATATACAAGTGCCGGCTGATTTGGTAGAACTGCGAGCGTTGCAGCTTCTGCCCAGGTTAGTTCAGAAGGAGGGCGGTTAAAATATCTCCATGAAGCTGCTTCCAGTCCAACAACATTTCCTCCAAAGGGTGCATAAGCCGAATACAATTCAAGAATTTTCTTTTTTGAAAATCTTAGTTCAAATATAACTGCAATAAAGGCTTCTTTTATTTTCTGCATATAAGTTCTTTTTGGATTACCAAGAAGAAGTCTTATTGTCTGCATTGTAATAGTTGAGCCGCCGGAAACAATTCTGTTATTCTGCACATTTTGTTTTATAGCCCGGCCTATTGAAAGAAAATCAACACCTATATGATAATAAAATCTTTTATCCTCATAATTAATTATTGCTTTTTTAAATTTTTCCGGGACTTCGCTTGGTTCAAACCTCCACTGTTCATCTGATGCTACTCTGGCCCCCAAAAGAATTCCGTCTTTATCATAAAGGGCATAAGAATAATCTTTAGTTTTTTTGAGTAGATAGGAGGGAATAATTAAGGTGCATAAAAGCAGAAACAAAAGCAGTGCGCCAGAACAAATTATCACTACTGCTTTTTTTCTGCTTATATTCCTGACCCTGCTTTTTATCAGGTTTAAAACTTTCATTATTTAATCATCTGAACCATAAACCCCGGCACAACAGCACTAATTGAATTATCATACATTGCTTCTGCATGAATTGCAGGAACGTAGAAGTTACCGCTGTAGGCAGCAGTTGCAGTAAAATTAAAGTCTGTTGTATAGGTACTGTCCGGTAAGTCAAAATAGGTGTAAATTATGTCATCCCTAATATCCTGATAAGTATAATTTGCACCGGAATAATTGCTGTTTGCAAGCCTTTCATTTGAAAATTCCAGACAGGTTCCAACAGGAACAGCCAGAACCATATTTTTAATTTCTTTACGGCTGTTGTTCTTAATGCGTATGAGAAGACGAACCTCTTCTCCGGCTTTTATACGTTTAAGATCTTCAAGTCCGCTTACAGAAAGAGTAATTCCTTTATTAAGGGTTTCTTCTTTGCCAGGAGTTTCAAGTCCCGAACAGCTTAAGGTTGCATAAAGAGTGCTTGTGCCTGTGTTCTTCACAGTAACTAACTGAGAAGGGAATTTATAGGAAACCGGTAGAGTTTCAGTGATTGCCTTGTCTGTAAAGCTTCCGGATTTTTTTTGCTGATCATTAGAAATTTCATATTCTGCAATGCTGGTTTTCTTTTTTGAATAATAAGGCAGAAGAGAGAACAAGGACCATGCAGTTTCCTGTGTATTAAGCCATTTATCAGAAGCAAGAGTTTCTGCAATTGTCTTTGCAAGAATATCACTGCTTACTGGACTATTATCAGAAAGCTTTGTTGCTGTAAACAGACGGATTGCCTGAAGTCTTAAAGAAGAACTAAAATCATCGCCGGTTTTTCTAAAATCACCGTTTATATTGCTTGTCTTATCCATTAGAGCTTTTGCAGTATCTTTTCTTCCGGCAAGACTGTAGGCAGCCGACAGTAAAAGCTTGGCTTCATCATCAATATTCCTTTCGTCATAAAGCCTGTTCATAGAACTTATATCTGCTTTGCCTGCAAGTGCAATTACAAAGAGTCGGTAAGCCTGGGTAATATTGCTTTCTGATCTATTTGTAAACTGCCATTCCTTTGCAGACTGAATAAGCCAGTCAAGTGCAGGTGTAAGAAGAGTGTCTGGAACTGTGTAGCCTTGTTTTTTTGCCTCAAGCATAAAGTGCGTTGCATAACAGGTTCCCCAGGCATGTGGAGAAGTGTTTCCAGGCCAGTAGCCCATTGCACCAACAGCTGTCTGATAGGTAGGGTAACGTTCAATTACAGACATAACATTACCCTTAAGCTCGTTTGTCTTTTCCGGTGTAAGCTTTGTAAAATCAGAAATGTAAAGCTGAGGGAAACCTCCGGAAGTAATCTGTTCAATACAGCCATGAGGATAACTTATAAGATATTCAAGACGGCTTGAGAAATTAGTATGAATCAGATTAGAAAGCTCTACTGTTAATTTACTTGAACCTTTTTCGCCCGGAGTATTTACAGTCAGTGAAGAGGATTTTCCCGGTTGAATTGCAACCGTTGTCTGATAAGTAACCGGTGTTCCTCTGGATAAAATATTCATTTCTGTAGAAGATTTTGTTGAATATTTTCCGTCCGTAGCTGTTGTTTCAAAAAGAGCATGTCCAGGATTTTTTGTTTCAATTGTAAAATTAACGGTTTTGTTAGAATTTGCAGGAACTGTAATTTTTTCATTTTTAGAAAAATTCATTATTCCTCTTGAAGAGAAGGTTACCGTAACTTTTTTCTCAAAGTTTTCTCCGTTGAATACTGTAACAGGAATGTTTATTGTTTCATTGGCACCTATTGTTCTTGGCATAGAAGGCTGAGACATCAATTCTGATTTAACAGGAACAGATTTTTCTGCACGGCCATAAGCACCGTTATTACCTGCAATTACAATTGCCCTTACAGCTCCTACATAATATGGCATTTCAAATTCTGTTGTTTTCTTTTCGCCCGGCTTGAGTGTAAACGGACCAAAATATCTTACAACAGGCGCAAAACGGTTTTCGTTGTTCTTTGCATTATCAAGAATGTCTTCGGAACCACCAATTGCAAGCATTGTTTCAAGCTTTCCGCTGTAGGCATTTATTACATATTTATAAATATCCCAGTTTTGAAGTTCAGAAGCTTCCTTTTTATAAAATTCTGTTCTAAGGTCAGGAGCATGAAAGTTAGTAAGACCTAACAAACCTTCATCAACAACAGCCAGAGTGTAAGTCATTGCCTTGCCCTGAGCTTCAGAAACGGTAAAGGCTGCCTTTTTGTTTGGTTCCATTTTTTCTGCAGCTGTAATTACCGGATTAAGCTTAGTTTCAGGATTATCAACAAGCACAGGAATTACACCATAAAGTCTTATTGGCAGGCTGTTTGCTGTCTGCATATGTGGTTGAATAAGAGTCAGATGTACATAAACATTAGGAGCCATGTCCTTGTCTAAAGCAAGCTTATAAACATTTGTACCGGCTTTTGTGTCAATGCGCTGAGATTTTATAATTTTGCCGCTCTTTTCTATGTAAATGTATGCAGATGCACTTGAGTTAGAAGTAAAGGAAATTTGTGCTGTTTCTCCTGTTGTATAATTGGTTTTATCTGTTGTAAGAGGAAGGGTAGCGGCACTACCGGTTCCTCCATCCTGTGCACGTCCAGCCCAGCCAGGCCAGTCTATGTAAACAATCTTTGCCGCTGTGTGCCCTCGTGATCCGTCACGAACTTCTACAAGATAACGGCCCCAGTCCGGGTATTTTACATTGATTTTAAAAGAGCCTTTTCCGTTTTTAACATCAAAGCTTCCAGAAGCCAGCTTGCTGTAATAACGTGAAGAAACATGTGTGGCACTTGTATAAGCATCTTTTTCCCACCACCATTTCCAGTCTATTTTATAGAAGGTGTAATTAAGAGTTGAAGAACCGGAAATTGTTTTTCCGTTTGAATCTACCAGAACTACATCTACAGTATGGTCGGTATCTGTAAGCAGCATGTTTCTTGCAGCATCTCCCTTAGGAAGTTTAATACCTACATAGCGTTCATAAGGAGAAAAGTCCATTGTTTTTGATTGAGTAGAGAAGGTTCCTGAAGGTTCATAAATTCTTGAAACAAAATGAGCTTTGAGCTTGCCCGGAAGATTTTGTCCTGCGTTTAGAGTTGTGCTGAAACTTGCTTTTGAATTTGCATCCAGTTTACCTGACCAGATTTCTTTTCTATTATAATTCACGTCTGAATAAAAGTTTGTAAAGGTATATTCTGAATATCCGTCAAAGGTTGTATCGTTTGCAGAAAAAGCAACGGAAACATCTGCCTCATAATTTGGAACTTCTGCTCCATGAAGCCATGCACCACTTAAAGTAAAGTTGTTTTTTGAGCTGGTAAGATATTCATTATCTGCATCAAGCTCTACAGCAAGTCTGTTTGGAACAATAGACTCAATACTAAGATATTTTGTCCAGGTGTTACCGCCAATTATTACACGGCCGGTCCATAAGCCTGTAGGCGCATCGTCAGCAGTTTTTGCAGTAATAGGGTAGAAATTGTTTTCTGATTTTGTCAGTACCTGAGTTTCCGTAATATGGCCAAGAGGATCCATGAGCTCAAAGGTAACAGGAATATTCTTTGGAAGATTTTTTTCCAGATCCTGAAGAACAAAAGTGAGGAAGAGCGAATCTCCCGGCCGCCATACTCCTCGTTCTCCGTAAATAAAGCCTTTAAGCCCGCCGGAAACTTTTTCACCACCAATTTCAAAATGGCTTGTGCTAAGGTTTGTACCGTCAGAAATTTTGAGATAAGAAGTCTGGTTATTATATTTTGCAGAGATTACAAAAGTTGTTTTTTGAGTTTTGAAAATTATCTGGCCTGAAGAATCTGTCTTGCCTTTTTCAATTGTAGAACCTACATAATTTGTAAGTTCAATTTCTACATTCGAAAGCGGCTTTGCAGTTTTCATATCTGTAGCCATTATGTACAAAGCGCCGGTATTATCTTTTTTTGCCATTAATCCAATGTCAGAAATTAAAAGGTTTCTGGAAATTGTATTAGAAGAATTATAGCTTGGAAGATAAAATGCCGGATGACAAGGATCATTTCTGTTGTACCAGTAATCATTTCTTTCACGACTGCTTACATTATCCCAATAATCCCAGCTGCTTGTTTCGTTAGGAACACTATAGTATTCAATTGTGTCCGGTGGCATCGGCAGATGTGAATAATCATGACTTTTTGAACAGACATATTTAATCTGGTCTTTTCTAAAGGAAACTCTTATATGGAACATTCCCTCCGGATATTTTTTTACAAGCTGTGAAAGATCCAGACCCCGGGCAATATATTTATTCTGCATTGAATTATCCCAGTTAAAGCTCAGCTTTTTTTCCCAGACAGGTTCACCTACACGATAAATTTTTTGAGTTTCATCTAATTCGTTATCCTGAAGGAATTGATTCATGTTTCTTTCATAAATCTGATAAACCTGAACAATTACACCCGTAAGATTTTTTGTTTCGATAGGGAAAACCGCACCCTGACTTGTAGGAAGAATTGTATTTGCATTCATAAAGCGGACAGAAGGAAGTTCCCAGTTGTCAGAGAGTGTTACAGTATCTGCCTTGGCAAGATAAATTCCTTCTGAGCTTTTTATTCCCTGCTCAAAAGAAATGGTTTTTATGTCTGAAAAATTTGAATCGCTGAAAACTGAAAGTGTGTTTCCATGAATTGAAGTTGTGTAATTTGAATTTAATTTTCCTTCTGAATCTTTTGCAGTAATATACGAACTTATATCTTGAGCCGAATCCAGAGGTTTTGAAAAGCTTACAAGAATTGTATTGCGTTTATCTGTATTTATATCAAGAATAGAAAAATCTTTGGAAGAAGGAATTGTAAACTGCTTTGTTCCGTTAGAAAGCTTTTCCTGGTCGTGATTCATACCAAGGGCTTTTCCTGCCCATTTAAACTCAAGCTTTCTGGCTTTTTCTGAATCATCTGGTAAGCTTACAGAAAAATTCCATTTAGAAAGGCTGTCTGTTTGCTTCCAGGAAATATCCTGTGTTTTATAACCAAGCTTTGCAGAAAGCAGGCTGCTTATTTCTTTTTCGCCAACAGGAATATCAGTGCAAACCGAACCTGAAACTGTGTATAAAGCATTAACCGCATTAAGACGGATTTCGTCAAATTCAACAGAATAAGAAGGACTTTCTACATAAAATTTCTGTTCAAAGGTTTGGGCAGTGTCATCATTAAAAAGTTTTTTTATGTCGGCCTTAAGCGTGAGTGTAGAATTTCCCTTATAAGGCTCATCTGGTGTAAAGGTTGCTTTGTTGTCTGAATAATCCCAGATACCCCTGAGCTTTGGATAAATTTCAATTGCTTCGCCAATAGGACATTTTGGAGCTTCCATAAAGCTTATTGAAATTGGCGTTAATCGTCCTACAACTTGAGGAGTAATGAATTCGATGTGATTTGTAGTTGATTTTGAATAAAAAGTATTTTTACCGGATTTTGTACAGCCCGATAAAACCATTAAAAGAATTGATAATGCTAACGTTAATAATATATTTTTTTTCATATATATATTTTAACATATATGAGTTAAATTGCAATTGCTTTTATAAAATAATGACAAAGAGATTATGAAGGCGTCCCTGGGCGTTTTTTTCAAAAAGTCCTGTAAAGACATTATCTGGGGTAAATACTGCTATGAGGGTGTTGTTGGGGAGTGCATGTAAATCTGTTCCAAAAAGTGCAGAGCGGATTGGTTTTCCGTTATAATAATCCTGGCGGGCAGCTTCATCCTTAAGTTTAAGATTTGTAAAACCACAGAGAGTGGATGTCTGGCTGTCAAAAGCTTTGATACATTTTAAGATTTGTGCCTGTATTTCTTTACGTTCTTCATCAAAGGAATATTTTTGATAGGTTAAAGAGTTTTGCTTCATTGCTTCAAGCTCTTTTTCCATATTCTGGATTGCAGTTTCAATTGTAAAATCTTTTACGCTTTCATAACCTGCTGCATCTTCAATTGTAAAAGTGCCCACTTTTGTTCTGTAAAGCCCTGCCAAAAATGCAGCAGAACCACAGGCATTTGCAATGTCTCTTGCAAGACTGCGGATATAAGTTCCTTTAGAAACAGAAAAATCTATGCGGGCATAAAGAACTTTGTCTTCATGATTTTTCTGGATTTCTGAGATTTGTGCTTTATAAATTGTAACTTTACGTGCTGGGATTTCTGCTTCCTGTCCCTTACGCACCAGCTCACTTGCTCTTTTCCCATCAACATGAATAGAAGAAAAAAGCGGCGGAACCTGATCATAAGTTCCCGTGAATTGTTCTACAGCCTTTATAAGTTCTTCTTCTGTTGGGAGCGGGGCAGTGCGGATAACTTTTCCTGTGTATTCAAGAGTATCTGTTTCTTCGCCAAATTTAATTACAGCACTATAATCCTTATCAAAAGCAGTAATGTACCCCGCAAGCTTTGTAAGCCGCCCCGTACAAACAACCAGCAGCCCCTGCGCAAAAGAGTCCAGCGTCCCCGTATGCCCAACCTTAGTTGTGTCCAGAGCCTTTTTTACATCCGTAAGTGCAGTAAAAGAAGTAAGTCCGATTTTTTTAGCCAGTAAAACAATTCCGTCTCTTTCCATATTCAAACACATTATAAATATTCCTGGAAATAGTTGCAACCAAGCCTAGTGGGCAGTGAGCAGGGCTTCCGCATTATAAATAAAATATCACTATTATAGTGGCTCCCAGTCACAAAACGGAGGTCAAAACCGCGGCTAGCCGCTTGCCGCTGACTGTTGTAGTGGAACTAT